>AACY020124248.1_pt1 | contig 11992 bp, 14 predicted proteins | sample 267378 | NCBI WGS metagenome assembly AACY02 (sample SAMN02954345, study PRJNA13694) | marine metagenome | biome: aquatic; feature: ocean; material: water; isolation source: isolated as part of a large dataset composed predominantly from surface... | reverse complement strand
ATCATTGCACCCGTCCAATGATCGTCCTCAGAACCGCCTGCAATAACTGTTTTTTGCTTTCCATTTTTAATCAAATCAAAACCGTATGAGATGCAATGAAGACTTGTTGAGCATGCAGATGCAATAGAAAAGGAAACACCTTTAGTTTGAAAGAATGTGGAAATAGCAGCAGACGTAGTGTTACCCATTGTTCGCGTTACAGCATAAGGTCCAACTCTTTTGATACCTTTCTCTCTTGCAGTATCAAACACATTTTTAAGCTCTCTACTTGAGCCTGTCCCAGATCCAACAATTACGCCAGTCGTGTCATTATTAATGTCCTCAACACTTAGCCCTGAATCTGCCAGAGCCTCTTCTGTTGACAAATATGCGTACGCTGAAGTTTCGCTCATGAACCTAAGCATTTTCCTGTCAATAACGTCAAGATTTGGATTTACTTGTCCTGAGATGTGGCATCTCATTCCATTTTCTTTGTATTCAGCATTAAAGGTTAAGCCAGATTTGCTATCTAATAGGGATGCTAAAACCTCATTTTTATTATTTCCTAAGCAAGAAATTATTCCTATACCTGTAATTACTACTCTGTTCATGCAACTAATAAACTATTTAAAAATACTTTTAATTCATTCAACTTTCCTAGTTTAATAAATCTCTCTGTGTATTCAATGCAGTGATTTATTGCTACCTGCCTCTCATGACGTGCTTTTTCAAAACATCCCGAATTTTCTAAAGTTTCTTTGAGTTGCAAAAAGTTACGATTTTCAACGGTCTTTAACACTTCTTTTTGTTTGTCTTTTTCTAAGCTCTCAAGTAAAAAAATCATTGGCAAAGTTAACTTTCCCTCCCATTAAATCTTTATATTCTGCTTTTCCAGTAGTTTTTGAATCCTTGAAATCACTCAAATCGTCATTAATTTGAAACGCTCTTCCAAATGCTAAGCCAAGTTGTTCAAGCTCACTAATCTGTTTTTCTGACAGCTTTGCTTCAATGCCCAAACATACAAGAACTCCTGAAAATAAGACTGCGGTCTTTTTCTCAATTACATCAAAATAATCTTGCTTTGAAAAAGTAGAATTATCTTTGATTTTAAGTTGATTGAATTCACCTTCAATTAGAGCTTCAGCACAATTAATAAGCACGTTAGCAATAGCCGTATTATCAAACGAATTTAACCCGTGAAAAGTTTTTGTATATAGAAAATCTCCATAAAGTATTGCTTTTTTTACTCCCCATTTTTTTACGACTGTTGGCATATCTCTTCTGAGATCAGCTTCATCAATGATATCGTCATGAATAAGTGTTGATAAATGAATCAATTCAGCAGCTGAAGCAAGCTCAATTAATTTTTGGTTCCTTACACCAATTTCTGAACCATAGAGATAGATAATTTTTGATCTAATAAATTTGCCTGAATTTTTTAATACATATTCATTTATATTATTAATTTCAATGTTTTCAGATGTTGTGATATTAGCCATTTTTGCCTTTACTTCCAGCAAAAATTCAGTTAAATTTTGTTCCTCAATATTAGACATAACTATATTTTAAGAAATGTACGCAATTATAGACACTGGAAATCAACAAGAAAGAGTTGAAGTTGGCACTGTAATCGAAGTAGATTACATTGCAGATGCCAAAAAAGGAGATAAAGTTAAATTTGACAAAGTTCTTCTACTTTCAGATGGAAAGACACCTCACGTTGGCCAACCTCATGTAAAAAAAGCATATGTATCTGGAAAAGTAGTGAGTCAAAACAAAAAAGATAAAGTTTATGCAATACAATTCAGAAGGAGAAAAGATTCTAAGAGAATTGTTGGACATAGAAGAAAAGTAACTACAATAAACATAGAAGAAATAAAAAATGGCTCATAAGAAAGCAGGTGGTTCAAGTAAGAACGGTAGAGATTCGAATCCTAATTTTTTAGGAGTCAAAAGATTTGGTGGTCAAACAGTGAATGCCGGTGAAATTTTAGTAAGACAAAGAGGCACAAAATTTCATGCAGGCCTTAACGTTGGAATAGGTCGAGATGACACCCTTTTTGCACTAAAAACTGGAGAAGTTGAGTTCAAAACTAAAGGTGCAAATAAAAGAAAGTTCGTAAATATTAACCCAACCAAATAAATATCATGGCTTTTTTCGATGAAGCCAGAATTCAAGCAATATCTGGGAAAGGTGGCAATGGTTGCCTGAGTTTCAGACGTGAAAAATACATACCTAGAGGCGGTCCAGACGGTGGGGATGGAGGCAATGGTGGAGATGTAGTCGTCACCTTAGATAATAACCTTAACTCTTTAAATCATTTAAAAGGTAAAAAAGTTTTTGCAGCAAAAGCTGGAAAGTCAGGAGCTGGAAAAAATATGAAAGGTGAGTCAGGTGAAAATCTCTCTATACCTGTACCAAATGGGACAATAATACATGCGCTGGAAACTGGAGAACTAATTGGTGAAATAAGTCCTGAATCAGTTGAAATAGTAATTGCAAAAGGTGGAAAAGGAGGACTAGGTAACGCGCGTTTTAAATCTTCTACCAATCAATCTCCCAGAAAAATAACTAATGGTGGAGATTCAGATAATAGGGAAGTGCTTCTTGAGCTCAGACTGATAGCTGATGTTGGGTTATTGGGGTTACCAAATGCAGGGAAATCAACATTAATAAGCAATATCACCAATTCGAAATCAAAAATAGGTAATTATGCATTTACAACATTAGATCCAGAATTAGGTGTGATGGAAAACGAAATGAAAAAAATAACCATTGCTGATTTACCTGGCATAATTGAAGGAGCTTCACAAGGCTTGGGTTTAGGTACTAAATTTTTGAAACATGCTTACAGAACAAAATTTTTACTGCATTTAGTTGATGGAACACAAACTACAAAAGATGCGTTGAAGTCCTTTGACATAATCGAAAAAGAGTTGGCAGATTTTCATTTAGATTTTTCACATCAAAAAAGATGGATATGTATAACTAAAACCGATCTTATTGAGCAAGAATCTTTGTCAGAGCTAATTCGTGAATTTCAAACTAAATATTCGTCAACTGCCATATATCCAATTTCTTCTGTATCTGGAGATGGTCTCGATATTCTCAGTGAGGAGTTATTTAAGCAGATTTAACTTGTTTATTTAATCTGCTTTTTATCCTGGCAGCTTTATTTTTGTGAATAACACCCTTGTTTGCCATTTTATCTACAGTCGATTGAGCTGATTTAAAAACTTCAGCAACCTTCTTATCTTTTGTTTCAATTGCTTTTGCTGTAGCCTTAACAGAAGTTCTTACCATAGATCTTTGGGCATGCTTAAGTTCATACCTTTTTTTATTTTGTCTGGCTCTTTTGTCAGCCGATTTTGAATTTGCCATTAATATTTTCCTTTTGCTTGGTGGAGGCGGCGGGATTTGAACCCACGTCCGTCATCACTTTCCCCGAGCTTCTACATATATAGATTCATCAATTAATTTCATCATTAGTATAGCCTGATGATCAAGACATACTAAGCATAGTCCAAAATTTCACTCTATAGTTGGACAAGCCATAAAGCTACTCCTACAAAATGACCACTATCAAATGTTGTAGGCCACAAATGATAGCAGGTTGACATTAAGCTGCCAATCTATAGTTGTAGTTATCTGCAACTAAATTTTTAAACAAATTTTTACGAGTTATGTTTTTGCTCGATATGCGCTTTGGGTTCCGTGGTAGACGTCAAAGCCTAATACGCCCCCGAACCGGCAATAATAAAGCTTATTTAAACTTTTTTAAAGCCCTTTCTTCATCCCTCTGGATGTCAGCAGCTTTTTTAGTTTGTTTTTTATCGATATTCTTTTTACCCTTCGCTAATGCTATCTCTAATTTGGCAAGATGTCCTTTCCAGAAAAGCTTAACAGGCACACAAGTTTGCCCCTTTGCTGATATCGCAAATAAAATATTTTTTAACTCTCTTTTATTTAGTAATAGCTTTCTAAATCTTCCAGGTTCTGTTTGATCTTTTTGATTAATATAGCTAGCTGGATCAATTCTTGCACCAACTAAAAAAAGCTCTCCCTTTATGTCTTTTATATAAGCTTCTTTAATATTAAGTTTGCCTTCTCTTAAAGATTTAACTTCCCAACCTTCAAGCATTAAACCAGCAACAAAAGTTTCTTCCAGAAAAAAATCAAATCTGGCTTTCTTATTTGTTGCTACAGTTTTACTATTCATAGGTATGATTCTACAAGATCAAGTAAAAATATTTTGCTATTCAGGGCTTATACCTTTCATTTTTATTCCGATAGTATCTTGGATATCCCCAAAAATAGCATTCGATTATTACTTGATTCTGTTTTTTTTCGTGTGGTCAATAATGATGGCAACATTTATGGCAGGCACATTATGGGGGTTATCGATAAAATCAAATGAATCTATTCTAAGCTCAATAATTACTTTTTCTTTGGTTTTTCTTTTGTCACTTTTCATTATGTTTTCTGCTGAAAATTATTTAATTCTTTGTCTTTTTGCTCTTCTTTTAATCTATGAATACGTTCATTTTTCAGAGAGAAGACTGATTGAAAAGATTGAGTGGTATAAAGAAATAAGATTCCACTTAACTTTTTCAATCAGAATTTGCCATTTACTTATGATTGGGTTTATATTTACTAACCAATAAAAAAAACTATGGCATCACAATCAAGTCAATGGAATAACAATACTGCATTCTTATTAGCAGCGACAGGTTCTGCTGTTGGTCTTGGTAATATTTGGGGATTTCCTTACAAAGCTGGTGAAAATGGTGGTGGATTATTTGTACTTCTATATATTTTCTTTGTTATTACTCTCGGTCTGCCAGTATTTATGGCTGAAGTATTTATTGGTAAGAAAGGTAAAAGTAACCCAGTTTCATCGATTGAAACATTAGCTAAAAAATCAAAATCATCTTCCAAATGGAGCATAGTTGGTTATGGTGGAATACTTGCTAGTTTAATAATTGCAGGATATTACGCGGTGATTGCTGGTTTTGTCATTAATTATGGCTTCATATCAGCAGCAGGCTTAGAAACAGGAGCAGCAGCAGCAGTTTACGAGGCTGAAAAAGCAAATTTCTGGGAAATGACATTTTGGTTTTCTTTATTCTTGTTTGCTTCAGGATTTGTAGTAGCGAATGGAATCGATAAGGGGATTGATAAGGCAATGAGGTTTTTATTGCCTATGCTTTTCGTTCTTGTTATAGCCATGGTTGGTTACGGAGCGGTAGCAGGTGATTTTTCAAGCGGACTTAATTATTTATTTTCATGGAAAGCTGAAGATTTTTCTGCTGGAACTATTCAAGCTGCTATAGGGCAAGCATTTTTCTCAATGAGTATAGGTATGGGCACTTTAATGGCATTTGGATCATATATGCCTTCTGATCAAAAAGTATCTAAAGCCTCTGCAGTAGTCGTAACAGCTGATACAGGTGTGGCGCTTCTTGCAGGTTTAGCAATTTTTCCATTAGCCCTGGGTCTTGGTTTTTCACCGAACGCTGGAGATACTCTTGTTTTCGTAACAATGACCGAAGTATTTGCACAGCTTGGTTCTGTAGGCCAGTTTGTTGGCCCATTATTTTATTTCCTTTTAGCAGTGGCAGCTTTCAGTTCGATGATTTCTATTCTTGAACCAAGTGTTGCCTATCTAACACAAAAACACTCAATGACTCGAGCAAAAGCATCAACTTATGTTGTAGCATTCTGTTTTCTTCTATCACTAATAAGTGTCGCAGGACACAATGTGTGGAGTAATGTTTCAATAGGCGCCTTAGATAATCCTTTTGAGGCTATGAAGTACTTCGCTGATGACTTCTTATTGCTCTTGGTAGGTACTGGTATGTCAGTATTTGTCGGTTGGAGGCTCGAAAAAGTTATTGATGCTGATACTATGGGCATTCATAACAAAAGTTTAATGAGCCTTTGGGTATTTATCTTAAAAGTGATAAGTCCTATTTTCTTAATGGTAATTTGGACTCTTGGCAACTTGCAAATATTATTCGATATAAGATTTTTTTAAGAACTAGATCTTAATTACTATAACTTCACTTAGCAGACTTTCTTCATCAAAAATTAACTTTACCTTCTTTTCTACATCTATTTCATCACCAGTTGTTACTTTATAGATATAGTTCCAAACATTTTTTTCAAAAAAGTTTTCGAAAGAAGGTTGTCCCATTACAAAAGAAACCTGATCTTTTGTCATACCAATTTCTAATTTATCAAGATCTTCTTGTGTAAAAACTGTGCCTTGTGTGATAGTTACTCTGTAAATTTCTGTATTCGAGCAAGAATATATTAATAGAGATATAATAATGATCAGTAATTTTTTCATTTGAGATAGAATAAATGTTATGAGTGATAAAACCAATAAAAATTTAAAAGAAGCTGGTTTAAAAGCAACCTTACCAAGAATAAAAATCTTAGAAATATTGCAGAGAACTTCTGGCACAGAAGACCATTTTACAGCTGAGGAAATTTATAAAGAACTTGTAATGAATAATTATGACGTTGGTCTTGCAACTGTCTACAGAGTTTTAACACAGTTTGAAAATGCGAGAATTGTTGTTAAGCATCAGTTCGAATCAAATAAATCTGTTTATGAACTCAATGATCCTTTAAATCATGACCACATGGTTTGCGTTGATACAGGTGAAACAACTGAATTTTATGATGAAGACATTAAAAATAAACAAAGAGAGATTGCCGCAAAACATGGTTATGAATTACTTGATCAAAGCATAGTGCTTTATGTTAAAAAGGTTAAAAAATAATAATGTCAAAAGACAAAGAAGCAAATAATCTAAAAGAAGAAGAATTAACAAAAGAATCTAGTGATTCTGATGATCTGAATAATCTTACTTATGAACAGCTGCTTGAGCAGGTTGAAAAACAGAAAGAAGAAACATTAAGAGCTGTTGCAGAATTAGAGAATTTTCGAAAGAGATCAACTAATGAAATCACTAATGCACTAAAATATGCAAATTCTGAACTTTTACTCTCAATCATTCCACTTATAACTTCTCTAGAAAAATCGATTGAAAATTCAGAAGATTCAAAAAAAATTGACAAAGAAGGCATTTTGCTAATTTTAGATTCTTTTGAAAAAACTCTTGAGAATTTCAATATTGTTCCTATAAATCCATCAGGGCAAGAGTTTGACCCAGAGAAGCACGAAGCTGTTTCTACGGTCAACAACCCTGGGGAGAAAGACAATTTTGTAACTAATACCCTTGAGAGGGGTTGGACACTTAATGAAAGGGTCGTCAAACCAGCTCTTGTCGTAGTGAATAAAAAGTAATTCACGACTTAAAAAAAACAATATAGGAAAAAATAATGGGAAAAGTTATAGGTATTGATTTAGGAACTACAAATTCATGTGTTTCCGTTATGGAAGGCTCAGAGCCTGTTGTCATATCGAATGCTGAAGGTAATAGAACAACACCATCTGTAGTTGCTTATTCTTCAGATAAACAAGTTTTAGTTGGTCAGGCTGCAAAAAGGCAGGCTGTCACTAATCCAGATAAAACGCTATTTGCCGTAAAAAGATTAATCGGAAGAAAGTTTGATGATGAGTACATTCAAGAAGATATGAAATCTGCACCATACGGAATAGTAAAAGCTGAAAATGGTGATGCTTGGGTTGAGGTTGATGGTAATAAAATGGCTCCGCCTCAAATATCTGCTGAAATTCTTAAAAAAATGAAGAAAACAGCAGAAGACTATTTGGGTGGAAAAGTTGATGGTGCAGTTGTAACAGTACCAGCTTATTTTAATGACTCACAAAGACAAGCAACAAAAGCAGCAGGAAAAATAGCAGGTTTAGAAGTTAAGAGGATAATTAACGAGCCTACTGCGGCAGCGTTAGCTTTTGGTCTGGATAAACTTAAGAAAGATGGTGTGATAGCTGTATATGATTTAGGAGGCGGAACATTTGATATTTCTATTATTGAAATGACCAATGTTGATGGTGAATATCAATTCGAAGTTATATCAACATCTGGAGATACACATTTGGGTGGGGAAGACTTTGATTCAATATTAATTAAACATTTTATTGACGAATTTAAAAGCGAATCCGGCTTTGACTTAAATACAGATCCAATGGCTTTGCAAAGGCTTAAGGAAGCAGCAGAAAAAGCAAAAATTGAATTATCTACTACTGATCAAACAGAAGTAAATTTACCCTACATAACTGCTGATGCGAGTGGACCTAAGCACTTTGTGCACAAGATTACAAAAGCAAAACTAGAATCTCTCGTCGGAGATTTGGTTAAAAGAAGCCTTGAACCAGTAAAAACCGCTCTTAAAGATGCAAAATTATCACCAAAAGACATAGATGAAGTAATTTTAGTTGGTGGACAAACAAGAATGCCTATGGTGCAGAAAGCTGTCGCAGACTTTTTTGGTAAAGAAGCCAGAAAAGATATAAATCCAGATGAGGCTGTAGCTCTTGGGGCTGCCACTCAAGGAGCTGTTCTGAGCGGAGAAAGATCTGATGTATTGCTTTTGGATGTAACCCCATTGACCTTAGGTATAGAAACTTTAGGTGGAGTATTGACACCTATGATCGAAAAAAATACTACTATACCAACAAATAAATCTCAGGTTTACTCAACAGCTGAAGACAATCAAACAGCAGTAACTGTCCATGTTCTTCAGGGTGAGCGAAAAAAAGCATCCGATAATAAATCTCTGGGACAGTTTAATTTGACTGATATTCCAGCAGCACCAAGGGGCACGCCTCAAATTGAAGTTACTTTTGATATTGATGCCAATGGAATAATAAACGTATCCGCCAAAGATAAATCTACAAATAAAGAGCAATCTATCACAATACAAGGTGGCAGTGGATTATCTGAGGAAGAGATCGAAAAAATGGTAAAAGACGCTGAAATTAACGCGGAAGAAGACAAAAAATTTGAAGAGTTAATAGCTTCTAGAAATATGGCAGATGGCTTAGCAAGCTCTACAAAGAAAGCTATGGAGGATAATAAAGAAGAATTGTCTGAAGAGGAATCTAAGTCTTTAACTGAAGCTATTGAAAAAGTTGAAGAAGCATGTAAATCAGATAATAAAGAAGATATTGATAAAGCTGTAGAAGATCTATCAAAAATAGCACAACCTTTATCTGACAAGTTATTTAAAAAAGAACAGGCTCAAGCACAAACAAGTACCGATGACGATAGTGCCAAAGATCAAACTGATGATGCTGTAGATGCTGAATTCAAAGAAGTTGATGAAGAAAAAGATAAATAATTGTGAAAAGGGATTACTATGAGATTCTTGGAGTTGACAGAAATGTTTCGGCTCCGGAACTCAAAAAAGCCTTTAAAAGACTAGCAATTAAGTATCATCCAGATAAAAATCCAGGTGATAAAGAAGCAGAAACTAAATTCAAAGAAGCTGCAGAAGCTTATGAAGTCCTAAGCGATCAATCTAAAAGACAAACCTATGACCAATTTGGTCATCAGGGTGTAAATAGTAACTTTGGCCAATCTGGTTTCCAAAATGTAGATATTAACGACATCTTTAATAATATTTTTGGTGATGAAATATTTGGCGATATATTTGGAGATATATTTGGCAGAGGAGGCACTAGAAGACCGCCAAGAGGAAGGAATATCCAAATGGCTTATGAAATGACTCTTGAAGAAGCTGTGTTCGGAAAAGATGTTGAAATCAGACTGCCTACATCTAACAAAAAAGTTTCAGTCAACATCCCAGCTGGAGTAGATACAGGAAATAAAATAAGACTTTCTGGCGAAGGCGAAGTAAGTCAATATGGTGGAGAAAATGGAGATCTATTTATTGTTGTTCAAGTTGCAAAGCATGAATTCCTAGAAAGAGAGGGAAATCATCTTTATTGTGAAGTGCCAATACGTGTTGATCAGGCTATTTTAGGGGGTGAAATAGAAGTTCCAACTTTAAGTAAAAAAGTTCTCTTAAAAATTCCTCCCGAGACTCAAACAGGAAAAATTTTTAAGTTAAGAGATTTGGGTGCTGGTTCATTGCGCGGTAAAACTACAGGCGACCTGTTCGTAAGAGTTGTTATTGAAACACCATCAAAGTTGTCCTCAAAACAGAAAAAATTAATTGAAGATGCATTTTCCGATGCTAATAAAAATTTTCACGAAGCCACAAATTTCTCCTCAAAAATCAATAAAAAATTCAAATGATTAAGGTTTGTCTCATCGGTGCAGCGGGCAAAATGGGCCGAGCTGTAATAGAAGAAGCAAATAATTATGATGATATTGAGATTACCAATTTTATTGTTCATAAAGAATCTGAGGCATTAAATCTTGATGTAGGAAAATTTCATTTTGAGGAAGCTAATAATAAAATCTTTGAAGCTTCAATTGATCGTGATTTCGATTGCATTATTGACTTTGCGACCAGAGAAAAAGTAGAAGAAAGAATTAGACTATATGAACGATTAAAAAGACCAGTTTTATTTTGTACAACTGGTTTAAAAAGCAATGAATTAGATGGTATTAGAAACCTCTCTAAGGAAATGCCAATTTTCATGGCTCCTAATACGTCTTTAGTAATTGGCTTGATGCATGATTTGATTGAAAAAGTATTGAATTTTGATAATTCACTCGAAGTAAAAATTTCAGAAAAGCATCACACATCAAAATTAGACAAACCATCTGGAACTGCTTTAAGTTTCGCAAAATTAACAAACGTAAAAGAATCAAGTATTGAAAGTTTAAGAGAAGGTGAGTCTGGAAATTGGCACAAAATTCAAATATTTAATAATTTAGAGCAGCTTGAATTAAAGCATTCTGCCTCAAACAGAAGCATTTATGCACAAGGTGCATTAAATATCGTTAAATGGTTTTACCAAAAGCCTAAAAACCTTTATTATATGCAGACCTTAATTGAAGACTTATATGAGTAAAGTAAACGTTAGCATAGAAGAACTATTTGAATTAGGTGCACATTTTGGGCACAGAAAGAGATTTTGGAATCCTCATATGGAGGATTACATATTTTGTGAAAAGAATAATATACACATCATCGATCTTTACAAGACACAAGAAAAAATAGTTGAGCTTTATGAAACATTTAGAAAATTTTCATCTGTTGGTAATAAAGTCATGATCGTTGGGACCAAGAGAGTTGCTTCTAGCTATGTCTCAGATTTCGGTGAAAAAACAGGCATGCCATACATATCACACAGATGGTTAGGTGGAATGTTAACTAATTGGAAAACAATTAAAGTACCAATAAATAAGTTGCTTGAGTATGAAGAAAATAAAGCTTCAGGTCAGCTTGATTCCATGATTAAAAAAGAGGCAGTTATGCTTGAAAAGGAAATGAAAAAACTCTCACTGGTTTTCGATGGTGTTAAAGATATGAAAGGATTACCAGATGCCTTGTTTGTTATAGATGTTGAGAGTGAAAAAATAGCAGTTCAAGAAGCAATAAAAATGGGCATACCTGTCTATGGTCTTGTTGATACAAATAGCAATCCTATGAATTTGACGAATTTTATCCCAATTAATGATGACTCTTCAAAAACTATTAAATTCGTTTTAAATCTTATGGCTGAGGCAATAAATATAGGGCAAGATTCAGCAAGAAAACAGGGATTGGTGCAAAAACTAGATGGAGATAAAGGGCCAAAAGTATTTTCATTGAATACTGCTACCAAAACTGTATCTGTTAAGACTGATGAAACTGTAACGGAAGAAGTAAAAGAAGAAGAACCAGTTGTGGAAGAAGAGACTGCAAAAGCCGCAACAACTAAAAAAGCGCCTGCCAAAAAAGCTGCAACAACCAAAAAAGCGCCTGCCAAAAAAGCTGCAACAACCAAAAAAGCTGCAACAACCAAAAAAGCGCCTGCCAAAAAAGCCGCAGCAACCAAAAAAGCGCCTGCCAAAAAAGCCGCAGCAACCAAAAAAGCGCCTGCCAAAAAAGCCGCAGCAACCAAAAAAGCCGCAGCAACCAAAAAAGCGCCTGCCAAAAAAGCCGCAGCAACCAAAAAAG
>AACY020297717.1_pt1 | contig 11993 bp, 10 predicted proteins | sample 267378 | NCBI WGS metagenome assembly AACY02 (sample SAMN02954345, study PRJNA13694) | marine metagenome | biome: aquatic; feature: ocean; material: water; isolation source: isolated as part of a large dataset composed predominantly from surface... | reverse complement strand
TGGGTTGAAACGCCGAACGTAATCGCCTAGAGCCGGTCGATCAATGGGCTTAGCAGAACCCTCGGCGGTACCCAAATACAAAAATCCAATCACTTCATCTTCGGGCGCCGCATCGAGTTCACGCAGCACCCAGGGATCGCGGGCATAACCTCCGGTGCGCCACATACCGGCGAAGCCCAATGCCTCCGCCGCCAGTAACATACCGTGCAAGGCGCAGGCAACGGCGGCGACTTGCTCCTGCCTTGGAATCTTTGGATGTGCCGTGGGTTTCAACAAGCCAGCAATAATGAGTGGCGCACGCAATGGTGCCCTGAGTGCCTTGGTACGCTCTGCTTCCCCTGCTTCAGGATTGGTCAGCAACAGGGCGTGCTCAAAGATCTGACCCAAGCGTTTCCGAGCCTCCCCTTCAATGATAAGAAACTGCCAAGGGCGAAGACGACCATGATCGGGCGCGCGCAAACCGGCGGTCAAAATCGCTTCGAGATCGCTATCAGTGGGTGCAGGCGTCACCAGCCGCGGGTGACTATTACGGTTATGGAGAGCCGCTAAAACGTCGGCAGCTTGGGATCGTGTCATGGGGCACCATCTTGGAAAACCAGCGGTAAGGATAGCAGGCCGATGGGCTAATCCCCATTAACTGAAAGACCAGCCTCTAGGTAAATCTGTCTCTAGCGGGATGCGTCGATCACCCAGCTTCAACTCATCGCTGGACACCGAAATGTCGTCGGCGGTTAACACACCCGCATCAAAATGATAGCTGGGTTGCCATTCACCTCGAAGACGCTGGGCTTCTGTGGCAGCCCGCTGACTCTGCACCGCATCATGCCGCTGCCCCCAGGTTTTGAGGACCGCCTGGCCGTGATGGGCACGCAGTAGGTCCAGGGTAGCTTCGGGGCTCAGCAATGCTGCCGAGGCGTTGTTTCCACCAAAGCCCTTACTGTTCACAATGGCATAGTCCTCTATTGGGCGCGACTCGGTGCGTAACAGAAACTCTACGGATTGGGTATGCACATCATCGGCCACCGCATCGATGGTGTTAATGGCCGGCACAATACCGGTTTGCCAAATACCCAGCATGGCAGATAACTGGTCTCCGGCGGCAGCCCCAAGCGAATGACCGATGTAACTTTTAATCGCGGCCACAGGCCACTTGGTAACACCGAAGGCGGCGGCAACGCGATTGATAATATCCGACTCGGTAACACGATTTTGCGGCGTGCCTGTGCCGTGGGCCTGAACCAGACCACCTTGCGCAAAGCGCTGCTCACCCAGCATGCTGCGCAGTAAAGCCGCTGCCCGAGCCATGGTGATGAAGTTACCGGCACCGGGGCCGCTAATGGATTTCTTCGGACCATCCGCATGGACGAACACATCGGGCACGGCACTGAGTACCGGCGCACCCAACTCCAAGGCGAGGGCATCGTCGAATAGCACGACCACCTGCGCCGACTCGGCCATGGTAAACCCGCTGTTGTAGCCAAAGGGACGGCAGGCGCGGCGTGCATCAACCGGCTGGTTGTCGGACAAACCATCTAAGGCACGCAGGGACCGATCGGTGGCCAAGGCGCCCATCGCCACATAACCTTCCATGACCTCGGGCACGATGGGTGCCTCGGCGGCACCCACAATGGCTACCCGAGCGCGACCAGAGCGAATATCGGCGACCCCTTGACGCAGGTTGTAAAGGAATGTGGCACAAGCCCCCAAAGCGGGCCCGGTATTGCCCATTGAGCGCAACACGTAGGCGTTAATAAAGTCGCCGGGCATTTCTGCAAAACCCAAAGGACATTGCTTGGACGATACCCGACGACCGGTGGCTCGGCCCCGCAACATACCCCCGGTGCCGTCCTCATCGAGCTGCCCCATCGAGCTACCCACATACACACTCACCGATTGCGGAGCTACCCGAGACGTGACTTCAGACCAGGCAATCCCTAGATCAGCCAATGCATCGGATGCGGCAAATACCGTCATCTGAAGCGCCCTGGGGTGACTCCTCGAGGGGTAACGACCGGCCGGATCAAAACCCGTGGGCAGTTGACCCGCAGCACTCACCTCGAATGGTCGCGTGCCGGGCAGTAAAAGCTCCGTATTCGGGGGAATGTCGATAGCGGTACGCCGACCATTACCCGCCCTCGCATTAAGGGTCGGATCAAGGCTCTCTAAGGCCTGATTGGGGGCTAATTCGGCTGCCACACCCTGACTTAAATTAACCCGGCGTGCCCAGGGCACCGCTTTGGGATCGAAGTGAGATGGCTCGATAGCACGCACTAGAGTGCCAGCATCTTGCGAAACACCGTCTTCGGTACCCATCAATTCCGTCAGTGCAGCTCGAGTCTCGGCAGCGGCGCCGACGGGCAGTGCCGACATGACCATACGGCGATAAGCGTGTCGCTGGGAACTGCGCCCGGCACTGTTAATACCGCCGGCGGCAACCATCACAGGAAGACGAAGCATAAAGACAACTCGATGAACGTAAGTGAATGAGCCCGGTGAGATATAGCCTTACGGCTACGGCAGTGTAGTGAGCGCAGCCCTTATAGTTTGAGTATATTAAGCCATAAATTATGCATGTTCAGTCATTTGTCAGCATTTACATTTCGGTGACGGCCGGTGGCCACCGGGATGACAACCGGAACCCTCAGTCGCCGCTTCAAACGAGCGGTTGGTATGACCCCCAGCAACTATCTCAATAACTGGCGGATAAAAGAGTCTCGGAGCCTACTGCAGCACAGCAATTTATCGGTCGCAGAGGTGGGTTGGTCTGTAGGTTTTCGCGATCCCTCACAATTTAGCCGCCAGTTCCGCAATACGGTGGGTATGACACCCAAGCGTTGGCGCATGGCGGTTCGAGGAAAAAGCTTTCATCCGTCTGAACAGACGTAGGCCACACGTTGAGGTAGCACCGGCCCTGTGGCTAAATGCCCGCCCTACAGGTTGCGTAGAGCAGTCCAATGGGCTTGGGTTCTCGCAGTGTTGGATCCACATGGATCCGAATGATGATGGAGTTAACAATGAGCGGTACGGTGTATTTGGTCGGCGGCGCACGCACCCCGATGGGCGGCCTGATGGGCGATCTTGCAGATGTCAGTGCGACACAACTTGGCACAGTGGCCATCACGGGCGCGCTGCAGCGATCGGGTGTCGAGGCCAGCGCCGTCGACGAAGTCTTCATGGGCTGTGTGCTGCCTGCGGGCTTGAAACAGTGCCCCGCCCGCCAGTCCATGTTGGCCGCAGGCATTCCCGCCAGCACCGGCGCGGTCACCATTAACAAAGCCTGTGGTAGCGGCATGCAGGCCACCTTATTTGGTCACGACAGTATTGTTGCGGGCACCAATGACATCGTGTTGGCAGGCGGATTGGAGAGCATGAGTAATGCCCCCCAGGTGTTACTCACCGGTCGCAAAGGCGTGCGACTGGGACACACACAGCTCTACGATCACATGTTCCTCGATGGCCTTGAAGACGCTTACACGGGCAAAGCCATGGGCAGCTTCGCGCAACAGACCGCTGACGAGCATGGCCTTACCCGGGAAGCCATGGATGCCTTTGCCATCGAGAGTCTGCGCCGAGCAAAAGCGGCCATCGAAGGTGGCTGGCTAACCGATGAAATTGCGCCGGTGGTTGTCAGCAGTCGAAAAGGCGACGTCACCGTGTCGGATGATGAACAGCCCCACAAGGCTAACATCGACAAAATTCCCGCATTGCGCCCCGCTTTCGCCAAAGACGGTACCATCACTGCCGCGAATGCAAGTTCCATCTCTGATGGCGCCAGCGCTCTGCTTCTTGCCAGCGAGTCCGCCGTGGCCAAACATGGACTGACACCCATGGCGCGGGTTATCGCCCACAGCCGAGCCAGCCGCGCCCCTGAAGAATTTACCCTTGCTCCGGTCAACGCCAGTGAGCAGTTGCTAGCCAAAACTGGCTGGCGGGCACAAGACGTGGATTTGTGGGAGATCAATGAGGCCTTCGCCATGGTGACCATGTTGGCGATGAATGCGTTTGACTTAGACCACAGCAAAGTCAACGTCAACGGTGGTGCCTGTGCCCAAGGGCATCCCATTGGCTCCACGGGCTCGCGCATCATTGTGACCTTGGCCCATGCACTGAAACGACTGGGTCTGCGCCGGGGCGTTGCCGCCCTATGCATTGGTGGCGGTGAAGCCACAGCCATCGCCATTGAAATGCTCGATTAATTCCCCCGGAGATTCACCATGAGCTTAGCCTCTATACCCGCTCTACTCGACGACATCCGCGCTGGGCGTATGGTGATCCTGATGGATGACGAGGATCGGGAAAACGAGGGGGACCTGATTATTGCCGCCGAGAAGGTAACCCCGGAAATCATCAATTTCATGGCAACCGAGGCCTGCGGACTTATCTGCATGCCCATTACCCCCGAGCGGGCGCGGCAGCTGCGCATCCCACTAATGGTGCGTGACAATCGGTCGCAACACGAAACCAACTTTACCGTCTCTATTGATGCCACCGAGCAGGTCGGCCCGGGTATCAGCGCCGCGCAACGGTCCCACACCATCCTAAAGGCGGTAGCAGCCAACGCTAGTCATAATGATATTCGCCAACCTGGCCACATCTTCCCGTTAGTGGCCAAGCCTGGCGGTGTCTTGCGAAGGGCTGGCCACACCGAGGCGGGTGTGGACTTGGCCCGCATGGCAGGCCTTGCGCCGGCGGCTGTCATCGTTGAAATCATGAATGACGACGGCACCATGGCGCGCCGACCACAACTCGAGGCATTCGCCGAGCGACACGGCCTGAATATGGGCACTATCGCGGATCTCATCGAGTATCGCTCCATACACGAGCACTCCATTGAGTTCCGGGAGAGCCATGGCGTCAATACCGAGTGGGGCCAGTTCACCCTACACACCTTCCGCGACCTCATCGATGACACCGTCCACTTCGCGCTGCAGCGCGGCAGCGACGTATCGGATGCACCGATGCCGGTCAGGGTTCAGCCTGTCAATACACTGCGTGATGTATTAGGGACCACGGTAGTCGGTGGTACCGTGGGCTGGTCGTACCGACAGGCCATGCAACATATTGCCGAACACGACCGCGGCATTGTCGTTATGGTCGGCCAACCCGCTGATGCCGATGCTTTGCTCAACGATGTGCATCAGTTTCTCGCCACAGGCAGTCCACCGCCCGCACCACAGAATTACCGCTTAATCGGCACCGGCGCGCAAATTTTGCGCCACTTGGGCGTCGAAAAAATGCAGTTACTGTCGGCACCGCTGAAGTTCAACGCCCTGTCGGGGTTCAATCTGGAAATTACCGATTTCATTAGCGAACCTCAGCGCTGAGATCCTTTTGAATCATACCTGCGCGCCACTCAGCTATGCAGCGTCACTACCTGCTGATAAGTGGCCCGATCGGTAATGGCATCGTTGGCGGGGGCCGCCTCATCCGGGTAACCGAAAGACAGACCAAATAGCAATTTTTGATCATCCGGTATGGACAGCGCTGGCTTCACCACGTTCGCCATAAAACCCAAGGCGGTTTGGGGACAAGAGCCAAGACCATAGGCTGTAAGCCCCAACATGACGGTTTGCGCAAACATGCCCAGATCACAGGCCTCACGCAAACCAAAGCCATCGGGTAGCGTAAAAAAGCACACCGCAGGGGCACCAAAGAAGCGGAAGTTATCGAGGAACCAAGCCTGCCGGCGGGCTTTTTCTTCACGGGGAATACCCACCGCTTCGTATAGCACCTGCGCGGCGGCGTACTGGCGCTCCTTGTAAACCCCCTCATAGCGACCCTCGTAGGGAAAGTCGGGGGCCACATCACCGGCCATGAAGCACTCGGGCAAACGGGTACGCAATGCCTCTAGTTTGTCACCGGTCACGATATGGGCAAACCATGGCTGGGTGTTGCAATTGCTTGGGGCACGCAAAGCGGCCGAGAAAATCTGTTCGATCAGTGCTGACGGCACGGGTGTCTCTTTAAACGCGCGAATACTTCGGCGTTGGGTGGCAACTTGAATAAAAGCAGCGCTGACATCATTCACGGGGGTCACTCCTTGACTCACTTTTCGACGTTAGATTTTTTATGCCACCAACGACAACAAGGTCTGCAACAAACGCTCATCGTCGTAGTAAGGGGCGCTTTGATCACTGATTAGTGCCAAATCGAGCAGTTCGATACCCATGACCTGCAGGGTTTCTCGCGAAACATCCGAGGCATAGTGGCCGCGGCTACTGTCAATAATGACGTAGTTTAAAACATCGCTAACCGATCGGCCGTCGCCGCCCAGCTGGGTGACCAGTGTGCGCAGACTGTCATCAATACTCATACCCAGCTGCTCCGGGTCAGACCCTAAATTAGGTATCAAGACTTTAGGTGCTGCACTGGCAGCAACAGCACGGGCAACCCCATTGGGCAGTAAGGTGGCCATGAGGCTAGAGTAGAACGAGCCCGGCGCGTAACAGATAAGCTCGGCGCCTGTGATCAGGTCGTGGGTTTCAGGCTGAATACTCACCTCAACGGGCGTCCAGGCCTCTAAAGATGCCGTCAGCACAAGTTGGCTCACCGGTGACTGAATAGGCGGGACTTCCTTACCGGTAAGTCTATGTTGGCCCAACACCCGAGCGCCATTTTCAAGTTCAGCAGCCAGATGGACATTGTCGTTTACGATGGCGCGAACCGTCCCCTGAACGCTCACCAGTTCTGAGAACAACGCCAAGGCAGCATCTAAATCTCGATCGTGGCCGAGGTAGGCACCGGCTAAAACCAAATTGCCAACCGATGCCCTACAAAAATCAAAATCCGCCGGTAACTCGGCATACACTCGGGCTAACTGTGCGCAAATTTGCTGCCGACGAGGTTCCGGCATGTCGGCCATCAGTTCGTGATGACCCGCTACCATCTGCTCAAACAGGCGTCGGAGCTGGCCCGGGGCAGCCTGTTCTGGTAGGCGATAACGGCAGAACCGATACACCGCAGGACTGCCCTGTAAAGATTCATTGGCTAGGGCCATTGACCGGTGACGCAGATCACCCACAGCGGGCATGTCAAACGCTTGACGCAGCACCGCTGAGCTACCACCACTGTCAAAGGGCGTCACCAGATGAATGGTATTGTGGCTGTACGCCTTCAGCTGCCGGCTGAGACCGTCGAGCGCTGTGCCGCCGCTAAAGAACAGCATGCTCGGCCCCAACTCGGGGTGCTCGGCGTAGCCGTTGATGCGAGTAGGGTCGGGGTCGGCAATGGCGCGGCGGCTACGCCCGTTATTGACAGAACGCTTGGTCATGGCCGCAAGTCTCAGCGGGATCTCGGCTTTACGCAAGCACCCTGCAATCTCTGTGTTGGGTCGATAACACGCTTCCCTTAATACGTAGGCGATTTATACGTAGGCGATTATCTGCTCCCTTGAAGGCAGAAAACCGGCAACCTAGCTCAAACCGACAGTTATCGGCCAGTTGCCGTAGCCATCTAGATCACCATGGAACATCAAAGTGCAAATTCGCTGTCTACAGCGATAGTCGCGTGCGATGAGACAGCGGCATCAACCTAGACAGAAAGCCTGTACACTGGGCGTGGAGTATCTGCCAGCAACACCACCAACCTCTGCGAGTCCACCATGCACCTGCCCGCCAATGCCAGCGAGAATCTGCAGTTTTTCACCGCAGAGGTGCGAACCCAGTGTCTTACCCTTCGTAGCGCCATCGACCGGGGCGACACCAGCCGGATTCGGCGAATTGTCGAGCGCTCGGGTTACGCGGCCAATCTGAAGCAGCGTATACAGAGCGGCTGCTTAACGGCCCTGTCGGGGGTGCAAGACGATAAAATCGCCAGTCTCCGTCTTGCCACCGTGGCCGATATCGCTCACCAACTCGAGCGCATCACCGACAAATTCCGAGATCTTAGTCGCCAGTATCTAGCCATTGACACTCGGGCGGAGATATCCCTTCGGGGCTTTCGTCCTCCCCTGGCACGATTGCATACGGGGCTTGATGGCCTAGCCGATGAACTGCCACCCAATAGCGGTGAGCGTGCTATGTCCTTGGCGGCGTGTGCACAACGCATCGATAAACAAGCCCGTAAGCTCCACGAAGGGTTTGTCGACGAACTAAAAGCGCATCCGAAACAAGCTGCGGACTTAAGCCGATGTGTATTGATGGCCCATGCACTCCATCAGGCAGGAGAAGCGGTGGCTCGCATCAGTGAACATTTGCTGTCACTACAATTGGGCCAATCCATGAGCTTCGATCGTTTCCAATCCCTGCAGGCGATGATCGATCGCTACCCTGAGCTTGCGGGTGCAGCCGTTTCCAATCTGGCTGAAACACGCTCTGGCAGTGCCATTAGCGGTTTAACCCCAAGCCACCAACATCAGCCCGCTGCGGTGTTTAAAGATGGTTTACGTCAAAAGCTCAAAGAGGAGCGCAAAGGGGTTGAAAGCTGGCATGAGTTATATCCGGGCCTAGCGCCAAAAATTCTGGCCTATCGAAAACGCGGTGAGTCCGCTGCCCTACTCATCGAACACCTACCCGGATTCACCATTGAACAGCTGCTGCTGCGCGAACCTGAAGCGTTGTGTGAGGACGGCACAAAGGCCCTGTTTAAAACCCTGCAGGATGTGTGGCGGGCCACCCGATCGAACACACCGATATCGGCGCAGTTCATGACTCAAATCCTTGAGCGATTACCCAACATACAGGCGGTACATAACGATTTATTTAGCGATACCCTGCGAATCGGGCGCTACAGGCAGCGACCCTTCGAGCAATTGGTAAAACGAGCCGGCAAGTTGGAACGCGCGCTGCCCTCACCGTTCTCGGTTTATATCCACGGGGACTTTAATGTCGACAATGTCATCTACGATCCCGACTCAGGTCGCATTCACTTCATCGACTTGCACCGCTCCCGGTATATGGATTATCTGCAGGATGTCTCGGTGTTTATGGTGTCCTGTTGTCGTTTACCGATCCGTGACCCCGACATCAGTGAACGCGCCCAATCGGTCATCTTGGCCATGGACCGCGCCGCGCGACGCTTCGCTCGACAACAAGATGACGACCACTATGATGTACGCTTAGCGCTGGGATTAGCCCGATCGCTGACAACATCGATACGATTTATGGCCGACCGCCATCAGGCAAGGCGCTTCGTTGAGCGGGCGCGCTGGCTGCTAGAGCGCGTATTGGACACGCCGTCACAACGGGTGACGGACTTCAAATTACCCCTAAAGGAATTGTTCCGTGACATCCACTCAGCCTAGACGTATCGGTGTCATCGGCGTACCCGGCAAATGGTCAACCGAGTGTTTGGCCGATGCATTAGAGTCACGCACCGGCTTTCGGCTGGTCATCGACATCAGCCGCGTCAGTCTCGATTTGGCCAATCGTGCACTTTGGTTCGATGATGTGAACCTGTGCACCCTCGATGGTTTGGCGATTAAAAAGATCTCGAGCGTATACAGCCCCGAAACCCTCGAGCGACTCGATTTACTGCGTGTGGCGGAGGCGTCCGGAGTGCGCTGTTTCAGTCCGGTACGCAGCGTACACAGCCTGGTGGATCGACTGGGCTGCACCATATCCCTTGGTAATGCTGGCATTAAGATGCCCGAGACAACGATCACGGAACGCATCGATGTCGCGGCCAACGCTGTACATCGTTACGGCGTAGCCGTACTAAAACCTCTGTTTTCAACAAAGGCCAGGGGGATGGTTGTCCTAGATAACACCCTCGCCCCAGCCGAGCTAAATCAGCAGTTATCGGAATTTCATCGGCGCAATCCGATTATGTACATACAGAAGAAACATGAATTATCCGGGGAGGACTACGGCGTTGTGTTCCTGGGGAAGCGCTACCTGTGTACCTACTCACGGGTAGGCGCGAAGGACACCTGGAACACGACCATCCACAGCGGTGGTAAATACCGCGCCTATGAACCATCAGCGGCTATCCTTACGCTGGCACAGCGCGCGCGGGATGTGTTCGACCTCGATTACACCACCGTCGATGTCGCCGTCACCGAAGAGGGTCCCGTAGTCTTTGAAGTGTCGGCGTTTGGTGGATTTCGGGGCGTTAAAGAAGGGGCGGGGCTCGACGCCGCCTCGCTCTATGCGGATTACATGCTCGAGGCGTTAGGCGCATCAACATGAACTATGAGGATGTCGCCCACAAATTGAGACGCTCCATCGACCCCAGCGCCTGTCTCGATCTACCGTTTGCCGATGGTGGTATTCGTCTGCGCAGTAACAGCGCTGCACTGCTTGGTGCTCTCGATGATTACTTCGACGACTTTCTCGGAAATAGCACGCAGCGAAAAAACACAGCGCAGCCCATCATTGAGCTTGAGTTGATTGAAACCAAGGCTGTTACGCCACCCCTTGTGTTACGTGATTGGCCACGGCCAGCCGACAAAGGCAGAAAAGAGGCCTACGCCGATATCAATGACGCACGTATACTGCAAAAAGTTCGCACGGGCCTTTTGTTCTTACAAGGTGTAGAGCGCGGTTTAGCGGTTGGTCCCCTAGCGGCTAACCTCAACCAAGTAGTCAATTTTATCAACAATCAGACCATGAACCTCTGGAAGCGACGTGACTGGCAGTTGTGCCACGCGGCAGCGATTGCAGGGGGTGCCGGTGTGGTGGCCTTTGCAGGATTCTCTGGCGGTGGTAAGTCGACGCTCATGCTGCAGCTTATGTCTGCGGGTGACTATCGCTTCGTCAGCAATGATCGACTACTGATCGCCCCTTACAATAACGTTGTGACGGCGATGGGTATTGCAAAGATGCCAAGAGTTAACCCAGGGACGTTGCTGAACAATCCCAAATTGACCCACCTACTGCCCGAGGAACGTCGGCGCGCCCTATGCGATCTACCCAAAGAAAGCCTCTGGTCCTTGGAAGAAAAGTATGACGTTCCCATCACTGCCGCCTTTGGTTCTAACCGTACCTTGGAGCAGGGCCCGCTGCGCGCCGTGGTTATCCTCGATTGGCATCGAGATAACCCGGCCCCCACTACCCTGTCGCCCGTAGACATCGATAACCATCCGCAGCTACTGCAGGCGCTTATGAAATCGGCAGGTCCGTTCTACGCTGATAAAGATGCCCACTTCCTGCCCGCATCTGAAACCCTATCGGCGGAGTCTTACCTGCAGCTGTTAACTCATGTGCCCGTCTACAAAGTCTCAGGCGCCGCCGATTTTCAGAGGGCAGTAACCCTGTGCCAACCGCTGCTGGATAACTGAACCATGACAGCCATGCCAACACTTGCCCTGGTGCGTCACGCCGACTATCAGCAACAAGCGAATACCCCTAGCGCCTGGCAGCCCTGGCCTCTCTCAGAATTAGGCTGGCAGCAAGTGCAAACAGGGGCTACTGCAATAACCGCCCTGTCACAGGTGTTAGCACTTCCTATCAGCCCAGTCATTCATTGCTCAACACTTTTGCGCGCTTGGCAAACTGCCCACGGGCTAACGCAGGCGCTGGGCCTGCCCACCGCACCCATCGCCTCCGATGCGCTGACCGAGCGCAGTGTCGGTGCTGCTGCCAATTTAAACTTGGACGAAATAGCAAGAGCCATTGAACTTGATCCTCGCCAGCCGAGTTTGCCTACACATTGGAAGAGTGATCCGGACTTTCGGCTGCCGGTTCCAGGGGCCGAGTCATTGGTGGAAGCGGGACAGCGCGTCGCCGAGCACTGCCAAACCCTCGCCCAGGCGCAGCGTGGATTTCACGGCATGATTATCATCGTGGGTCACGGTGCAGCACTGCGCCATGGTGCAGTGAGCCTTGGGGTATTTGATCGATCGACAGCGATGGGGCTCAGCATGCATCATGCACAACCGGTACTTATTCAGTGGCAGCAGGGTCGATGGCAGCATATCGCTGGGGATTGGAAACAACGAACGGAACGACACCGTGACGTTGACTGATGCCATACCCGTCACTACCTCGATGACCGATGGACCATGGCTGAGGGCCCGTGCACCCAGCGGTGAGACACCCTGGCTCAACGACACC
>AACY020563142.1_pt1 | contig 11994 bp, 11 predicted proteins | sample 267378 | NCBI WGS metagenome assembly AACY02 (sample SAMN02954345, study PRJNA13694) | marine metagenome | biome: aquatic; feature: ocean; material: water; isolation source: isolated as part of a large dataset composed predominantly from surface... | reverse complement strand
ATCCTAAGAATAATAGAATTCATATGCTGATCATGACCTATGAATAAGGAATTAACTAAATTACCTAATACTATTTGGTTTTTAGCTGCGGGATTATTGTGTGTTGGTGCTGGTCAATCAGTTGTATTCATTACAATTCCTCCTATAGCTAGAGATTTAGGTTTAACAGAGATTCAAATAGGATCTATTTTTGCAACTTCGGCATTTTTTTGGATGTTATTTAGTCCGTTTTGGGGTTCATTAAGCGATTCTATTGGAAGAAAAAAAGTTGTAATTATAGGACTTTCAGGATTCGCAGTTTCTTTAATTCTCTTTAGCTTTACAATTTCAATAGGTCAAGCAGGAAAACTTACCGGTCTGATGCTATTTGCTTTATTGGTAGCAGCTAGGTTATTAAATGGAATGTTTGGAAGTGCAACTAGACCAGCATCAGGTGGATGGATAGCTGATATTTCCTCCATTGAGGATAGAAGTAGAGCTTTTGCAAGATTAGACTCTGGCTTCTCCATGGGCAGGATTCTAGGACCTGCTTTGGCAGGTGTTTTATTATTAATATCCTACACAGCTCCTTTTTATCTTTTTGCATTCGGGGCAATGTTTGTTATTTTTTTAATTACCAAACAAAAATCACCTCCCATAATCAAAAGTAAAGAAGATTTTAAAAAAATTTCTTTATTTGATTACCGAGTTTGGCCATTCTTAGTCATTTCGGCATCTTTTGGTATATGCAATGCGGCTTTAGTACAGACTTCATCTTTTTATTTTCAAGATGTTATTGACCCTGACTCTACAAATTACATAGCCCTAGCAAGTATTGGGTTTATGTTGTCAGCTCTTGGCATATTAAATGGACAACTCCTTATAGCAGATAGACTTCAAACTTCGCCAGGTTCTTTAATAAGATTAGGAGTAATTTTTATTTTTTTCTCTTTGCTTGGTGTTGCAAATAGTACTTCACTAGTACATATATATATTTCTTTATTTTTCTATGGTTTAGGCGGAGGTATGTTGAGTCCAGGAGTATCTTCTTCCTTATCAATTTCAGTTGGAAAGGAGAATCAAGGTTCTGCAAGTGGGTTTTTAGGAATGGTAATACCTGTAGGTCATGTTATTTCACCAATTATTTCAATGCCTTTATACTCAGTAAGTCCTTCTTATCCTTATTTGCTTGGTTCGGTTTTAATGCTTATCTCATTTATTTTTATTCTGTCCAACAATAGGCACAAATGGATAAGAGATAAAAACTATAAAGATGAATTTGAATCCCTTCCGAAGTAGTTTTTCAATTACTTTAAGTAATAAAAAAGAATCAAATCTCAGTTATTTGATATAGTATCTAATCTAAAGAAATAAGGAGAAAGCATGTTCAAAGACGATCTACTTAAAGGAAAAAGAATCCTAGTAACAGGCGGCGGATCAGGCCTTGGAAAAGAAATGTCGAGGTACTTTTTGAAATATGGTGCTGAAGTCTTAATTTGTGGGAGAAGAGTAGGTGTTTTGGAAGATACAGCCAAAGAACTTATGGATGAAAATGGAGGTTCAGTTAAATGTTACGGACTAGATATCAGAGGGCCACAAGACGTAGATAATACTATCAATGAAATCTTTGAAGAAGCACCTATAGATGGTTTAGTTAATAACGCCGCTGGAAATTTTATCTCTAGAACACAAGATTTATCACATAGAGGCTTTGATGCTATAGCCAGTATAGTTTTTCATGGAACATTTTATGTAACTCATTCAGTGGGAAAAAGATGGTTAGACTTAGGAATGGGCGGAAATATCATATCAATTTTGGCTACTTGGGTTTGGACAGGATCAGCTTTTACAGTGCCTTCAGCAATGTCTAAGAGTGGTATACATGCAATGACACAGTCTCTAGCAACAGAATGGGGAAAAACAGGAATAAGGATAAATGCTATTGCTCCTGGACCTTTTCCAACAGAAGGCGCTTGGGCAAGATTATCTCCAGGTCAAGATCCAGATGCTGCAGCTTCGGACTCAGGAGGAACTTATAGTCAGAATCCAATGGGAAGAGTTGGAGAGATGGAAGAATTGGGGAACTTAGCAACATTTTTAATGTCTGATGGATGTAACTATTTAAATGGACAAACAATAGCTATTGATGGTGCTGAATATTTGACCGGCGGAACTTTTTATAGAGCCTTGGCTTCCCTAGAAGATAAAGATTGGGAAGCTATTAGGGATACCATTAAGAGTAGCAATGAAAAAGATAAGGCTAAAAGATCAGTTTAATTAAAGGGGAAACTTATGAGTAATGAAACTATACAGAATATGCATAGAGTGTTGGAGCTTCAAAAGAGCTTAAATATTAAAGAAGGAGCCCCTAGCTTAGAACTTCGTGCTGATAGGCTTGATAGAGTAGTTTCTATGGTAATGAAATACGAAAAGGAAATTATTTCTGCCTTACAAGAGGATTTTGGGAATAGGGATCCAGTAATGTCAGCAGCTACTGAGGTTGGTTCAGTAGTAGGCCCCATGATTCACGCTAAAAAAAATCTAAAAAAATGGATGAAAACTGAAAAAAGAAAGGCAGCTATTGCTCCCTTGGGTTCTGCTTTATCTTTACTTGGTGCAAAAGCAGAAATTAGATACCAACCCAAAGGTGTTGTTGGAGCAATTAGTCCATGGAACTTTCCACTAAACCTTGCTTTGGCTCCATTAGCTGGAATTTTGTCATCTGGTAACAGAGTTATGCTAAAGCCATCAGAACTAACCCCAGCATCATCTGAGCTAACAAAATCAATGATTGAAGAATCTTTTGATGAATCTGAAATAGCAGTTTTTACTGGTGATCCTGAAGTAGGTGCGGCATTTAGTGGACTTGCGTTTGATCATTTAATATTTACAGGCGGAACGGCTATTGCAAAACATGTAATGAAAGCAGCTTCAGAAAATCTAGTTCCCTTAACTCTAGAACTTGGAGGCAAATCTCCAGTAGTTGTCGGTAAATCTTCAAAAATTAAGGAAACTGCTACCAGAGTTATGCAAGGCAAAACAATGAATGCCGGTCAAATTTGTTTAGCACCTGATTACGCTCTAGTTCCGGAAGATAGCGTAGAAGAGTTTGTTCAGGCCTCTGTTGATGTTACTTCTGAAATGTATCCTGACATGAAAGACAATGAGGATTTCACTTCTATTATTAATCAAAAACATTATGACAGGATTCAGGGCTATATTTCTGATGCTAAAGACAAAGGAGCTGATGTAGTTGAGATAAATCCTGCAAATGAAGATTTTAGTCAGCAACCTCATCATAAAATACCTCCAACTTTGATTTTAAATCCCACTGAAGATATGCAAGTAATGCAAGAAGAGATCTTTGGGCCAGTATTGCCAGTAAAGACTTATAAAGATGTTTCTGAAACAGTAGATTACATCAATAGTAAGGATCGACCTTTGGGACTTTACTATTTTGGAGAAGACACAAAAGAAAAGGATTTTGTCCTTGATAATACAACTTCTGGGGGCGTTACTGTAAATGATGTGATTTCTCATATCACGATGGAAGATTTACCTTTTGGGGGAGTAGGCCCAAGTGGTATGGGTTCATATCATGGATATGATGGTTTTAAAGAATTCAGTCACGCTAAGTCTGTCTATAAGCAATCTTGGTTAAATTTAAATAAATTAGCTGGTTTGGTGCCACCATATAAAAAGAAAGAAGATAAAATAAAATCTGCTTAGTCTTTCCTAAAACTGATATAGGGTCAACATGAAAGATATATCTCTTTTTATTGCCTTAAGATACTTTAAAAATAAAGGACAGGGTTTCGTATCATTTCAATCAGGCATGGCTCTTTCAGGTATTTCTATTGGTGTAGCTATACTAATTCTTGTTACTTCAGTGATGAATGGCTTTGAGCGTGAACTGCAATCAAGAATCCTTCAGGCCATTCCTCATGCTTCTATTCAAGGAAATATTCTTAAAAATGAGGTCGATGAGATAGGCAATTCACTAAAACTAAACCCTAGTGTTCTGGGTTTTGCTCCTTATATAGAAACTCAAGGCTTATTGAGTTCTGGCTCCTATCTAAAGGGAGTTTATATATATGGCATTAAACCTGACTATGAAGAGAGCATTTCATCAATACAAAATCATTTCATTGAAGGATCTATAAATACTTTAAAAGAAGATAGTTATAATTTAGTCATAGGAGATATTTTAGCTATTCAATTAGGCTTAAGGTTAGGTGATACAGTAAATATATTAGTTCCTGAAGCTACGTTAGGGCTGGCAGGAATCTTACCTAGGACTAAGAAATTTAAAATAACAGGAATTTTTAGTTTAGGTGCACCAGAGATCGATCAAAGCTATGTTTATTTAAACTCAGATAATGCTTCTAAGTTGTTGAGAACTGGAGAATATGTACATGGAATAAGAATTAGATATTCAAATTTATTTAAATCAAAAGAAAATATGAAAGTTGATTTAATGAGAATAAATAAAGAGTTTAACTCAAACTATAAAGCCAGCACTTGGGAAACCAACTACGGCACTTTATTTGAAGCTATTCAAATGGAAAGATTTCTTGTAGCTTTTATGTTGATGACATTGGTACTCATTTCATCATACAACTTAATGTCTATGCTCATAATGACTATTAAAGAAAAAGAATCTCAGATAGCAATTTTAATTTCATTGGGAGCTACAAATAACTTGATTAGGAATATCTTCTTATTTTTTGGTTTCTTAATAGGATTAGTAGGAATCTTAATTGGTTTATTGGCTGGTTTACTATTAACAAATTATCTTGGAACAATAGTTGGCTTCATAGAAAATCTTTTCGGAATACAATTTATGACGGTCTATTTTATTAATTATTTCCCAACAGATATAAGAGTACCCTGGATTGCATCTATATGCGCTATTTCTTTTGTCTTAGCATGTATTGCAAGTGTTTATCCGGCCAATATTGCTTCAAAAGTGGAACCGGCAGAGGCTCTTAAATATGAATAATAAGCTAATTCATTGTCAGGGCTTGAGTAAATCCTACTACCAAGCAGACGAAAACCTCGTAGTTCTCAATAACTTAAGTTTTTCAGTCGAAAAAGGAGAAAGTATAGGTCTAATAGGAGCTTCTGGATGCGGAAAATCAACTCTTCTACATATTTTAGCTGGATTAGACTTACCTGATTCTGGAGAGGTTTCTTTTAATGGGAATAATATAGTCTTACTAAATGCAAATGAACGCGCAGCATTTAGAAATAAAAATATTGGATTTGTTTATCAATTTCATCATTTGTTACCTGAATTTAGTGCATTAGAAAACACAGCTTTTCCTCTGTGGTTGTCTGGCAAATCAAAGGAAAAAAGTTTAATTCAAGCTAAAGATATATTGGATAAGGTCGGTCTCAAATCTAAGGAAAATAATAAACCTAGTCAGTTATCAGGAGGAGAAAGGCAAAGGGTAGCAATTGCTAGATCAATAATAAACAAACCAGCATCGTTACTGATGGATGAGCCTACTGGAAATTTAGATAATAGAAATATAGACAATTTTATGAGTCTTATACTGGATTTAAGCTGTGAGCTTGATATTAGCTTAATAATTGCAACACATGATAATAATGTCTCAAGTCGACTGGATAGGATATTGAATCTAGAATAGAGTCATATGGCTAGTAAAACTACTAAACTTTCAGGTATCCGACTTTACGGAAGATTACTTTCATATGTGCTGCCTTACATCCCTTTATTTATAGTTAGTATTTTAGGATTTGCTATTTATTCAGGTTCACAGGTCGCAGCTACAGAATGGTTGAAGCGAGTTATAGATTATGTAAATGAACCTATTGGAGATCTGAGACTTATTCTTCCTTTAGCTTTAATTGTTATCGCTTTAGTAAGAGGTGTCGGTTTTTTTATAGGAAATTATCTACTTTCTTCAATTTCCAATCGACTTGTGCACAATCTTAGAACTGAATTATTTGAAAAACTAACCGTACTTCCAAGCTCTTATTACGATCAACATAGTTCGGGGCACTTGATTTCAAGAATAACATTTAATGTTATGCAGGTAACTGGAGCAGCAACAAATGCATTAAAAATACTAATACGTGAAGGCTTGCTTGTCATAGGTTTAATTACATATTTGATGTTTTTGAATTGGAAGCTAGCTATGTTTCTTTTTATAGCTGCTCCTTTCATAGCATTAATAGTTGGAATAGCGGCAAGAAGGCTTAGAAAAATTAGTGGAAGAATTCAAACCGCTATGGGTGACGTTACACATGTGGCTTCAGAAACGATAACAGGACATGAGGAAGTAAAGTCATTTGGCGGAGAAGAATATGAAATTGATAGGTTTAATGATGCTAGTGATAACAATAGAAAACAAAATCTTAAATTAGAAGCAACAAATTCAATTGCTTCCCCTTTGGTACAACTTTTTGTCTCCGCAGCTTTAGCGTTAATAACGTGGTTAGCTCTTGATGCTTCCATTGTTTCTAATATGACACCAGGGACTTTCATAGCTTTTTTTAGTGCTGCTGGGATGTTAGCAAAACCAGTAAGGCAATTATCTGAGATTAATAGCCAAATACAAAAAGGATTGGCTGCTGCCGAAGATATATTCAGTCAATTAGATGAAAAAGCTGAAAGAAATGATGGTACTTATACTTCAGAAGCAGTTAAAGGGGATATAACTTTTACCAATCTTAATTTTTCTTATGATACAGGTGAGGGTGGTAATACACTAGAAGATATAAATTTAACAATCAATCAAGGTGAAACAGTAGCTTTTGTAGGAAAATCAGGTGCTGGAAAAACAACCTTGATGAGTTTATTGCCAAGGTTTTACGATGGTTACGAAGGGGATATATCGATAGACGATAAATCAATAAGTGAATATGAAATAACTAATTTAAGGTCACATATATCACTAGTAAGTCAAAACGTAACTTTATTTAATGACACTATAGCCAATAACATTAACTACGGTTCTGCAGAATTTGATCTAAATAAAATCAAAGAGGCTGCAAAAAAAGCAAATGCTGATTCTTTTATTGAATTGATGGCTGACGGTTATGATACTCAAACAGGTGATGATGGGGTTTTGCTTTCTGGTGGTCAGCGTCAACGAATAGCTATTGCTAGAGCTATATTAAAAGATGCACCAATTCTAATTCTTGATGAAGCTACATCAGCTTTGGATTCAGAGTCAGAAAATTATATTCAAGAGGCTCTTGTGGAGTTATCAAGAAATAAAACTACTCTAGTTATTGCTCACCGCCTTTCAACAATTGAGACTGCAGACAAGATTGTTGTATTAGATCAAGGAAAGATTGTAGAGGTAGGTGATCACACATCTCTTATACAAAATGATGACCACTATGCAGAACTTCATAGAAATCAATTTAAAGATGATTTTAAAGATGAGGTAAATGCAGATGTTGCTGAAGATTTAACTGTTCTTCAAGAAACTGAAATAGATCAAATAAGCTTTATTGAGAACAGTTGGTACAAGAAGAGGCTTTGGTTGTGGATCTTATGGCCATTATCAAGATTAATTGAATTTTTAGTTAAAAGGAGAAGAAATAAATATTTACAGAATTTACAACTTTCTTGGAAACCTGATATTCCTTTGATAGTTGTTGGAAATATCGTTGTCGGAGGCTCTGGTAAAACACCTTTTGTTATTTGGTTGTCAAAACTTCTAGAAGATCAAGGCTATAAACCTGGAATAGTAAGTAGAGGCTATGGCAGTAAATCAAATCAATATCCTTTAATTATTGATAATGATTCAAGGGTAGCTGATTCAGGAGACGAGCCACTTATTATTCACAGAAATACAAATAGACCGGTTTGTGTATCACCTAATAGAACAGAAGCTGTTAAGAAATTATTACAAGAAACAGATGCGGATATAATTATAAGTGATGATGGGTTACAGCATTACAAGTTAAATAGAGATATTGAAATTATTGTTTTTGATGGATTAAGAGGAATAGGAAATAACCTTTGCTTACCTGCTGGACCTTTAAGGGAACCGCTAGAACGCACAAAAGATGCTGACTTTATTGTTAGTTCAACAAAAAGATTAGAGATTGATGAGATTCATGAAGACTGCCTTATGACTTATAAGCCATTGGAATGGGTCAGATTAAGCGACAATAAAAGATTTCCTGCAAATGACTGGCCTCTATCAAGAAGTGTTCATGCAGTAGCAGGTATTGGCAATCCTTCAAAGTTTTACAGCACTTTATCCTCTTTAGGTCTTAATATTATGGAACATAGCTTTCCAGATCATTATCAGTTCAAAGAAGAAGATTTAGATTTTGAAGACAACCATCCAATTTTAATGACTGAAAAGGATGCAGTCAGATGTATGGATATGAATAATAAAAATCTATGGTACTTATCTATTGAAGCTGAAATTAAGGATGGAGGCTTTAAAGAAGATCTACTTTCAAAAGTAAAAGCAATTGGAGGTTAAATGACATTATTAGATAAAAAATTATTAGATATATTGGTTTGTCCTGTATCTAAAGGGCAATTAGAGCAAGTTGGAAATGAATTAATTTGTAAAGAAAGTAAATTAGCCTATCCAATTAGAGACGGCATACCTGTAATGCTTAAAGAAGAAGCGCGCAAAATTGACTAGATGCAAGATTTTGTTGTTTTAATACCTTCTAGGATGGAATCCAAGAGATTACCCGGAAAACCTTTAAAACTTATTGGCGATAAAACCTTAATCCAAAGAGTTTCTGAACAAGCTCTTAAAAGCAAAGCAAAAGATGTATTAGTTGCCACTGATTCACAAGAAATTATTTCTCACTGTTCTAATAATAATATTAAGAGTGTATTTACCAGATCCAATCATTTAACTGGATCAGATAGACTAGCCGAAGCTGCAGAAATTCTTAATTTAGAAGATGATCAAATTATTATTAATGTTCAAGGAGATGAGCCATTTATAGATCCAGATGATATTAATAATTTGCATAACTTAATCAAACAAACCTCATCAAATATGGCAACCTTGTATTCAAAATTAGCTAAAAAGGATATACAAAATAAAAATGTCGTAAAATTATGGGTTAATGTTGATGGGAGTGTCAGTAACTTTTCGCGTGATATAGATCATACGGAAAATGGAGATTACCCAAAAATGCATCTTGGTATTTATGCTTATCGTGTAAGTTTTTTAAAGCAGTTTGTAAAATGGCCTCAAAGTCTTAGAGAGTTAGATAGACAACTTGAACAAATGCGAGCAATGGATAATCAAGAAGTTATATATGCTAGAGAATCAACAAGTAATATTCATTTAGGTGTTGATACTCAAGAAGAGCTTGAATTTGCTAGGGAAATGGCTAGATCCTTATAAAATGAAGATTGAAGAAAATTATTCTATAAAAGAATATAATTCCTTAAGAACTAATCAATTTTCAAAATATTTTTGTTCTATTGATGCTGTAGAACAATTGTACGAAGCAATAGAATTTTCAAAGACAAAAGGCATCCCTTGCTTATTCATCGGCGAAGGCTCAAACATTGTATTTACTGATGATTTTGAAGGCCTTTTAATAAAAAATAATATTTTTGGAAAAACTGAACACGATAACAAAACAGTCGAAATTTTTTCAGGCGAAAACTGGCATAAATTCGTCAAATGGAGTTTATCCAAAGAAAGATATGGCTTGGAGAATTTAGCTCTTATACCGGGTACGGTGGGTGCTTCACCAATACAAAATATTGGTGCTTATGGGAAAGAAGTATCCTCATTTATAAAAGAGGTAAAGAGCATCAACATTCTTACAGCGCAAGAAAAAATATTTTCAAAAGATGATTGCAAATTTGGGTATAGATCTAGTTTATTCCAGAATAATAAAGAATTTTTTATAACTTCCGTAGTTTTTGAAACTAATCCAGATCCTCATATAGATATTTCTTATGATTCTTTACAAACATTCTTTAAAGCTAGCCCCAAGAAAATAACCAATTTAACTCCCCAAGAAGTTTTTGAAGGTGTTTCATCTTTGAGAAGGAGAGTTTTACCAGATCATAAAAAAGAATTTAATGCTGGTAGTTTTTTTAAAAACTTAATCCTTGAAAAGAGTGATTTTAGAAACCTCAACAAAATAATCAATGTGCCTTATCATGAAACTAACTTAAAATATAAAGTACCCTCTGGCTTTTTAATAGAAAAAGCTGGATGGAAAGGTAAAAGGCTGAAGAATGTAAAGGTCTCACAAAAACATGCATTAGTCTTAATAGCTAATGGCAATCAAGACGGAAAAGAAATAATTAAATTTGCTCAATCTATAATTGATGATGTCTACGAAAAGTTTAAAGTCAAATTAGAAATAGAACCTACCTTAATTTAAATAAATAATGGAGTTTCTTACAGTGGCAATTTTACATTTATTTGCAGTAGCTAGTCCTGGGCCAGATTTTGCTTTGATAACAAGACAAAGTTTAAGGTATGACAGAAGGGTAGCAATTTGGACTAGTTTAGGGATTGGAGTTGGCATATTGTTCCATTCGCTATTAGCCATAACAGGTATAGTTTTATTAGTAACATCCAATGAATTTTTTTTGATGATCCTTAAAACATTAGGATCTCTTTATTTATTGTTCTTAGGAATCAATTCGATATTAAGTAGTAAGGAATTAACGATCAATGAATCTAAAAATCTAGATAGATTTAGTGGTTTTCTAGCTGGTTTAATAACAAATATCACTAACATAAAAGCCATCTTGTTTTTTATAACAGTTTTTAGTGTGGTTATAGACTCTGAGAATAGCCTAAATCTAATGCTATATGGAGCGTATATGGCATTCGCCACATTTATCTGGTTTCTTATGATTTCCTTTATCTTTACTAGTACAGGATTCAAAGATAAATTTTCGTCTTATTTAGGTATTTTTGAAAAAATTATAGGTTTTATTTTAATTCTATTATCCTTACAGATTATTGTTTATGAATTAATTATTTAAATGAGCAAACCAACAGTATCATCAATATTTTCTGAATTATCAAAGTTAGACGAAGACACATTCCCGCCAGTGCATAAATGGGATCCGCCATTATGCGAAAACGTTGAAATGCAAATCGATAGATCGGGAAGATGGTTTTTTATGAACTCTCCCATAGGTAGAGAAAGGATGGTAAATTTATTCAGTAGAGTCTTACGTTTGGATTCTGATGGTTTCTATTACTTAGTAACACCAATTGAAAAAATACGTATTCATGTAGAAGATAAACCTTTTGTAATTATTGATTTTGAAATTTTAAATCTAGGCCCAAATCAGATTATTAATTTTAAAACAAATACTCAAGAGACATTTAGCTTAAACTCAAAACATCCTTTAAGGGTTGAAGTCGACAAAGATACTTTGGAGCCATCGCCATATGTGTTGGTGAGAAAAAACCTTGAAGCTTTAATATCCAGAAATGTTTACTACAAATTGATAGATTTAGGAGAAGAGAAGGGAGGTAACTTTGGTGTTACAAGCCAGGATTTATTCTTCAAATTATATTAGGGGCATAAAAAAACAGAGCCTAAGCTCTGTTTAGTTCGAGTTCGAAAGTGTCTAGAGTTGAGTTTTTTCTTCTAGCTCCTTGATCAATTTCTCTTTTGATCTTGGTGGTCTAATAAATTTTTTTGGTACCTTTCTTTATTAGAGCTTTCACCTTCCGTTCTCTAACTTTTTTATCTCTTCCTTCTCCCGTCTCGAGTTGTTTCCGGATCGGATAACTAAGTAAGATAATAATACTCTTTTTTTCTAATCGGTCAACACTTTTTTTAACTTTTTTTTAACTTTTTTTTAACTTTTTTTTTACCTTTTTTTTGTTCTATAAGTTATTGATTATATTACATATTTGGGTAGTTCGGACCACCTGCACCTTCTGGAGTAACCCAATTTATATTTTGAGATGGATCTTTTATGTCACATGTCTTGCAGTGAACACAATTTTGAGCGTTAATTTGAAACGATTTTTCGCCATCTTTTTCAACTATTTCATAAAC
>AACY020432787.1_pt1 | contig 11994 bp, 12 predicted proteins | sample 267378 | NCBI WGS metagenome assembly AACY02 (sample SAMN02954345, study PRJNA13694) | marine metagenome | biome: aquatic; feature: ocean; material: water; isolation source: isolated as part of a large dataset composed predominantly from surface... | reverse complement strand
GGCAAGAAGGCTCCTTCATACAATTCATATAAACTTTTTCCATCCCACAGTCCGCCTTTGATCATAAATTCAGATGAATTTTTGTTAATAGTCAATGTATCAGCACGGTAGGTTTGCAACTTAACTGCATTAGCTCCACAAGTAATCGCCATATCAATAATTCCATATGCATTTTTATATCTCCATTATGGTTAGCAGACATCTCAGCAATAATATAAGGAGGTTCTTGCGGGCCTATTTTTCTGCCATTAATATTCATTTCTTTGATGACCATGGATTATAGGTGTGTTCTTTTTTCCATGGAGACAATTTTTCTATTATTTACTTGCTTGCTTTTAATATACTCGAAACCACATTTATTATAAAAATTTATCGCACGATCATTACTTTCAAAAACTTCTAATTTAATCTTATCTACATTCAAATACTGAACAGCATATTCATAGGCAACAGATTCAAGCAATCTACCTAGTTCTTTTACTTCTGAAAAGGGGTTTGTAAAAATTCCAAATTCAACAGAATCCGAATATTTAATCTTTCTAAAATTTATTGCACCGGCAACTGTTCTTTTGTGTTTAATCAGAAAGTATCTTTTGTCTATTGAAGATTCTAGACTTTTAATAAAGTTTATATGCTCATCATTAGATATTTCATCCTGGTTGTGCATCCACATCTTTACTTTTGGATGGTTTCGCATACTTAAAACTAGATTACTATCTTCTTCAGTTAAATTAACATAATTATGAAGATCAACTTCTCCAACGCCATCTAGAAAAATTAAACTGTTAGAAATACTATTAAAAACCCTATTGCTTCCTAAGCCATCACAAACATCTTTTGAAAGACTGCTTGCAGATTTCATCCAGTCAATAGGTTCAACAAGAATCTTGCTTATTTCTTTCACGTCTTCTATCAGTCTTACGATATTCTCTTTTGCTAATTTTTCCGCTAGGTTTTCCTGATTTTCTGCTGTCACTATCTGTATGCTTGGCAACCCTAGACAACATCTTTCCCATGTTGTTGACCCAGAAGCTCCAATAGCAAGATCAGATTGCGCCATTAGTTTAGCCATATCATCTACTTCAACCAAGACCTCGGTGCTAAAGGGCATATCTTTAGACTTAGACTTTACACTTTCAAGATGAGGTGAATTTGATCCCATTACAACTTTAACGGTTGTGTCTTTTGATAAATTACTCTGACAAAGTTGGGTTAGAATAGACTCGGTTATATTATCTGAATCTATTCCTCCCATATTAATAAGTAACTTTTGCAATTTGGGATTGTTTCGCGAATTCAAGCTCTTATGTCTTAGTTTAAAAAATTCTGGTCTCAATAGTCCATATTTCGAACCAAGTAGAAGCTTGCATTTTGAAGGCACAAGATCTTTATAGTCTCTTTCTTCTGCTCCATAAGTTTGATCTAGCAAAACATCGCATTTATGTTTTCTATCAGCTAGGTCATCAATAACAAACAATTTTTTACAGAAAGGCTTTAGATGATTCTGCCACTCCTCATCTAAACTATAGTGATCAACAATCAACCAATCGACCTCTTTATGCTCAACAATATTAATGCATTCGCGAGCATCTTTAACTTGCGTTGTTCCAAGCCATTGAGAATGACGTAATTTTGAGTTATTTTTAAAGTTAGAATTTGTTGATTTTGGACTATAAACTTTAAAACCTCTTTCAAGAATTTTATCAATCAGATTACCATTATGTTTTCTGCATATAAACTCTACTTGTGCCATATTCTCTTTTAGCTTTTCAGCAAATGTTAAGCATCTCATAACATGACCTGTCCCCATTTTTAATGAAGCATCAACACGAAATATCACTTTCATTAGTTCAAACGACTAAATCCACTATGACATACAGGCCCTTCTAGCATTGAATTTATATCCTGCCCATTTTCACAATCCTTTATGATTTCAAATATAGGTTCGAGTGCTTCAAAATAACTATCTACTAATTCTTGTGTATGTTCAGTGCAAACATAAATGCTGTTAGCTGCTAGATAACCTTTCTTTAACATTTCTTGTGTAATAAAAGTTTTATAATACAAGTTATTCTCTGAATTAAATGTAAAGCCACTTAGTGCAGGCAAGCCCCATGTATCTATATCTAATTCAAACTTATTGGAGAGAGTGTTCCATCTTTTAGAAATTTGATTACCTATTTCGGTAATAGTTTTCCAAGATTTTGACCTCTCCATCACTTCTAGGGTTTTTAGTGCTGCCGAAGGCCCTATACGTTCGGTCCAGAATGTAGAACTAATGAAAGTTTGTTGTGCAGCCTGCATAAATTCTTGCCTACCAATGCAGGCAGAAATTGCATAGCCGTTACCCAAAGCTTTACCAAAGAGAGCAAGATCAGGCTCTATTCCATATTTCTTATGCAGACCTCCAAAAGTTTCCCTGAAACCCGAAGTACATTCATCAAAAATTAAAATGATATTATTCTCAGTTGCTAAATCTCTTACCTTTTGTAAAAAATTATCTTCTGGTCCTTCATTTCTCGAGACTTCCATCTTAATAGCAGCAATCTCATCTTTATTGTCTTTTATTAATGCTTCTAATTGATCAATATCGTTATAATTAAAAGGTAGTGTCGTTCCAATTAACCCTCTAGGGACGCCATCAGTTTGCAAGCCCGGTAATAAGTGCCCGTCCAAATTTTTGTCATTATTAAGATTGGTAGATAGATACCAGTCATGCCAGCCATGATAACCACAAATGGCAATCTTATCCTTGCCTGTAGATGCTCTAGCAATTCGAACAGCCATAGAATTTATTTCGCCCCCTGCTCTAGCCAATCTAACCATGTCTGCCCATGGATGCAATTCAAGTAATTTTTCAGACAAGAGAACCTCTTCAGAACAGTTAAAAGTCGCCATATTGCCAGTTTCAATTATTTTATGTACTGCTTCATCCACTTCAAGATGACCATAACCCAATATGTTGGTTCCAATGCCCATAATAGACATATCAATAAATTCATTGCCATCTAGATCCCAAACCTTACAGCCTTTAGCTTTACTAAAATACGAAGGCCACTGTTCAGGTAAGAACATTTCAGGCCTCTTGGAAAGTAGCATATTTCCACCGGGTATAATTCTTTTTGCTCTCTTATAAAGTTTTTGTCCTGTACCCATATTTGCTCCCTCGTTATTTTTTATTATTTTATTTTCTTTAAATATTTCAGGTCTAATTTCTAATAATTCTATTACCTTCTTCCAACCAAAAAAAATATCTGGCGAAAAATATTCAAAGATTTTTGAAACTACTATCAAGTCTTCTGGCTCATCAACCGACCATCTTTGGCCAGATAGATCTTCTTCATGTTGTATAGAAGATTTTGAAAAACTATCTGAATTTCGAATATATGGCGTCACATGTTCTCGATCAAAGTCTGTTTCTGCCTCAAGGTTAGCTCGTTCAAGAGACTGAAATGACATAACTTCTATATCTAATCCATCGGGAAATGTGACTGGATCTATATTAGAAAAATAGTCTACTTCCTGTTTCTTATATTCTCGAATACATTCATCAACAAGATAAGAATCAACCAGTGGACAATCTCCTGTGATCCTCACAATTACATCAGCTTCTAAGAATTTAGCAGATTTATAGAATCTATCTAATACATCTTTTTCACTCCCTCTAGTGCATTTGAAACCTAAAGACTCTACAGTTGATTCTAATTTGTCATCCCTTTTCTCCTTTGATGTTGCCACCACAATTTCATCTAATTCGGTAGAGCGGGATAAACGAGATAGCAATAACTCAATCATAGGCTTATTTAAAATAGGCTTTAAGACTTTTTGCGGCAGTCTAACTGAACCTGTTCTTGCTTGGACTAATGCAACAACCTTCATAATTGCTCCCAATTCGATGGATTCAATAAATCAGCATCTGTTGTTTGTAGCTCATCAGGAATCTTAGGCAAGGTCCCAGATGAAGCTTTATATATTTCTTTCAATTGATTTACAGAATCTACTCCAACTAAAACTTTTGAAATCTCAGAGAAGGAGATAGCATATCTAACCGAGGCCTCAACGGGCGATATTCGATTATCATGTAACCACTCATGCCATAGTTTCCATAGATTATTCCATCTATTAAACTTACTTGGCATTAATTTAGCTGACATAAGCAACAAGCCCTGCAAAAATACTGAACGTGCATGCACCTCTATGCCTTTTTTATAAAGTGAAGCTAACATGCCACTGTCTAGCATTCTTCTATCAATTATATTAAATGGCAGTTGAACCATGTCTATATCGAAGTTATCAAGTATTGAGTGCAACTTTATATGGTCATATACAGAAACACCCACCTTCATTAATTTATTTGTTTGTTTAAATTTCTGCAGTAGATCTAATATTTTCTCACCACCGGGTTTTAATAAATCATCGGCATTATGAATCAATAATCCATAAATTTTTATTTGGTTTAACTTTTTTAATGAGTTATTAAAATCTTGATTTAATAAACTAACTTCATCATTAGTGATTTTAAGTGTATCGAAGTGTCTGGTTTTTGTGACTACTTGAAATTCTGAATTATTTATCCCGCCGAGTATTTCTTCGCTATTACCATAGGCAGGGGCAGTGTCCAAAAGGACAATTTGTTTTGAACGAGCATAATTTAAAATCTTTTTAACCTCTTGAGGTCTAACCTGACCATCAAGAGAATTTAAACCATAATCAGTTCCGAATTGAACAGTACCAAGTCCTAATTTACTCACGTAAAGTTACCTCAAGCTTGAGTTACAAATATATTTTTGTAGCAAGAATCTTTAAATAGTTACTTCTAAATTAGGCTGTGCAACTATGTGGCTAGCAAATCCTTCCTTAAAATGAGAAATAGATATTTCTTTTTCTGTTGAAAGACCAGAAGACGCTTTTTGACCTAAGTAGTATGTCTTGCAACCAAGCTCTTTAAGTTTTTCAATCGCAATCATTTGCACTGCGTGACCTATAGGTCTGTCAAATAATTCTCTCTTGTATGCAGCTACTGAGTACATTCCCATGTCTCTTGTATAATTAAAAAAACCAGCTCCTATTAGCTTACTTTCATCTCTTACAGTAACTAAAAAAGCTTCCTTATTTTTTATTTGTTCTTTTTGAATGGTCCAAGACTCTCTGCTTCTTGTCTCCTTGCCTGCGGCTTCTAAATGCAACAATCTAAATTCCTCGAAAATTTGGTCATGATCTTTATCACAAACTTCAATTTGCCATTCTTTAAGGGCCTTGTTTACAAGCGGTTTATAACTCTTACGAAAACCCAGCCTTATATCTTCAATCGATTTCCTTAAATCTATAGCCAATTGATATTTTAGAAAATCTTTATTGTTCTTCTCTAACCAAAGCAGATACCAACTGGATAAAATTAGATTTGGCTCAAAGAATCTTACATTTTCTATTTTTAGCTCATGAGCAATAATGTAAATAATTTCCGCTATTTGTTTCTCAAGTCTTTTTTTAAGTTTCTTTGGAGTACCTTGGATAAATAATGGCGCTATGATGCCTTCTCCATTGCTAGATAATATCCATTGATTGTTTTCTGTATAAGCAAATAAAGGAAATACTACAAGAGGAGTATTGTTTTCATGCAATAAGAAAGAAATATTGGTTCCTTCATGATACGCTGCATAATAATTAATAGAACTTTGTAAGTGAAATACTGAAACTTCTAAGGAGTCTTTCAAGACCTCTTTCCAACTTGTAACATCGAAGCTGAGATTAGTAAAATCTTTAGAAATACTTTCTTTTATAGCGTCAATCATGTCTTAAGTTTTTCACAACCTTTTCGAGCTCATCCTTCGTTAGATCAAAATAGATAGGAAGACTCAAGCAGTTTTTATATAAGCTCTCACTGTTATTCAACCTTTCTCGATCATAAAAAGGTTGAGAATTAACGGGAATGTAGTGTACTTGCGTCTGAATTCCTGCTTCTATTAATTTTTGAAAAACTTTTTTTCTATTCTCGGTTTGAATTACAAATAAATGCCATGATGAATGGGTATCTGGATGCTGAAAAGGTAAAACTAATTCCTTCAGATTATTTAAATAGAACCTAGCAATTTCTCTTCTCTTCTCAACAAAACTATCAAGTCTTTTTAATTGACTAATACCTAATGCAGCTTGCATTTCAGTTAAACGATAATTGTAGCCAAGGAAATGCTGTTCGTAATACCAATTACCATGGCTTTCATTAAGAAACCTATTTTCATCCTTAGTTATGCCATGGCTTCTCAATAAGGAAACTTGTTCATCTAATTCTTTATCATTAGTTACTATTGCACCACCCTCTCCAGTAGTTATCATCTTAACTGGATGAAAACTAAATAAAGCCATATGGCTATATTCACAACAACCAACTTTTTTACCTAGATATTCTGCACCCAAAGCATGGCTAGCATCCTCTATTATCTTAAAACCATATTCCTGTGATAATTTCCAAATATCTTTCATTTCACAGCTTTGGCCAGAAAAGTGAACTGGTACAATTAATTTTGGAAGCTTTTTATCTTTTTTTGCTTGCTGGAGTTTTGCTTCAAGGGACGAAACAGACATGTTATAAGTTCTTGCATCAATATCAACGAAGTCAACTTCTGCACCGCAATACAAAGCTGCATTTGCTGTTGCGACATAAGTATTAGGCGATGTCCATACGACGTCACCTTTCTTTATACCTATTGCTAAATAGGCTAAGTGCAGAGCTGCTGTAGCATTAGATACAACTTTTACATAATCTACACTGCAATAGTCTCTTAAGGCATTTTCAAATTCAGGAACCTTAGGTCCTTGAGTCAAAAAGTCAGAATTCAAGACTTCAATTACTGCATCTATATCATCTTGATTGATGTTTTGTTTACTATAATTTATCACTGAAAATATTTCCTTCTAATTTTTCTTATTTGAATTTAATAAGTATCGTAAATATTTTTTAGTTAAAGCTTTGAGAGATTCACTCAGATTTTTAAAAAACTAAACTCTGTACTTTAGGTATAAAAATTCAGCAAATTCAAAATCAATTGGATTATCAACATCTACTGCTTCAAAGTCATCGAGTTTATAAAATGATGGCTTAGAGCCAACTATATTCCTATGTTTAATCATATTTTCCTTAGAAATAAGTGATAAACCATAGTTTAATCTAAGAATATCAGGAAGATCTTGTGTATTGGGCGAATTATTCGGATCATAGTTCATAGGCTTACCATCTAACCACAAATGACTTTTTACAGGACTAACAGTAGTTAGGCTATCTGATCTATCTAATCCATTCCTAAATCTGCTTATGAAGTCATAATAAGTTTCTTCCAATATAAGTGGTGCAGTGCATGGACTATACATAATAAAATCCGAGTCGGTATTTTCTGCAAGATTTGAAAGAAATCGCTATTGTTGCATTCAGAACTTGCATAATAACCCTCCCTGCGGAACTGCTCTACTCCAAATTCATCAGCCATGGCAAGAGCCTCTTCAGAATCTGAATTGACTACAATACTGTCTATAATATCTATCTTTTTTAAAATTTCTAACTTGATCCTAAGCAAATTTTTCCCTGCAAAAGGCTTAAAATTCTTATTTTTGATTCTCTGAGAACCTTTTCTTACTGGCACTATTGCTGTTAGTTTCTGTCTGCTCATATTTTTATTTATTGAAATTATTTTTAATGAAATCTAAAGATTGTCTCCTAGAAACTTCTTCTCCAAATTGTAGAGCTTTATCATCGATATAATAATCAGCCATAATCTTAGGACTATATCCAGAGATCTTTTCTTGATCTGGTAAATTTTCATTTACTGCATCAAATTCTAGCCCTTTAGATCTGCACCAATCTACTGCTTCCGTAAGAACCTTATATTCTTCATTGTCCCCTCTATTAGTCCAAAGTATTATCTTGTGACCTTCTTTTTTTAACTCAATAAGCAGTTCTAACAATTCTTTCTGCTCCGGCGTTTGATTTCCTATTTTTGGAAACGCGTATTCACAAAGCGTCCCATCAAAATCTACTGCAATTTTTTTTGGCATTTTTTAATTAATATTTGATTTGATGAGGTTCTCAGATATATCACAGGCTTCTTTTATATTATCTAAATCCTTCCAGAAGGCAGAGTCTTCATAGTCATATTTTTCTTTTACATGCTTGTAGATAATATTTCTTGCAAAAGTTCCAATACAGACCCCTTGTATGTTTACTCCTGATTGCTTGGCTAGATCTAAGGTAAGAGAATTAGTTCCTCCAGATGTAGTTATAGTTACTTCTCTATTTTTCTTATAAACAATTTTCTTTTTTCTTTTATTAAGCTCCATATTAAAAGCTTTATTTATAACGTCAGCTGTAGCTACAGCCTGTAAAGTAGTATTGTAATCATCTTCTCCTCCACTCATCGGATAGCCATCAGCTTGTATGATTAGTTTCTCGCCACTATGTTCTTTTGCCTGTTTAATTCTATTCTCTAATCCAAAGTTACCCATATGCAATCTATCAAGACACATTGAATTGTAATTTGCAGGATTGGCTTTATTTACTATTTCCCATTCTTTCATGATCACTTCATCTTCTGCCACCGCAGCATGAAGTTCAATATTCTCTGCTCCTAGTTCTATACATTCAGGCAGAACTTCTTCAAGACCTTTTTCGTTATGCACATAGGATATTATGTCTGGTTTTGGACAAATAGCACTACAGTCTCCGCATCCAATGCATTTAGGTTGATTAACAACTGCCAATGTTTTGGGTCCATCCCAATCTATGGCATCTGTTGGACAAACAGGAGCGACGCACAAACCACACATGATACACAAATCAGGATCTATAAAAGATTTTCTTACGTGGTGATCACCCGGCATTCCAACACTAACCATAATAAATGGTCTAATTCTTATCTCTTTTTTTAGCTTATGAGAGATTTCATATGCCCTATCTATTCCATCCATACATGCCTCAACTACAGATGGAGTTGCCGAAATATCCATACCTGTAGCACCAGAAAGTGTGTAAATCATAGAAAGTCTTCGGACCTCTTCTAGGTCCTCATTTCCAGCACCGCAGATTAATTTAAAATATCCTTGAGTATCAAAAAGTTTTTTTTGAGCCAGAAAACGTGCTGATATTGTTTTATCCATATTTCTTATAAATTAGCTAATTCTATCTAGAATTGTCTTAGAACGTTTAATATAAGACTCTCCTATATTATTATAAAACTGAGCTTTATATTGCATCCATTGTGATTCAAATAGTAAAGCATTTTTAATTAAGTCATCCATATCTTTTGTTCCAGATTTTGCAAGATCAACTATTACATTCCTGGTTTCAATTTTATCTAGCAAATTATCTGCAACTAGGTCTTCTATGAATCTTGTACTACTATGACCTATATTACCTCCCATAATAGTAGTGAAATTAAAAGATTTAGCTTCTTTAAAGGTATTTTCTACAATTTCACAAATCTCTTTAGAGTTTACGTCTTGCTTGCCATAACCAAAAGATTTAGTTAAATCAGAACGACCAACAACTATACCTTTAAGCAATTTAGAAGAAGGTGAACTAAGTATTTTATCTAAATTCTGAATCGCGCTTTTACTTTCTATATTAATAAAAAAATCTATTGCAGATCGATCTTGATCATTTGTATTTGAAATAATTGATTCTACAAATTTTTCTAGAGCAAACTCAGATTCAATCATTGGAGCAACGATCCCAGAAGTTTCTAAAGAAAGACAATTGTTTATATCGGAGATAGCTTCACAGCCTCCTATTTTGACATTAAGTTTTAACTCTAATTTGTCACACAGTCTTTTTATCCTTAATACATCTTCAAGAATAACACCTTCATCTTCAAAAGATTGTTTTATGCCAACAACACCACTTTTTTTAAGTGACATAAGTTGATCAGTTATTTCTGTAATTGAGATTTTATTTTTATCCATAATTTTCTTTATTTTTTAAATATTTTAAATTTCATGATAGCAAGCAGATTAATTAAAAGTTTACTAAACAAACCTCTCCTTTTAATCTCAAAATTTAAGGTAATTCTTGGTTTAGGGGAGTTATGAGAACCTTTTCTATGATAAGCAGCAGTATTGGCCAATATAAAAAGACCCTTCGGACCTGTAAATGTTTTAAGTTTATGTCTTTTAATTGCATCGTCTAATTCTCCTCCTCTCAATCTTGTTGCACCAGAATTTTGTGTATCATTTTCAATAACAGCTCTATTTGTTTGAGACGACCTAAACGCAGCATCCTTATAAGATCCTTCTATATATTCAAAAGGGGAATTATCAGTGCTAACATCTTGGAGATAGATAAAACCTTTTGCAATACTTGCAAAAGTATCTTGATGCATTTCAGAATTTGAATTTTCTCCATAAACTATTCCGAGCGAATAGGAGATGTCTTTAAAATTACATTTATAACCAGCCAAAGCTGAAAGGTGACTATTGAAATCTTTATCTATTCTTTTCAGGATAAAAGTACTTATCCTTTTATTATCTTCTTCAGAGAAATTGTAATATGCAGAAAAAGAGCCTTCTATCTTCTGATCTTTTCCATCTTTAAAGTATGGTCTTGCACCAGCATGAGTAGGACTGGCGTAATGAATAACATCTGAAATAAATAAATCTAACTCAGATACATCTGCAAGATTAGTAGAATAAAAACCCGCATCAAAAGTAGTTTTTACAGAATCAAATAACTTTGAAGGAATTGATCTCAGAGTCAGAAAGGATAAATTAATATCTATCAATGTCCTTAACTCGGCATATCTTGTTCTAGCAAAAAACTTTGATGCTGGAGCTCTATGTGGAACCCATGCCCAGAAAAATATATCTTTACAAATAGGTGGGAGAATTTTGTATATTCTTTTTAGGACTATTGACGGTAAAGCAAGGAAATGTTTAATTTTAAGTTTCTGAAAAAAGGTCCTTTGATCTACTTCTTTGTTAACAAAAAAATTTAGATCTTCAGCAAACATCAATTCAATTTGCTCTGTTCCAACTGGGTCTCTTAAACTGCTCATTTCTAATTTTGATTATTTATAAGATTACTAGATAAAAGTATTTCATCTATTTTTTCATGCCATTGATTTGAACTAGCTATTAATTCAGCATAGAAAGAGTGAGGGGTATCAGAAGCAATCGTGTAGTTCTCATTTACTACTTTTGATACTGCTACATCTAGCTCTTCCTTATTACTAGCAGCCAATACAACTCCAAGCTTACGATAAATTGTTGTGTATGAATTCCCCTCAGCTACTTGCTGTTTAGAATGCTTATTTGGATCGAAATACTCTATAACCGGAACACCAAGCGTACGACAGTCCATTGCACCTGAAGTCCAATATGTGATGGCAATATCGGCTTTGGTAGCTATATTTAATATATGATCATTCACGATTTTGATAGAAGGGTCATCTATGAAATGATCCCAATGCGAATTAAGCTCTCTAGGATGTTTTTTTACCAATAAGTTATAGTTCGGTATTTGGTTACGGATGACTTTAATTGTATTTTCTACTAAATTCCTATGAGACTCGTCATCTAAATAACTGCCTGCACCCCTGCTAAGAATCAGAATATTGATTTTGTCTCTTGTTTTGGCTGTATCTCTGAAATTCTTTGATGTCTCTTGTAAGCTATGAAGCCAGTTATTTGAATATTTAGGATGGCCTGTAAATATCTTTTCTAAGTCAGGTGAGGCTAGCTCTCTATCGTCATTAATCATAAAATAATCTGCAGGATGGCCCATTAAAAGAAAATTTTTCTTGTTTAAATCTATGGAGTTGGATTCTGGGTATTCTCGATCCAAATCTTCTGCGTAAATATGAGGAGAGTGAGGGCAATAGAAGAAGAGGGATTGATTGAATTTTTGCTTGACCCAATTATCCCTTGGTCTTCTTAAGCTTGGATATTCATTAAAGAATATGTTCTTATCATTTCTTAAATCTAAAATACTTGAAGGAAGACGTGAAATAAAAA
>AACY020295878.1_pt1 | contig 12000 bp, 13 predicted proteins | sample 267378 | NCBI WGS metagenome assembly AACY02 (sample SAMN02954345, study PRJNA13694) | marine metagenome | biome: aquatic; feature: ocean; material: water; isolation source: isolated as part of a large dataset composed predominantly from surface... | reverse complement strand
CAGGCCTTCACTATCTCCTATGCGCCGGCGGAGTCGCTGAATCGGATGTTCGGCGGCAACAGCAACTGGCGTGGCCCGGTCTGGGTGCCGATGAACTTTCTGTTCCTGCAGGCCCTGAACGCCTATGCCCGATTCACCGGCGACACCGTGACCGTTGCAGATCCTGACGATCCATCGCAGCGGATCCCCCTGGCTGCACTCGGTGATCGGCTGGCACGACGCTTGACCGGGCTCGTGGTGCGCGATGACGCTGGTCGTCGTGCGGTCTTCGGCGATAATGACTACTTCCAAACCGATCCGCACTGGCGCGATCTGGTGCCGTTCTTCGAGTACTTCGACGGTGATGACGGTCGCGGGGTGGGTGCGAGCCATCAGACCGGATGGACCGCTGCGCTGGCCCTGCTTCTGCAGTTTCGAGGTGACCTCAGACCTGGTTCCCTCACCATTCGGGAGCAACTGCACTGATCATGTGACACGGGGACCTGCGGGTTCATGTGACTGTCCCTGATCGATCACTAGCGGTCGCGGCCATCGGCACAGGTGGGATCGCCGGACACCCTTGGGATGTGCTGCGTGTACTCGTGGGTTCCGCGCTGCTTGCCTTCCTCACCGCCTGTGCTGCTCCGAGTGCGCAGGACATCGTGATCGCCCCCGGCATCGTCGATGGTGTGGAGTTGCTGACCGATTGCCGCACCTATCCTCAGCCGACGACGGTCGAGGATCTCGATCAAGTGGCTGCGACTGCTCTGGTTCACCCGGGTTTCCAAGGCGGTGACGGTGCCATGAGCATCGAACTCGGTGATGGCAGACGGCTCGTGATGTTCGGTGACACCCTGCGGGAGAGGTTGTATCCGGGCGGTTCCGTCGTTCGCAATTCCATGATGCTCTTCGATGGGGATCAGGTCTGTGTGGTCTCAGGACCAGACGGCAGGGAAGTCGTGAGCGATCGTGACGACGGCGTCGGCTACTGGCCGATGTCCCTCGTCGCACGATCCAGCGGTGGCGTCGAGGATGTTGCCATCATGATGCAGCGGGTCGCCACGACCGCAGCAGATGATCTCGGGTTCGTCATCCTGGGAACGAGCCTGATGCGGATGCGGATCCCCCACCAAGGTGCCCCCGGGTGCTGGAGACCATCGATCTGCAGGCAGATGACCCATCCGGCTCGCGCATCACCTGGGGTTCGGCGATGTGGCGGGGCGATGACGAGTGGATCTATGTGTACGGCACACGAAATCCGCAGCGCGTTGGCGTATACGGCTGGTCGCTGCATGCAGCGCGAGCCAGGTGGGGTGACCTAGCAGATCAGGATCGGTGGCAGTTCTGGGACGGCGAGCGCTGGTCAGCCCGACGTTCGCAGGTGACGACTTTGATCAGTGCTGATGGTGGCGTTGCCCAGGTGCTGTCGGTCTTCACTCGCGATGGTGTCTGGTACGCAGTGAGCACGAAGGACGGTGACCTCGGTGATGACGTCGGGGTGTGGACGGCTCCCCATCCCTTCGGACCGTTCAGCGCGCATCCGGCGGTGATGTCCCTTCCCGCCGAACGATTCGACGGCGCACTGACCTACCTCGTCCTCGCCCATCCCGATCTCTTCGAAGTTCCGGGCAGCGTTGTGATCTCATACAGCCGCGGTTCGACCGACTGGGAGGCGTTGGTGCGACAGCCGTTGCGCTATCGCCCAGCGTTCGAACGCATACGACTTCCCGTCAGCGCCGAGCCACGGGTGATTCGATGACTACTCCGTTCGCTGCCTGGACGGCGATGCGCACCTCTCGGCGAAGATGCCATGAGGACGCGTGGTGACTAGGTCTTCGGCGGAGCCGGGGAGTTGTCGTCGGCCGTAGGTTCGGTGAAGTTCGCGACCTCGACCTGCACGGGGCGCCGGATGATCCAGGTGAACGCGGCGATGATCACGATGATGCCGACGATCACCTCGATGGCCTGCAGTGGACCACTCTGGGCGAATTCGAAGACGGTCACACCGATCTCCTGGACCAGGATGAACACCGCCATCAGGAGGACGAACCAGCCGAAGATCTTGCGCAACAGATCCGGGTGGATCTTGCCTACGAGTCGACTGCCCACGAGAGCTCCGATGATGGCAGCAGCGGTCACGATCAGGATGATCGGCCAGTCCAGGTCGATCTCGGAATTCCAGGCGATCAACGATCCACCGCCGAAGGACACGGCATAGCCGAAGAATCCAGCGACGGATTTCATCGCGACGACGAGCAGGGAGGTGGCCACCGCGTTCGGCATGGAGAGGCCACCGAGCAGGACGAGCGCGGGCACGACGAGGAAGCCGCCGCCAGCCCCGACCAAGCCGGTCACCAAGCCGACGACCAATCCGTCGATCAGGATGCGTACGATCGGGCGCCCACCGTGGGATTTCGCGGCGACCTGCTTGCGTCCGCGGATCATGGCCACGGCAGTCACACCCATCATCACGGCGAACGCGATGAGCAGGAGTGCGCCGGGTAGCCGAGCGCCGATCTGACCACCGATGAAGGCGCCGACCATGCCGGCGATTCCGAACAGCACACCTGTCTTCCACACCACGCGTCCGGCGCGAGCATGGCTGATGAGGCCGAAGACGGAGGTGATCGCGACGACGAACAAGCTTGCGGTGATGGCCGCCTTCGGATCGAAACCTACGACATACACGAGCAGCGGTGTGGTGAGAATCGACCCACCTCCACCGAGCAATCCGACAGCCATGCCGATGAACACGGCGAGGATGGCGGCGACGACGGTCAAGATTGCCATGCGAGAACCTCTTTTTCGGTGGTGGCGGTGAGCAGGGAGGACTGCGGTGTCCAACTCACATCGAGGGCGAAGCGGTCACCCCGGATGTAGGTCTCACGCCATTCCACAGCGGTCGCACCGCTGCGGGCTAGGCGTTCGATGGCGAGCACCGCGGTCTGACTCGACACGTCGAGGAGTTCGCTGATGTGGCGTGGCGCGATCAACGCGGTGATGCGCTCGGAGCCTGAGTCGACTGTGACACCACAGCGCCGCGTGAGTTCGGCGTACAAACCGGTGGCGGTGAAGTCGACATCGAGAAGTGGTGCGGCGATGCTCGCCGGTAACCATGAGGTGTCCAGAGCGAGGGGTTCGTTATCAGCGAAGCGCACGCGTTCGATGACGATCAGTTCGGTGTCGGCCGGGACTTCCAACTTCGTGGCGACGACTGCGTTGACGGTGCGGGCGAGACGGCGAACCTCGCTGGCCTGATCGAGACCCTGTTCCGTCATCGTGTCGAACAGCGAATACAGGGTGCCCATGCTCGCGGCGATGCGGCGACGCTCGAGGGTCGTGCCGCGGCCGCGCTCGCGCCGAATGACTCCTTCCTCGCGCAGCACGCGCATGGCCTCGCGGATCGTGTGGCGGCTGACCTCGTAGGCCTCGGTCAAGCTCAATTCGCCCGGGAAGCCGGCCTCGAACTCTCCGGCGGTGATCCGGCGCCGCAGGTCATCGCACACCTGGGCCCAGAGCGGGACGGGACTGGATCGATCGGGGCGGCGGGCCCCGAGAGCAGCCTGGGAAGTCACGAGGGCAAATGTACGGACATCCGGACAGGTTGTCTAGTGCCGGGTCGGATTCGGGCTGGCCAGGCTCCTGGCTGGTTAGGCTCGGGGGTGTGTCCGTGGTGATCCGTGCAGCGCCGAACAACCCGATCTTCGTGGGAGGCACCGGACGCAGTGGGACCACGATCGCCGGTCGACTGATCGGTCATCACCGCGATGTCGGGTCCACTAATCCCCGGGAGTTGCGGTTCATCGCCTCAGCCGGTGGGCTCGCAGACGCCTATGCCCGGTTGTGCACCCCCGAGACGGTGGCCCATAACGTCTTCGCCCACTGGTTCGAGCGGGTCAAGCCCTCGGGTGCGGTCTCGGGGCTGCATCGCCGGGTCACGAAGGACGAGATGCGAGCGCTGCTCGACGACTACATCGCACAGTTCGCGCACGATCCGTTCGCTGCATCGCGACAGTTCGCCGAGACCGTCACGTCCTCACGGGTCCGACGCAACCCGGAGGGTCGCTGGGTGGATACGACTCCGGCGAACGCCCGTGCGGCGGACCGCGTGCTCGCGTTGTTCCCCGAAGGTCGGGTCGTGCACATGATGCGCGATGGCCGTGACGTCGCCGCATCGTTCGTTTCCAAGCCGTTCGGCCCCGACGAGGTGTTCGCCGGACTGACCGAGTGGCGCGATCGGATGGTCGAGGCCCACGAAGCCGAGCAACGCGCCCCACAGGGCCGGGTCATGCGGGTCGATCTCGAGCAGTTGGCCGCTACCCGACGCAGCGAGGCCCTCGGTGAATTACTCGACTTCTTGGGGCTCAAGGATGACCAACGGATGCGCGATTGGTTCGATGAAACCGTCGTCGCCACGCAGGCGCACGTCGGCCGTTGGCGCAAGGATTATGACGACGATACGGCTCGCCGCATCGATGAGCGCTACGCCGAGATCTTGACCGAACTCGACGCCCTGGGAGTGCCGCACCCGTGATTACCATCACCGCTCCTCCCGACGACATCGGTTCGGCTGCACTTGCGGCAGCAGCACGCATGACGGTCGAGAGGCTCGGCGGTGACGGAGACGGTTGTGCGTTGACGGTGCGACTTCTCGTCGACGATATTCGATCTCGCAGTGTGACCGGAGTCGACGAGGGTGCTGTCACGCTGCGGATCGATTCGGTTGGCACCGAGGCTGTGCTCAGTATGCGTGACGGGGGAGCCCCGATTCAGACGGAACCGTCGACTCTGCATCCGCTCATCAATTTGGGCATCATCACCGGTTCGAGTGTCAGCACCGACGGCCACGCGAATGTCACCGTCGTTCGGATGGCGCTGCAATCCCATTCTCGCGTCTTCGATCACAGTGACGAGGAGGTCATCGATGCGCATGCACCAGCCAGCACGGTTGAAACGACCATTCGAGAATTGACACCTGCGGATGCTGCGGGGCTGACGACCTTGATGTATCGCTGCTACGGCTGGAGTTATCCGAACACCGATATCTATTTCCCCGACCGCATAGCAGCGCAGATCGACGATGGTTCGCGCATTGGTGAAGCCGCATTCGCCCCCGATGGGCAGATGGTGGCGCACTGGGGTGCCGTGCGCTACGGCCCCTTCGTCGTCGAATCCGGAACGACGGCCACCGATCCGAGGTTTCGACATCGCGGTCTTGCCGATCAGTTAGGCCAGCGACTCCTGGTGCTGCTGACGGACATGGGAGTGATCGGACGGTTCCGCGAACCCGTGCTCACCCATCCGGCAACGCAGGGGATCGCGCTGAAGGAGGGCGCCACGATGGTGGGCCTGCGCGTGAACTGCGGTCGTGCCATCGCCCAAACCGGGATCACCGATGGCCTGCAGGATCATCGCTCCAGTCTCACCGTCGCCTATGCCGCTCTGCGCGAGCTGCCCGCTGCACCCGTGTACGTGCCGGATGCCTACCGAACGATCCTGAGCGATGTATTGGCTGAGACTGATTGGCAGCGTCCGATCAGCGCGCCGGATCCGGCAACCGGTATCCCCGCCGAAACGGTGAGCGCAACCACCTATGACGCGACGAATGCATCGGCCGTCGTCGAGATCACGGTCGTGGGCGCGGATCTGATCGATGACGTGGATGCCAGCCTCGATCGAGCACGACGGTCAGGGGCGAAATACATCGAGGTGCGACTCCCCACCGGGCAGCCAGCGCTCGCGATAGTCGGTGCGGGACTGTTCGATCTCGGTCTCGCCTATGCCGCGTTCCTGCCGCTGTTGCGTGCGGATTCCGATGTGCTCGCCCTGCAGTGGCTCGATGACCCCCTACCTGACACCTCTGATTGGCACTATGCCGATGAGCGCGTCGAGCGGCTCGCGACAGCGGTGCTCGCCAACATCAGCGAAGCAGCCGATCGTGCTATTCGTGCCCGCCGTTCCGCGGCGGGCGGTGAGCTCAGAAGAATGGTATGGTGAAACCATGCGCGCAACCATCGACCAGGGTGGCCGGGTCGTGGTCCCCAAGGACGTCCGGGAGCGCCTCGGGCTGGTCGCCGGCGCCGAGGTCGAACTCCACGAGGTGGATGGTCGCTTGGAGATCGCACCGGTGGCGACCCCGATGCGGTTGGAGGAGCGCGATGGTCAGTGGGTCGCTCGCACCGAAACGGAGCTGCCGACCCTGACCAACTCGCAGGTACGTCGCATCATCGAATCCCAGCGCCGTTGACCACGGGACACGGTCACGTTGTCGATCCGCGCGTTGCGGCGGACACCAGCGTTGTTGTTGCAGCGTTCTCGACCTGGCACGAGTTCCACTCAGTGGCGCGTGGAATCTGCGAGAGCAAACCCGCATTACCGATCCATGCAGCACTTGAGGTCTATTCGGTTCTCACTCGGATGCCTGATCCGTTCCGGGCGCCGGCGCAGGTGGTTGCTCAATACCTAGCCCTGGAGTGGGAGCAGCGGCTCATCCTCCCGTCGCAGGAGTCGATAGCGGCCCTTCCTGCGCGTTGCTCGAACGCGGGGATCACCGGCGGATCGATCTACGACGTATTGATTGGCGTGACCGCTGCGGATAACGCATGTCAGCTGGTCACTTTGGATCGGCGAGCCATGCTGAATGTCATGGCGCTGGGAGTGGATGCACGCCTTCTTGTGCCTTGAGAACGTCGATCATGCGATGGCGCAGCGCCTGGCCGCGCTCGGCGAAATCGCGCTGCCGCTGCACATACTCGCTTCGCCCTTCAGCCGTTTCGATCCTGATCGGTGCGAAACCGAGGTCGCCCAGGTCATAGGGCGAGGCTTGCATGTCTATCGCGCGCACGTCGCGGGCGAGCGAGAATGCATCGGCGACGATGTCGGCTCCGAGCACCGGATAGGTCCGATAGGCCCACTTGTACAGATCCATAGTGGCGTGCAGGCAGCCGGGTTGTTCGAGTTCCATCTGCGTTGCCCGTGTCGGCTGGATCGCGTTCAGTGGGGCAGCGGCAGCGGTATAGAACCGGAAGGCATCGAAGTGTGTGCATCGCAGCGGAGCGGACTCCACCACCTCAGCGATGCTGTCAGGATCGAGGCGAAGTGGCCATGAAGAGTGTCGAACATCGTGCTGTGCTAGCCGATACACCATCGCCCATTCGTGCCGACCGAAGCAACCGTAGACACCGTCGCGCTGCGCTGTCGCCTGAAGTAGCGCCACAGTGGATTCGATGACGCGTGCGTCAATCGCTGAGTCGTCGATGCGTGCGCCGGATTCATCGACGACATAACCGCGCATCCGTGCGAATTCCCGAACATCACCGGTCAGTAGCACGCCACGTCCGGGATGCCATCGGCGTAGCTTTGCGGGGCTGAGGGTGTAGTAGTCGAACATGAAGTCCCACACCGGATGCGCGATGCCGCGTCGGCGACGATCGAGGTGGGGGTTGATCCAGGCATCCACTTGGGATTCGTGACTCGCTGCGCGTTCACGCCACTCGGGTTCTTCCAAGATCATCATGCGACGGCACTCATGTGACGGCGATGAGACCCATATCGGCGCAGCCACGCTCGAGGGCGTCGAGGCCGAATGCATCAACGGGCCCATGTGCACCAGGGGCGACATCGGTGGTGGCGAGAGTGACCGCCCCCCAGGCCAGCAACTCAGCGGTGAGGTCATAGGGCGTCGGGCCGACCATGCGCACACTGGCCACCGGTCGCCCGACGATGTCACTGGCATCGGCGACGACGAGGCTGCGGGCATTCGATCGCTTGCGCGCATCGGGGCCTTTTCCGGTGGTGCGTGCAGCGCGTCGGCGTAGGCCACCGAGCGCTGATTCCATGCCGGGGAGTGTCGCGAGGGCACCGAGAGCACTGCCTGCTGCGGCCGCGACCGGTGTCCATTTGCCAGCCCAGCCCAACCACACTCCGACGTCACTGAGTTCTGAGTCGAGGCGCGGCAGGGCGAGGTGTTCACTGCCGGCGACCGGCATCGCGCTCCACTGTCGGTCTCGCCCGACGTCGAACGTGCGCGTCCCACCTGATCCGGACCGCACGGTGTCGAGCACGCCGTTGCGCCAGGCGTAGGAAGGTGCGAGCAACACTCCGGCTGCACTCGCCCGGGTACCGGAGGAGATGGCGAAATCGCCCTCCACGAAATATCCGATATCCACGCGTGACGCCGGTGTGCCGGCAGCGCGTGCGTGCGTCAGTGCCAGCGCACCGGCGAGGTTTCCGGGCACGTAGTCGTAGCCGAATGCGGGGAGCAGCCGAGCCCCGGTTTTCTCAGCCTGCGGTCCGTAGACCTCGAAGACCTCCCTGATGAACGGTGGCTCTCCGGTGGAGTCCAGATACCCGGCACCAGCATCGACAGCGGCTTCCACGGCAGCGTGTCCGTATTCCATGAAGGGACCGACAGTGGTGACGAGGATGTCTTCGCCGGACTGGATCAATCGGCGGACGGTGGCGGGATCATCGGCATCGGCGACCGCGATCGTCGGTTCAGTGTCGGCACTGGGGGCCAGCGGTGCGAGCCGATCTGCGAGTCGGGCGACCGCATCGTGGCGGCGACCGGCGAGGACAGGCGCCATCCCGGCGCGCACCATCGCCTCGGCTGTGAGGCGCCCGGTGAACCCGGTGGCTCCGAGCAACACGATCCGCATGGGTCCAACGCTAGCCTGATGCCGTGGAGTCCTCGCCGTCCGATCAGCCATTGCTTCCGGAGATCACCTCCGACGAGGGTGTGGATTCCTATGAGGATGACGACTACCTGCGCGAGGTACCGCCCCATCATGGGTGACTCCCGGAAGACACCCCGATGGTTCACCGAAACCGACGACGGGCATTCGCAGCGGTATGCCGATCATTTTCGCGAGATGGTGAGAGAAGACAGGGATGTCGAGGGTGAGGCACGCCTCGTCGATGCGCTCGTCGCACCGGGAAGCTGGATCCTGGACGCCGGATGCGGGCAGGGGCGCGTCGCTGCGGCCCGACGGTGTGTGCGTGATCGGTTTCCATGTCGAGCGCTATTCACTCGATCGTTTCGATCGCGACCTTGCTGCTGCCGGATTTGCACTCGAGCATCGTTTCGCGACCTGGGACCTGTCGCCGTGGCGAGAGGATGCGGATTTCGCGGTGACCATTCTGCGGGCGTGAATCTAGAACGGCGGTGGGTCGTCGTGTTCGCTGGTTGACGTCGTGGTCGGTGTGGTGCGTCCGCTGGTGAGGTTGTCGACGTAGGTGCGCCAGTAGTGCTCGCTGGTTCGGGTGAGTCCGTGGCGGGTGGTGTGCGTGACGGTGCCGTCGGCGTTGATGCGCACCCGGGTGTGCCTATTGGTTTTGGCGAGGTGGTCTTGCCAGCACAGGGTGTGCAGATTGGCGGCACTGGTGGACCCGTCTTCGTGCCATCCCACGGCGTGGTCGATGTCGAATCGCGCGTTGTGGCGGTGGCATTCAGGTTTGGAGCATTCCGGGTAGGCGGCCAGGATGTAGTCGCGGAGTTCCTGGGTGGGTTTGTATCTCGTGCGGCCGAGATCAAGGAGGTGCCCGGTGATCGGTTCGAGGGTCCAACGCCGCCACGTGTCGCCCTGGCCGGCAAGTTGTCGGGCGTAGTCAGCGTCGATAGGTCCGTAGCCGAGGATCTCGCCGGGGTGATCGGCGAGGTGGAGCAGGGTGGGTAGGTCGATCAGCACACCGACGTCGATGCGGGATTTGCCGTGCACGCTGGGCAGCGTGCCGGTCCGGGTGAGGGTGTCGGCTGCGGCGTGGATAGCGGCGAGGAGGGCATCGGCGCGGGCGGTGTCCCACCCGCGAGGGCGGCCGGCAGCGTCAGCGTCGGTGCCGGTGTTGCTGTCACTGTCACGCAGGGTGGTGGCCATGGCGGTTAGGGTGTCGTAGACGACTATGGCTTCGTGGGCGGGCAGGTAGGCGTTGATCCATGCCATCGCGTTGGGGTGGTCGAAGGAGATCGATACTCCGCGGCGGCGGCGGGCTTCCTCGCGGCGTTTCGCAGCCGCATCGGGATCGATGGCCAGGATCGCACGGCGAAGTTCGCGGACGGCCCAAGCGCGGCTGCGCCAGCATCCGGCTCCGGTGTCGGGATGGATCACGGAGATGGCACGGGGCAGGACCCGATCTTGGACTGCGGTTGCTTGGTCGTCGGTGAGGGTGAGGGTTGCTTCGACGAACGCCGCGGCGACGTCGAAGGAGATCCGCCCGGCACGCAGCGCGTCACCGGTGGCGGCCAGTGGGCCGTCGGGGCGGAGGGCGCGGCCGGTGAGGATCCGCCAGGAGGCTTTGGTGGGGGATAGTCCGGTGGTGATGGCAACTTCGTCGAGACTGATTTCGTCTGCGATGTCGACCCCGTTTCGCGTGATGATGCGTTCCTCGGGTGGGTTGGTCAGGGCGTCGATGAATCCCGCGGCGGATGCTGCGGCCTGGTCGGTGACCCAGGCAACGCAGCGTTCCCACAGGTGGGCGTGGATCAGGCGTTGATCGGGTTCGAGGTCATCGGGCTTGATGGCGCGTAGTTCGCGCATCAATTCTATCCCCGGGGTGACCGCGAGGAGCCGGCCGAGAAGTTCGGCGGTGGTTTCGGTTTTCGGTCGGTAGTGCCACAGCATGTCCGCGACGATCTCGTCGAATCGGGAGCGCACGTCGGCGGTGTCCGCAGTCATACCGTAATCGTACACCAGTACGAATCTGAAAATCAATGCCCCGGTTGGATTTCTCGGGAATTTTTCCGATGGGTGCAGGTGATTTCGCCTGCTTGTCCTCAGCTGCCGTGCTCTTGCCGCGGTTGCCGTCATGGGGATGGTCGCATCGGGGTGGATACCCACCTACCCGTCGACTCGCCATCGTGGTTTGCTCGCCGAGGCTTCCCATAGGGTGTCGATATGACGACGCCACAGCCACCCACATCTAAACCGACCAATGATGCAGACTCCGCTTCACAGGGCAGTCCGCTGTCAACGCCGATCTGGATCGTCATTGTCGTCGTCGTGGGCCTGGTGGCGGCGGGTTTGACCTGGTTGGTCACCAGCCGAACGGGTGAAGAGGCCCCGACGTCGGTGGTGTCCACGAGCGTGGTCGGCTTCACTGTTCAAGAGGCCACCGTGGCGCTGGAGGGTCAGGGCCTGCAGATCGGAGAGATCACCCTCGAGCCCTCGGATGTCGAGACGGGTCTGGTGCTGTCGCAGAATCCGCCGGCTGGATCCCAACTCGCCCCGGGGAGCCCGGTCAACCTGGTCGTGGCCGGGGATGCGAACCCGGTTGTGCCCGACGTGCTGACACTGGGTGAAACCGAAGCGGTGAACGCATTGATCGCGGTGGGACTGCGACCCGGTGAGGTGACGCAGTCGGCGTCGTCTAAGCCGGTCGGGGAGGTCATTGGACAGACTCCCAGCGCCGGCGAGCAGGTGGCGCCGGGCTCCCAGGTGGATCTCGTGGTGTCGAATGGCCAGATGGGTGTGCCCGATGTGGTGGGGCTGACCACTGCCGAGGCGCGGGCCACGCTGCGTAATGAAGGATTCCGAGTTCAAGAGCAGGAGGAGGAAAGCGACCGAGTCGGTGTGGTGCTGCGCCAGGACCCGCCGGCGGGAACCGAACTCGCCTTGGACTCGATCGTCGTGGTCACCGTCGGTGTCGCGCGCCCGGAGCCGACACCGTCGCCGACTCCGACACCGACTCCCGATGCGATCTGCGGAAGCGCGCAATTCACCCAGATCATCACCGGATTGCGCGACCCAGCGGATCCACCGGTTCAGTTCCTGCAGGACTACACCTGCGTGAGTGGCTGGGCGGTGGTGCTGGCAGCAGTCGGTGAGCAGCCGGATCAGATCGTGCTCGACCGCTACATCTTCCAGGCCCAGGGGGAGGACTGGAATCGGGTGAGCCAGAACCGCGCCTGCGGCGATGGCAGCGATCTGCCGGGTCCGCTGCGAGCGCAGGCCTGTGACCCGATCGTGTCCTGACGACAGCAGGCTCGGGTCGCCGCGGCCGTATTCCCCCGGTCGGGCGGCGACCAGA
>AACY020233232.1_pt1 | contig 12002 bp, 4 predicted proteins | sample 267378 | NCBI WGS metagenome assembly AACY02 (sample SAMN02954345, study PRJNA13694) | marine metagenome | biome: aquatic; feature: ocean; material: water; isolation source: isolated as part of a large dataset composed predominantly from surface... | reverse complement strand
CCATCCGCTAACAAGAATATTTTCCTACTGTCGTTCATTGTATACTCAACATTGTTGTCTCTAATGGTTCTAGTGCTGGAAGCCTGTGCCTTCAAGTCTTCAATATTGATTTCACAATCATAGTGTCCAGTGTTAGAAATGATTGCTCCGTCCTTCATAGAAGCGAAATGACGATCAACAATGACGTCTTTCATTCCCGTTGCAGTACAGAATATGTCTCCGAGTTTTGCTGCGTCATCCATCTTCATTACTCTAAACCCGTCCATAACGGCACGTAGTGCTGGCAGTGGGTCAATTTCTGTGATAATGACATTGGCACCCATTCCTTGGGCTCGCATTGCAACTCCTTTGCCGCAGTGACCATACCCAGCAACTACGAAGGTTTTACCTGAAATTAATACAGAAGTGGCTCTTAATATCCCATCAATTGTTGACTGACCGGTGCCGTAAACATTGTCAAAATCCCATTTGGTAATAGCATCGTTAACAGCGATTACTGGGTATTTCAAATCTCCAGCCTTGCCCATCGCTCTCAGACGATGTACACCAGTCGTAGTCTCCTCAGTACCTCCGATAACTCCATCGGCGTACTCAATTTTGTCACCATGGACTCTTACGATTAAGTCAGCACCATCGTCTAAGGTTAGGGTAGGTCTAAATTCTAAGGTTCTATCAATGCACCAATAAAAATCCTCGACACTTTGTCCGTGCCAAGCGTGTATTGAATATCCCTCCGCAGCGAGCCAAGCCGCAACATCGTCTTGAGTTGAGAGTGGATTACAACCTGACCAGGAGATTTCTGCTCCTGCAGCAGCGATAGTTTCGATCAATACTGCTGTTTCTTTGGTAACGTGCAAGCATCCCGCTACCTTCATTCCTGCGAGTGGTTTTGTCTTTAGTGCATCTTCTTTGAGAGCTGCTAAAACCGGCATTCTGGCTCTTGCCCAGTCGACTCTTAGTGCCCCAGATTCTGCCAAGGAAATATCTGCAACTGTGTACTTGTCTGTCTTGTCCATGGGCAGGCCTACAACCTGTCACTTTTGAACTCATTGAATATTCAGTCATTCAATTCCTGCGACAGATTATCCTTGCTGTTGAACATATTGTGCTGCGTACTGTTGAGCATATGCTGCGGCAGTTTGTGCATCGTATCCCTGAGCGATAAATTGCTGGTAATATTGCTGATACGCGGCTTCCATGGCTGGGTTAGTTGCTGCTGGTGCTGCCGCTTGGGCGCCTCCCATCGCACCACCGCCTAAGCCTGCTTGGGCAGCATACTGCTGTGCGTAAGCTCGCGCCGTGTCTTCTGGGTATCCTTGAGCGATTAATTGCTGGACATATTGCTCAACAGGATCTTGTTGTTGGAATGCTCCTGCTAGGTTGAAATCCTTGTAGTCTCCATCCATGCCATCAGAACCGCCTCTGCGCAGGAATAGGAAGGTTAGAATCACTATTATCAGTAGCACAACTGCTCCAATTCCAATGAACATTACATTGGTACCGGACTGTGCTCCATCACCATCATCGTCAACTGTTGGTTCGACCCACTCACCTTCGACAAAGCCGTACTCACCTTCCCACTGACATTGACCCGCAACGAATACCCATCTTCCCGTTGGGTCATTTAATTCGACAACTGCAGGTACATCAACTCCACGACATATCGGTAGTGTTAGTGTAATCGTTGAAGGGTTGTATAACTGAACATAATCGAGATCTAGAGGATTCAACTGTTGCTCTATAACCCATCGCTTTTCGATGTCTTTTGACGGATCGAATTCATAGACTCTTATGTATATGATAACGTCCTTAGAAACGTTGGAATGGAAACTATCGATGTCCAAGCTCAATTCAAATGAGTCTCCAGTACCAATGCTGTTTTCGAGCACTGCTAATTCTTTGTTACCCTTTGCAATATCCCTTGTCAAGAAGTTTGTCTCATCAAATAAGGATTCATTGGTCGTAATTTCGATGAATGTATCTCTTTCATCCGAGCCGGAAACAACGAAACCAGACAGATTGAAGAAAGAGTCAGTGTAACCGACTCTGTCGTTCCAGTTAGTATACTCGATTTGCGGTGGTTCGTCACCGAAGCCTTGTGGTTTGACATCGAAACAGAATTCCATATCGTCATCCCATTTGCCAGACTTATCATAAACTGTCAACTTTACCTTGATTGGTTGAATTGGTGCTTCTGTGTTAGGATTGAAAGTTAGATTCCTGCCTGCATACGACACACCGTTCTGATCAACCCCATAGCCACCAAATGTGTATGTCCAAACACCTTGACTTGCTTCATAATTTGTGTAAGTATTAGAGTTTAGACTTATAGGGGCATCCCATGGCTTATCAAAGGTTACTTCCCATTCATAACGCTCAATACCGGAATCATCAATCGCATCCGGGTCACTGGAATTTCCAGCATTGAACTCGATTGGGATTTGTCCGCTTTCATCAAGTACAATCTCATACTTTGGATAATTATCTTGTATTGAACAGGTTCCTACAAGTTCGATATTGTCAGCGTATGAATCTTTGATAACAACATAGGCATCTGCAATCGGATTGAATGCGTCTGCATTCGCATCGTTTGTTTCCAGCGTGATGTCCAACATCCTCGAATGACCGTTGTCGTCGTGTAACCAAAGAGTTACAGTCCACTGTTCTTCTTGCTTACATTGTCCTTGTGTACCAATAGACTTGCAGAAGGTCATTGTTGGAGATGATTCTGTGTCGAATAATGGAGAGACATAATGGTCTATTTGCCCGGGTGCCATAGTACCCATATCCCATGAGGTTGGGCCAGAAATCAGCCAATCTGTTTGCAAATCAACTTGAGCATCGGATTGGTAACTAAAGGTTATCTCAGAATTACTTTTCATGTAATATGTTGCATAACCTGCTCCAAGTGCTGGGGAAGGAACTTCTCCGTTGATCAAAATGTCAGTTCCTTCACGCATCTTACCGAATGGATTTGGATAGTCATTTACTTGATAATCTAACATGTTCTTGAGCAAGGCAAATTCTGCGCTGTTAGCGTCTTCGGAGTTTGCCTCAACATCGATTGTTGAGATTATCATACCACCTGAACCATAGCTGCAAATACCCAGTATGACATCGTCAGTATCCGTTCCGTCGTGGATAATTGACTGGAATGTAGCAACATTTTGATTACCCGAACAAATCTTTGGAACATCTGTTGTTGCTTCACTGGCAATCGACAACGCAGAGGATGCTACTGGACTAAATCCTTCGAAATTGCTTTGTTTGATGCTATCCATAAGAGGATGGAATGGGTCGACAATTTCGATATCACTGTAGGTGATTTCTGCTCCATTGGTCTTGTCGGTAATCTCTAAGCCAAGCGGTAGTCGTGGGTCTAGACTTGTTCCCAGTCCATATGTTTGCGTACCGTGTGGTGCTAGGTGCGCTTGTATTGTACCTCCACTGCTCATGAAATTAACCAAGACCTGCTTTCTGTCAACATTGTTAACAGTCTCAGAAATCGTCTTGTAATACGCTCCACCATCGTCTTTAGCGGTGTTGAAATCCTGCCAAGGCATGATGATCTTATCGTAATTTGTGAACCAATTTGTCTTGAAATAGGTGTCCCAGTCATTCATTGTAAACTGAGTGTAACTCTTACCCATAATTGCCAAATCCTCGATTATAGTTGAGGTACCGGCTGTTTTATCAGAAAGTATCGCTATATCGACCTCATCAGCAAATGTTGCGAAGAAGAATCTTGGTTCACCTGACGGCGTACCATCATCTAGTTCAGCGTAGTAACTAATGTTGTAGGTGTGTCCATCTTGATAGCCAGACCAAGGCGTGAATGAAAGGTCTATTCTTTGACCACTAACTAGAGTCTGTGCTGGGCCTGCGTTAGATGTGTGAGCAAGTGAATTGGTCGTCTCGTCGAAGATATTCATGTAGAACACATAGTCCCCTTCCAGCACCCCGTTGGTTGCTGAGATGTCCCAGTTGTGAGTCAGCGAACTATCTATCGGCAGTACACAATTTAGTCTAACTTCTTCCAAGCACGCAAGTTTGTTTGGTTGACTTAAAGTAATATCAACTGACTTTACGTTGAAAATTACTCGCTTGATGTTGTTAGCAGTGGATAGTTCCTCTGCACCGTACCAGTTGGTACCAACAGTGGTGTTGTCGAAAATTGTTTCAACTTCAATCATGTAGACTCCTGAGATAAAGTCGTGTTCTGCGATTAGATCAGTTGATGCATCATCAGCATCGACAGTGCTTCTGCTGATTTCATAGGACGCTTCTTCAACGAAAGTGAACTCTTTCAGCGTAATATTATTGACACCAACTCCTCTAAATCCGTCATTTATTCCATTCCTACCATCCTCATCGGAGAAGAAATCGAAGTTAATATCAACCTCAGTACCTGATAGGCTCATACATTGAGTATCCCAGTCTGATGGGTCTGCTGAGGTTGTGTTTAGAACGTAAAGGTGAGTGAGGTCAAGACTTGTGGTTTTTACAAGTCCATCAGAATTGAAGAATACGTTCCACGGCTGTCCCAATCCATCGGTTGTTCTTGGGTCGCCGATGTACTCTATTTCATCGAAATCAATTGGATTTGTTTCGTTGACTATTCCGTTACCATCTTCGTCGATTTGACAGGTTCCGTCCTCGTTGTAGTCGTTCCATTGTCCGTAAATAATCGCCGAATAATCTCTTGCATCTTTTTCATAATCGACAGTCAAAGCCATGTAATCACTTGGTTCAATATTGCCTTGAGAGTCGACTTCATAGAATGTATCAGCATAGTATTCAAACGATAATGAAACGAAATCGCCCGACAAAGATGTCATATCAACATCAATAATTGTCATTGTTTCATTTTCCCACGCATCCCCATATCCTAGCGTTCCAGTTTGGGACAGACAAGGGTGTCCAAACCAGTATGCTTCGTTATTGAAGACTAGGTTTGATGGGCAGAGTACAGTATCGTTGTATAATGCCCCTTTTGGATTATTATTTTCAGTGTATCTTGTACCATCGGTTGAATTATCAAAGGTGATTATACAATCAGTAGACGGATCTCCACACTTAACAGTTGTAGGGTCTGCAGTAAAGACGGTTGCAGTGACATCGAAGTCAACGAGTGTATTACCCCAGTTGTTGGTAGTTGCTGAGATTGGGTATGTGCCTTGTGCATAAAGGCCACCAGGTGAGAAATAATCTATTGATTCTAAAGCAGGGTCATACAGATTAAACGGAGTCACATAACCCACTATCTCATCATTGAGAGGTTGCTCATCCCACGCGTTATTTGAAAGTGTAGCTGAAATTCGATATGTGGTATCGTTTAGGAAATCAGCCTGCAGCGTTGCGACATATTCTTGCCCTGGGCCAAGGTTGTTTAGATTAATTTGAGTTTGTTGATTTTGGACATTAGGGAAGAACGCCGTGTTCTGCTTGGTAATAGTTAAGTTATCTACACCAAATCCATCGTTACCAGTCCAAAGAGATTCATTTTCATCCGCTACTGAACCCTCAAAACCAGTTCTAAATCTAAATCTCAAATCGATGGTTTCACCAGCCCATGGGCTCAAATCAAAGGTTCCAACGCCTTCATCGGTGAAGTTATTCCATCCATAGAAGGTATTGAAGGCATATATTCCGTAGTAGTATAACCCTTCAGCATAACCGCCAACAACATTTTCTTTGTACGCTCGATCCAAATCGAATCCACCCCAAATAGACTGACCTGAGAAACAGGCTCCGGAAATATATGCTTCAACTGGGCAGTTAATGACAGACCAGCCCGTTTCTTCGCTACCAACTTCAATCATAGCCAAATCATCCCATACATCACCAACTACGAACCCGTTGGTATCTGCACTACCGAGTGCGCCAAATCCAAGGTCTTGGAATAATTCCACACTCATGAATGCTCGATCTGAACCGGTCAAATCTACATCACGTAGGACCATTGCTTCATCCCAGTTCTTTCCGTAGCCAGTCCATTCTCCCCCGGTACTGTTAGTGACGGTTTCTCCGGCCCACATGAAGTGAGTTGGGTTTAGGTAATTGGCCGAATAGTCTGCCTGAGATTCATCTGGGTCGGTTCCTGAGCCGGAAGATGGTGTTGTTTGCTCCTGCCAGTGATGGGTGCCTGCTTCGACATAATCGATGTACTCCCAAGTACAGCCTGAGCCACACGTGCCGAGGTTTTCTGGAGTATCCCAGTCATTTGCATAAACTGTCTGGTTAGTAGAATTGGCCTCATCTACCACCTTTAGTTCTACATCTAACGTTGCAGTTTGCCCATTCAAGACGTCCATACCAGTGTTGGTTACAGTGACATTGAGTTCTCTCAAACCTTCTCCAACTGCGCCAACATAACGGTCGACTGGTGAAATTTCTATTCCCGAAACTGACAGATCTCTGTTATCCATCTCAATCACAGTAATGGTGTCATATTGGCCGTCCCAGCCAAAGTTGTCTCTCCAACCACCAAATCGCCAGTTCTTGTGAGCTACTACGATGTCTGGTGCCGAGTTACTGCCGCCAGCAAGTTGTCCAACCTCTGCGGTGTGAGGCCTTCGACCTGCGGCATATGATAATGGACTCAAGTGTCCACCATTACCGTCCGAAAGAGTAACTTGAATAGATGTTGGGAAATTCAAGAAGAAATTGTTTGTTGTTCCGCCAGCAGAGTCGGTGGATTGTTGTTGGAAAGCAATTGTTGGATTGATGAAATCAGGCTCAAGGTCGCCGTTCAAATCAGCAATTGTCAGTGACCAAGAAATATATGGCCCAAAATATGCAGTCTGAGGAGTTGACCAACTGCTGAGGTTGTTGAAGTGACATATGTTACATTGAGTAGATTTTCATCGTTTAGTGCTAGTACATCTGCTACCCCATCCTCATCAATGTCTGCTACTGCTATTGCCTGAGAGGTTGGTGTATCCCATATTTATGACGTGTTCGCTAGTACTTGTTGGAGTGGTACTGAATGTGTAAGTCAGTGGGAAAGAATTGGTTTGACAATTGAATTCAACGATAGATACGTTGTCATCTTTTCCAGGGTTTGTAACTTGTCCAGTAGCATAGTCAAGACCCTCACTTCGCAACAACCACATATCGTTATCGAAACATGTACCGCCGCCGCCGAGACCACCACCTACTTGTGACTCGCCCCAATCACCGGAAGTGAATGCTCGATAGGTATTCTGCTGTGCAGGTCCGAGATTGGTAATGATGCCCTGAGTGTTGGAGGTTACAGGTCCGAGGTAGGTCACCACTCTTTGGGTGGTGATATCTGCTTGTAAGTCAAGAATCATTACATCATCATTTCCATCTTTGTTCAAATCAGAAACTTCCAAGTCCCAAGCCCAGAAGTGAGTAAATCTTGCTCCAATAGACCAAGTCTTTTCGTTACATCCACCATTTTCGATAATGGTTACGTTACCTGGTTCTCCAGCAGGTGAACCATCATCGTTAGTCTTGAAAGGATTGTTCCTTTGGAAAATAACGATATCAGTGGCGCTATCTCCGGTAAATTCCCCAACTTCGATAAATTGTACGTTGGAAAACTCATCCCAATCAGCATTTCTGTCTTGATTTGCTGAGACCCAAATATCCTGTCGCTCAGAGAAATCTCCGTTTCCGTCATTCCACAGCACAGATATTGTGTGTGTTCCATCAGTAGCAACGGCAATATCATTGTGTCCGTCACAATTGAAGTCCCCGATTGCAACATCATGCGGGTCACGGTTTGTGGTGTAAGTTCTTGCTTGAGAAGCGCTTGCTGTAGTTGCCAATGCTGCGGTGGTTGAAAGTACCATCAACATACACAATAAGATGCTTCTTGCGCGGGCTTTGAAGAGATTGTCTTGGGAAAACATCATCATCACTTGTTAAGCCACACTAACTACCACTTTAATTGCTTTGGAATTTTGTCCGAAGCATAACATTCTGTATGCTTAACAGTAAAGCGAAATCAGGAATATATCAATCCGGCAATATCTTGTCAAACTTTACCTGCTAACCAGCGAGGAGATGGCCCCCAACCAATAGCATCTCCACCGTGAACTTTGACCAGTTTTCCAGCCGAAAATAATGACTCTAACCAGACCTCTAGAACGGTGCCTTCACGATTACCCAGTTTCTTACTAGCAATCTCTTCGATATCACTTGTTTTTAGGGCAGTAAAACCATAATCACGGACAACTATGTTCATCAATTCTCTCAACCAAGCCTCTGCCATAGGGTCAACGCTCATCGTGCCTTGTACCGGCAAGGGTTCATCTAATTCTGCAAACATCTCCATTAGTTCAATTGGATCAGGTTTGCTTAAGTTATCCAACCCCAAGGCTCTCAATTCACTACTGAGGTCAAGTTCGCCGATTGGTCTTCTAACTATTGGAATCCTTGATGGGTCGGGTTCGGGGCCCATGTCCAAGGGTTTGTCGCCAAATGGCTCATCATCAACCTCTATCATCGCCTTTGATTTGACAGTGCTCTTTAGACCAGAGGTATTGGTAGCTTTAACATCCTGCCCAATAGGCATCATCCAGCCGACTCCCTCAAGACCCAATTCTGCTAGCTTGCTGCGTACCCAATCAGCGTCGCCACGTAACAAAATTTCAGTATCATTCTCATCGGAACGAAATCGGTATTGTACAAACCCACTAAGTTCCGCCATGTGAAATCCTCGCCTTATCCCGCCTTCAAGATGACGCTTTATTTTGCCAACTGCCTGAGAACAGTGTGCAGAATACCCCCATTTCGGTAATATTCAACTTCTACTGGGGTATCCAATCTCACCTGAGCCTCAAAGTTAATCACCGTACCGTCATCCTTAGTTGCCGAAACAGTCAGCATTTGAAGCGGTTTTACTTCGTCTGTAATCGGTATATCAAATACTTCACTACCGTCCAAACCAAGGGTTTCATGTGACTCTCCCGGCTTGAATATTAATGGCAGTACGCCCATGCCAACTAGGTTTGAGCGGTGGATTCTTTCAAAGGAAGTTGCAATCACTGCCTTCACTCCCAATAAGTAAGTGCCTTTGGCAGCCCAATCCCTTGATGAGCCAGTTCCGTATTGAGACCCTGCAAGGACTACTTTAGGACCCTCGTAAGCATTTGCTGCATCAAAAACAGATACTACATCACCATTTTCGGGATGTCTAGCAAATCCTCCTTCTGTTCCCGGCGCCATTTGGTTCCTTATTCTAACATTGGCAAATGTCCCTCGCATCATAATTTCATGATTTCCTCGACGGCTGCCGAATGAATTGAAATCACGCTGCTCTACACCTCTTTCGACCAGCCACTGGCCTGCAGGCCCGCTCTTTGGGAATGACCCAGCCGGTGAAATGTGATCAGTGGTAATTGAATCACCCAACTTTAGCAGAACCTTTGCTCGCTCGATTGAAGAGATAGGTTCCGGTTGAGAACTTAATCCCGAGAAGAAGGATGGCAACCGAATGTAAGTTGAGTTCTCATCCCAAGGGTATAGCGGGCTTGATTCAGCAGGGATGGAATCCCACCTTGGTTCATTCATTGCATCAGCATAGCGCTGCCTGAACATATCAGGAGTTATTGCTGAAAGCGCCTCAGCCAATTCTTCATCTGATGGCCAAACCTCGGATAACATAACCGGTTGACCATCGCTTGAGTAGCCCAGAGGCTCTGTCTCCAAGTCAACCTCTAAGTTTCCAGCAATCGCATAAGCAACGACAAGCGGTGGGCTTGCAAGGTAAGATGCCTTCACTTTGCTGTGAACGCGACCCTCAAAATTCCTATTACCAGAAATTACCGAGCCAACTATCAGCCCTGATTCCTCAATGGCGTTATCAATTTCTTCCGGCAGTGGCCCTGAGTTACCAATGCATGTCGTACAACCGTAACCCACTACATTGAAGCCCATCTCGTTCAAATCATCTTGTAGACCCGTTGCCTCATAATATTCAGTAACCACTCTGCTACCCGGTGCGAGCGAGGTTTTGACCCAAGGTTTGACTGTCAGGCCACGCTTTCTTGCATTACGTGCCAATAATCCAGCTGCCAGCATTACGCCCGGATTTGAGGTATTGGTACAGGAAGTTATTGCAGCAATTACTACATCACCATGATTTAGGTCAAACTTCTCACCATCGAGTTCAACTACTGCACTACTGGACAAATCATCCTCGTTTAGACCATGCCCTTGGTGCCCCAATTCAGCAGTAAGAGAATCGATAAAATGAGGTTTCATGTCTGCCAAATCTACTCGATCTTGGGGGCGTTTTGGACCGGCGAGTGCGGGCTGTACGGTATTCAAATCTAATTCAAGTAGCGCAGTGTATGATTTCTCATCACTGTTAACATCATACCACAAGCCTTGTGCTTTGCAATATTCTTCAACGCCGGCTATGGCAGAATCTTCTCGGCCGGTAAGGCGCATGTATTCCAAAGTCCTTTCATCAACAGGGAAAAATCCGCAGGTAGCACCATATTCAGGCGCCATGTTGGCAATAGTTGCACGGTCTGCCAAAGTCAAGGCGGCCATACCGCTACCGAAGAACTCGACAAATTTGCCAACTACTCCGTGTTCACGCAACATTTCGACTATTCGTAACGTCATGTCTGTTGCGGTCACACCTGGCTTTAATTCACCAGTTAATCTAACTCCGATAACATCTGGCGCTAACATGTATATTGGTTGACCAAGCATGACTGCCTCGGCTTCTATACCGCCTACTCCCCAGCCAAGTACTCCCAATCCGTTGATCATGGTAGTGTGCGAATCCGTACCGACCAATGTATCGGCTAACCACACACCGTCTTCCTGTCTTGCGACGCTTGCTAAGAACTCCAAATTCACTTGATGAACAATACCTCTGGAGGGTGGCACCACTTGGAAGTCTTTGAGTGACTTCTGACCCCATTTAAGGAAGGTATATCGCTCCATATTACGTTTGTATTCGATATCTAAATTCATATCGAGTGCATTGTGGAACGCACCAGAAATATCTACTTGCACTGAATGGTCGATTACCAAATCCACTGGAACCTGAGGGTTTACTTTTTCAGCATCGCCACCCATTTCCACCATAGCATCTCGAAGTGCGGCTAAATCTACAACTGCTGGTACGCCAGTGAAGTCCTGAAGAATAACTCTTGAAGGCCTAAACGGTATCTCACCACGTTCACCGTCAGCTTGCCATGATGCGATATTTCTAACATCTTGTTCTGTCACCAAAAATCCGTCATTTCCTCTCAATGCACCCTCAAGTAGGATTCTAATAGAGTACGGGAGATGGGAAGTATCGATGCCGCTTTCATCAAGGCCAGAAATGGAATAGTAGTGTCCACCAATAGACAATTCTCGGCGTGCGTTGAAGGTGTCTACGGTCGTCATGACATAGCCGAAATCAAAGACATCTATCAATGAAACGCTTTGACGGCTGTAGGTACTTCACCAGAAGTACCACCATGGAGAGTCTTCTCCGCCGTTGGTTGTTACGCTAACCAATGTAACTGGATTTTCTGGAGTGGAGCCTTGGGGGCCGCCTGTTAGAACTTCGCTTATGGAGGTAACATGATCACAACCATCGGTGATGTCTCCAAATACAGTGTGGACACCATCTAGATGACTTGGGTTGCTATCTTGTGGAATCAAAAAGAATTGACTGCCGCCTGTGTGAGGTGAACTTGTCTTGGCCATTGAGATAGTACATGGATTGTGGAGTAGACCGTTATCTGCTTCATCTGGCATAGTGTACAAGGTTTCTCCACCTGTACAATCTGCAAAGTTATCCATTGCTTCACCGTTACAATAGCCGTACCACTTTGCTGCGTAGCCACCAGTACCGTCACCTCTCTCAAAATCGCCACCTTGAATCATAAAATCGTCAATAATCCTGTGGAATTGAGTGTTGTCATAATTACCTTCAACGGCGTGTAGGTGTAGATTCTCTACGTGAACGGGCGCACTTTCAGGTTCAAGTGAAATAGTGATGACTTCATTGTGAACAGTCC
>AACY020457042.1_pt1 | contig 12007 bp, 8 predicted proteins | sample 267378 | NCBI WGS metagenome assembly AACY02 (sample SAMN02954345, study PRJNA13694) | marine metagenome | biome: aquatic; feature: ocean; material: water; isolation source: isolated as part of a large dataset composed predominantly from surface... | reverse complement strand
CCTACTTCACTTCTTGTAAAATATACTCTTGGAATATCTCCAGTTGCGTCTTTAACACCAACAATATTTTTAACTTCAAATAATTTACTCATAGTCTCATTGCTCATATCTACGATTGATCTTCCTGGAATATTATAAATAACAATAGGAATATCTACACTGTTGGCTATTTTAGTAAAATGTTGCAAAAGGCCTTCTTGTGATGGCTTATTATAATAAGGTGTAACAACTAGTGCAGCATCAGCACCTGCTTTCTCTGCATGCTTAGTTAAATAAATAGCTTCTTCTGTAGAATTAGAACCTGTGCCCGCAATAACAGGTGCTTTTTTATTTGCTTGCTCAATACAAACTTCAACTATTCTTATGTGCTCTTCGTGACTTAGTGTTGGAGACTCGCCAGTAGTACCCGTGGGAACCAAACCATGTGTTCCTGACTTTAGCTGAAAATCAATTAATGAGCGAAAAGAAGCTTCATCAAATTTGCCATCTTTAAATGGGGTAATTAATGCTGTAAAAGAACCTTTAAACATATATATTATACTCTATCATTTTTAATTATTTAAAAAATATAAATCATAAATATACTCTCAAAACCATTAATTTATTCATTTTGTGAAACAATCTATAACTATATTACTATCTTTTATTATTTTAGGTACTTTTAAGGCTTCAGCTATAGAAAATAGCATTGAATTAATAGATTCAAATACAAGTACTCAAAAGATACTAGTATTAAATTTTCCCTCAAAAAAACCAAGTAAACCATTTCTTTTATCTCCAGTTAAGAAACCCAAAGCGCCCATATCATCAAACACTTTGTCAAATAAAGAATTTGATATTTTAGACTTAGCTTTCAAACAATCAAAGAAATGGAAATGGGAAAGAGTTTCAAATATCAAAAAAAACTTAAAGGATGAAGATGCTTTAAATTTAATTGATTGGGTAAGATATTATAATGGTGCATCTGATTTAACATTTACTGATTATGTAAATTATATAATAAAAAATAATAATTGGCCTGAAATAGACAACATAAAATTAAAGGCAGAGTCAAAGATTAGATTTTCAGACTCAGCATCTGATATTATCAACTTCTTTAAAGAAAATGATGTACAGAGTGGCATAGGAAAAATCTATCTAGGTAATGCATATATTTCAATTGGAAAAAAAGATAAAGGAATTAAATTAATTAGAGAGGGCTATATAGAAGGCTCTTTTGGAAAAACTGAGCAAAAGCAGATAGTAATAAAGTTTAAATCTTTTCTAGATATTGAACATCATAAAAAAAGAATATCAAACTTACTTTGGAATAAACAATATCGTACCGCACAAAGATTAATTAAGTATGTTGATAAGGATTATCAGAAACTTTATGAAGCTAGAATTGGTCTCATATCATTCGCAGGTGGAGTAGATCAATTAATTGCCAATGTTCCTAATCAATTGAGAAATGATTCTGGACTAGTACACGATAGAATTAATTGGCGAATAAAAAAGAAGAAATTTTCTTCTGCATTAAGCTTGTTACAAGAAATAAACAAAAATAGTTCAGCGGAACTAGAAAGGCCAGATAAGTTCTGGAAGCTTAAAAACTACTCAATAAGAAAACTAATTGATGAACATCGCTATGATGAGGCTTATCGACTTTCAATTAACCATGGTCTAAAAAGCAATGCTGATATTGCAGCTGCTGAGTGGCTTGCAGGATGGTTGAGTTTTTCATTTTTAAATGATCCTGCAACTGCCTCACTTCATTTTAGGAATATCTACGATATTTCCTCAAGACCAATATCCAAAGCAAGAGGCTCATTTTGGTTGGCGCGATCTTACAAAGAATTAAATAAAAATGAGATGGCTCAAGAATGGTTTTTAGAGTCATCTAAATATAACTTTACGTTCTACGGCCAGCTTGCAAATCAATATTTAGGAGATCAAAGTCAATTTATTGTAAATAGCTACCCTGAAACAATAGATGTAAATAATCCAAATTCAGAAATGATTGAAGTTTATCGAGCAATATATCTTTTAGATGAACTAGAAGAATTTAAGATTATGAAAAAATTTATATGGAGTATAGCAAGGTCTGATAATACTGAGGAAAGATTAAGAATTGCTAAGTTGGCAAAAAAATTAAGTCGAAACGACTTTGCTGTTCAAGCTGGTAAATTTATATATTACGATACACTATTATTAGCGCCAGAAAGTTTTCCTTCAGTTCAAAAGCCAAAATTTGGTAAAATTATATTCCCTTCGCAGCCATTTATTCACTCTGTAATAAGGCAAGAAAGTCAGTTTGATCCAAAAGCTGGAAGTTACGCTGGAGCCAAAGGCTTGATGCAACTTATGCCCTACACAGCTAAGAAACTATCTAAAGGTTTAAACTTAAAATATTCAAAATCACGATTAACGAGTGACCCTGAGTATAATGTAATATTAGGAAGTGCTTACCTTGATGAGCTTTTATCAAAATATGATGGCTCTTATATACTAACTCTTGCTGCATATAATGCTGGTTCCTCAAGAGTAACAAGATGGATAGCAAGATATGGCGATCCAAGAACTAATGATATTGATCCAGTAGATTGGTTAGAACTAATACCATTTAAAGAAACAAGAAATTATGTTCAGAGGGTAATGGAAAATTTACAAGTTTATGAATTTATTGAAAATAATTATCTACCAAATAGTTATACTCTATCTTACAATCTGACAGTAGGCAAAAAAGATAGAAGTAAGATTGTAGTCCCAATTCTAAAACCTTAGGTGGCGGAGTGAGAGGGATTCGAACCCTCGTAACGGGTATAAGCCCGTTAAATTCCTTAGCAGGGAACCGGTTTCAGCCACTCACCCATCACTCCACGTATAGTACTAATTAGTCTTTTTATCTCTAATTATCTAGTTTTTTCTTTACTATTTGATTCAAAAGCCCTGGATTTGCTTTACCTTTAGTTGCTTTCATTACTTCCCCAATAAAAAATCCAAGAAGTTTTGTTTTTCCTTCTTTATATTTTTGAACATTATCTGGATTTTCAATTAATACCTGATCTATAAACTTCTCAATTTCAGTTGTATCACTTATTTGAACAAGGCCTTTGTCATTGATAATTTCTTTAACTGATTTACTAGACTCACACATTTCCTCAAAAACTTCTTTAGCTGCACGGTTTGATATTATCCCATTTTCAATTTCATCAATTAAATCTCCAAGTTGATCAGAATTAACGGGAGATTTTTCAATAGTTAAATTTAATTTATTTAAAATTGCAAACAATTCACTTGCAACCCAGGATACAGCAAGTTTAACATTTCTATTTTTAGCTACTTTTTCAAAATATTCACTAGTAAGTCTATCTGAAGTTAATACCTCAGCATCATAATCAGAGATTTTATACTGCTCAACAAATCTAGCTTTCTTTTCATCAGGTAATTCAGGTAAATCTTTTTTTAAATCATCGATCCAATTCTGGTTAAGTTTTAAGGGCAATAAATCGGGGTCAGGAAAATATCTGTAATCATGTGCATCTTCTTTTGATCGCATTGATCTAGTTTTGTCTAAAGTTACATCATATAGGCGTGTTTCTTGTTTTATTTTGTCACCACCTTCAATTACTTTAATTTGCCTATCAACTTCAAAATTAATTGCTGCATTAATATGTTTAAATGAATTTAAATTTTTTATTTCACATCTTGTTCCCAGTTCATCTCCCTCTTTTCTTACAGATATATTAACATCTGCTCTCAATGAACCCTGCTCCATATTTCCATCACAGGTATCTAAATATCTTAATATTGTTCTAACTTTTTTAACATAAGCTACTGCTTCTTCAGGCGAAGCCATGTCTGGTTTAGAAACAATTTCCATTAATGCTATTCCCGATCTATTTAGATCAACAAAAGTTAAATTAGGGTCTTGGTCATGTAAACTTTTACCCGCATCTTGTTCCAAATGAAGTCTTTCAATACCAATAACTTTTTTTTCATCACCAATATCTATTTCGATTGAACCTTCGCCGACAATTGGATCTTTAAATTGAGAAATTTGATACCCTTGAGGAAGATCTTGATAAAAATAATTTTTACGATCAAAAATTGACTTACTATTTATTTTTGCATTTAGCCCTAATCCGGACTTTACTGCTTGTTCAATACAAAATTTATTAATGACAGGCAACATTCCTGGCATAGCTGCATCTACTAAACTTACCTGAGTATTTGGAGCAGATCCAAAGCCAGTAGATGAACTTGAAAAAAGCTTTGATTTTGAATTAACTTGAGCATGTATTTCAATACCAATTACTGTTTGCCAATTATTACTCATAAACTATTTCCACCATTGAGTTGGTCGGTTATTAAAATTAATCGTATCTTGCAGATTTTTAGAAATATTTAAAAGCATTTGCTCTTGAAAAGAATTAGTAATTAACTGCATGCCTATCGGTAAACCAGAATTATCAAGTCCAAACGGAATAGAAATAGCTGGTAAGCCAGCTAAATTAGCTGGAACAGTAAAGATATCATTTAAATAGTTTTGAACTGGATCTGTTTCTTCTCTATTTATAGGGAAAGCTGTATTTGGTGTTGCGGGAGTGAATAATGCATCAACGTTTTTAAAAACATTATCAAAATCATTTTTTATTATAGATCTAATCTTTTGAGCCTTTATATAATATGCATCATAATATCCTGACGAAAGAACATAAGTTCCAATCATAATACGTCTTTTAACTTCGTCTCCAAAACCCTCTGATCTAGTAGACTCATACATTTCAGTGAGACTTTTTTCTTTAACTCTTAACCCATACTTAACTCCATCGTATCTTGATAAATTTGATGAAGCTTCAGCTGGTGCAATAATATAATATGCAGGAAGTGCTGTTTTTGTAGACGGCAGACTTACTTCAGTTAGTTCGGCTCCATTTTCAGTAAGTATTTTTTTACCTTCGTTCCAAAATTTTTGAATTTCTTCTGGCAAGTCATCGCTCATATATTCTTTTGGAACACCTATCTTTAACCCTTTTACAGAGCTATCAAGATTAGAATAAAAATTTTCATTTGATCTTATAGAGCTTGTTGAGTCTTTATTATCATGGCCAGAAATTGTTTGAAGCAGTATTGCGGCATCTTCAACTGTTTTAGCTATTGGTCCGGCTTGATCTAATGAAGATGCAAACGCAACTGTGCCCCATCTTGAAACTCTACCATAAGTAGGTTTAAGCCCAACTAATCCTGTGAATGATGCTGGCTGTCGGATTGAACCTCCTGTGTCAGTACCAAGAGATGCTACACATAAATCTGCTGCAACTGAAGCAGCTGATCCACCAGACGATCCACCTGGAACTAGTTCATCTTCATTATCAATAGATTTCCATGGGTTTATAACAGGTCCATAAAAGCTTGTTTTATTAGTTGATCCCATTGCAAATTCATCACAATTAAGTTTACCAAGAACTACAGCTCCTTGATCTTTACAGTTAGCAGTAACCGTAGACTCGTAAGTAGGTGTAAAATTTGATAATATCTTACTTGATGCCGTAGTAAGAATATCGTTTGTACAAAATAAATCCTTATATGCAAGTGGAACCCCATCAAGAAATCCAATTTTTTTATTTTTGGATATTCTCTCATCAGTCTCTTTAGCCGCCTCTATAGCTTTATCTTCTGATACAGTAATAAAACAATTTAGTTTTTTGGCTGTATTAATTTTCTTAAGATAAATATCAGTTATTTCTAATGCCGAGGCTTGCTTATCATTAAGAAGTTTTGATGTTTGCTCGATGGTTAAATTTTCTATCATTATTATTCTATAACTTTTGGTACCACAAAAAAACCTAGCTCAGATTCAGGCACATTTTTTAGTAGATCTTCATTAGATAATTTATTCTCAGCAACGTCCTCTCTTAATATTAGGTCTTGATCAAGTGAGTTTGAAGTTGGATCAATCTTCTCAGTGTTGATTTCTTTAAGTTGGTCGATAAAAGAGACAATAGAGGTTAAATCTTTTTCTAAACTGTTCAATTGCTCGGCATTTAGTGACAAGCGAGCAAGTTTTGCTAGTTTAAGTGTGCTATTTTTATCAAATTCCATTGTGATACTTAGATTATCTAGTTAATAACATAACTATTTATGATATATACTTGTAAAAGATGGGCAATGAAACAAAAAAAATTCAAGATTTAAGGGATTTAAAGATATTCTAGTAAATAAACAACGCTTAATGGGACTAGATTTAGATCTAAAGAATAGGTATATCTGTTTCTGATCCAGAATTAAAATTGCTTTATCTATTAAACTATTGAGAGAACCAAGATAGGCATTTTAATTGAGGAACTAACTGAAGTTATTAGTAAATTTCAAATAGGCGGATTAATTTTTGGAATGCCTTTAAATATGGATGGGTCAGAAGGTAAAAGCGCACAGTCTGCAACAGATACAGCATTACTTATTTCTGAAAATTTAAATATGCCATATGGTTTTTGGGATGAAAGACTATCTAGCGCTGCAGTTGAAAGGCTTTATGAAAAACCAAAAAAAAGTCGTAAAAAAAAGATAATAAACAAAAAAGAAATTGATAACTTGGCAGCAGCATTTATTCTAGAGGGAGCGCTTCAATATATAAGTAACAACACAGATGATTGAAATAAATAAAATCCCCAAACTTTCTATTAAGAATCTTCAGTCAATTAAAGATTTGTCAGTGCAAGATATTAATTCAATAATTAACACTGCAAAATTATTTAAATATAATAATAAAGAAAAAGATAAAGCTGTTCCTATTCTAAATGGGAGAACAATTATTAACTTATTTTTTGAACCCTCCACTAGAACCCTTATATCTTTTGAAATTGCCGCTAAAAGACTTGGCGCTGACATAATAAATATGAATTTAGAAGGTTCATCTTTAAGAAAAGGTGAAACCATAAGTGACACTGCAGATACACTCAATGCCATGAACCCTGATTTAGTGATAGTAAGACATGCCACTGCAGGATCTATCAATGAAATATCTTCTAAAATTAAGTGTCCAGTCATAAGTGCTGGTGAAGGTTCTATTGAGCATCCTACTCAGGCTTTGCTAGACGCATTTACTATGAAGGATAAAGGTAAAAATTTTAAAGATTTAGTTGTATCAATTTGTGGTGATGTTGAACACAGTCGAGTAGCAAAATCAAATTATTATCTTTTAAAAAAATTGGATGCAAAAATAAGATTTGTTACACCAAAATATTTTAAGCCAAAAAATATAGAAACTTTTGATGTGGAGTATTTTGATAATTTAGAAAAAGGTATTGAATTAGCTGATATAGTAATGATGCTTCGAATTCAAAAAGAGAGAATTAATGATGCTGATTTACCTTCAGAAGATGAATACTTTAACTCATTTGGATTAACTTATAAAAAATTATTAAAGGCTAAAAAAGATGTACTAGTTATGCACCCAGGGCCAATAAATAGAAATGTTGAAATAGAAAGTTCTTTGGCTGACGACTTAAACAAATCTGTTATTAATGAGCAAGTTGAAAATGGTGTAGCAGTTAGAATGGCTTGTTTAGCTATGATGGTTGAATAATCAAATGCTAATTACTTTTAGTGGTATATTAATTTCATATTTACTAGGGTCAATTCCAAGTGGTATAATTTTTGCAAAGCTATTTAATCTTGGGGACATAAGGAATATTGGTTCTGGAAACACTGGAGCAACCAATATTTTGAGAACGGGAAATTATTTTGCATCTGCACTTACTCTTTTAGTTGATGCCCTCAAGGCAATAATTGCGATTAATATATGTCAAAATTATTATCCTGAATCATTCTTAATTTGTTCGATATTTATTTTAATTGGACATATTTTTCCTATATGGCTTAAAAATTTTAGTGGCGGTAAAGGGTACGCATCATTTTTAGGAATTTTACTAGCATCTAATTTTATTTTATTCTTTATTGTAGTGATCGCTTGGATTCTGGTTTTTGCAGTATCAAGGATATCTTCTATGTCAGCCCTGATAAGTATTATTATACTCTTGATAGCGATCTATCTTTTGCCCAACACTGAGCATGTAATGACATATGCTATAACTGGATTTATTATATTAATCTCACACGCGAAAAATATTTTAAGATTAATTACAGGTAAAGAAGAATTACTCAAATAGAAAAAATTCCCTTAATTCCTATCATTTATAATTTATCTCATGTCTTAATTTGACAAAGTGAATTATTTTAGCTTAATAAGTTCAAAATGAATTTAGTAATTGTAGAAAGTCCAGCTAAAGCCAAAACGATTAATGCTTACTTAGGTAGTAACTTTAAGGTTTTAGCTAGTTATGGACATGTTAGAGATCTTCCATCAAAAAATGGTTCTGTTGACCCGGAGAATAATTTTGCTTTTGAATGGGAAACATCTGATAAATCAAAAAAGAATTTATCTGAAATTTACAAGGCAGCCGAACAATCAGATACTTTATTTTTAGCTACAGACCCAGATAGAGAAGGTGAGGCAATTGCATGGCATATATTAGAACTATTAAAAAAGAAAAAAATATTAAAAAATAAAATTGTAAAAAGGGTTGTATTTAGCGAGATCACAAAAACAGCTGTAACTAAAGGCATTGAAAACCCAAGAGATATAGATGACTCCTTAGTATCGGCATATTTAGCAAGAAGAGCCTTAGACTACTTAGTTGGTTTTAATTTATCACCAGTTTTGTGGCGAAAGCTTCCTGGGGCTAAGTCGGCAGGTAGAGTTCAATCGGTTGCTCTTAGGTTAATATGTGAAAGAGAATTAGAAATTGAATCTTTTGATCCAGAAGAATATTGGAAAATAAAATGTAAGTTTATCACAGACAAAAATGATGAATTTGAAGCAAACCTCACCCATTTCAATAGTAATAAAGTAGAAAAACATAGCTTTAAAAATAATGATCATGCAGACGAAGTAATTGATGCTTTTAAAAATAAAAATTTCAAAATATCGAATATTTCAAAAAAACCAGCTCAAAGAAATTCAAATGCTCCTTTTTCTACCTCAACACTACAACAAGAAGCTTCAGGCGTATTTGGTTTTGGTGCATCTAGAACAATGCAAATTGCTCAAAAACTATTTCAAGGTATTGAAATAGACGGTGAAACTGTTGGACTTATAACTTACATGAGAACTGATAGTACAGAGCTTTCTTTAGAAGCAATTAATTCTTATAGAGAATATTTAAAACAAAATTTTATTGCAGAATATTTACCAAGTGAAATTAAAACATACAAAAGTAAAAAAGCAAAAAATGCTCAAGAAGCTCACGAAGGTATTAGACCAACTGATGTAAATATAACACCAGATAAAGTAAAAAAATATTTAGATGAAGATGGTAATAAACTTTATCGACTAATTTGGAAACGTTCTCTGGCTAGCCAAATGAGTTCCGCTCAATACGAAAGAACATCTATAGATATAACATCAAATGATAAAAATCTAGAATTAAGAGCTAATGGTTCAATTCAGAAATTTGACGGTTTTCTAAATGTTTATGGAGAATTTAAAGAAAAGGAAATTGTAGCAAATGAAGAAACTTCAGATACCTCAGAAAATAATGAAAAACTTCTACCTAATCTATCCATGGATTCAATTTTAAAAAAACAAATCCCAGAATCTAGTCAACACTTTACTCTACCTCCCCCAAGATATTCTGAAGCAAGTTTGGTTAAAAAACTTGAGGAGCTAGGAATAGGAAGGCCATCAACTTACGCAAGTATAATTTCTGTTTTGAAAATGCGTGCTTACGTAGAGGTTGAAAAGAATAGATTTGTTCCAGTAGATAGAGCAATATTAATTACAGCTTTTTTAAAAGGATTCTTTGATAAGTATGTAGATTATGATTTTACTGCAGATATGGAAGATAAGCTCGATGATATTACTACTGGTAAAATTAGTTGGACTGAATTTCTTTCTTTATTTTGGAAAGATTTTTCAAAAAATATAAGTGAAGTAACTGAGCTTAGAATAACGAATATTTTAGATAATCTAAACGAAAGTTTGAAATCACATATTTTTGCAACTAATAAGGAAGATAATACCATTACACGTGTTTGTCCAAATGGATGCGGCGGAGAACTAAGTTTAAAAGTTAGTCGATTTGGTGCATTTGTTGGATGTACTAACTATCCTGATTGTAAGTTTACCAGGCCTATATCTCACAAGAAAGTTAAAGAAGTATTTGATGATGTTGTTTTAGGAATTGATGAAATTACCTCAAAAGAAATTAAGCTACTAAGTGGAAGGTTTGGTCCCTATATTCAACTAGGTGAAATGGAAGGAAAAGAAAAACCAAAACGTGCAACAATACCAAAAGATATTTCTCCTAAGGAAATTGATTTAGAAAAAGCTAAATTATTATTAAGCTTGCCAAGAAAAGTAGGTGATCATCCAGAGTCAGGTCACGAAATTTTAGTTAATTATGGAAGATATGGTGGATATTTAACTTGTGATAGCAAAAATGCATCTCTTGAAGACAGTTCAGAGGTTTTTGACATAGGAATTAATAGGGCCGTTACAATTCTTGCGAATGCAAAACCTGGAAGATTAAAAAGCTCTTCTGAACTTAAGACATTGGGTGATCATCCTAGCGATGGAAAACCTATAAAGGTTATGAAAGGTAAATTTGGTCCATATGTTAAATATAAAACTATTAATGCCACTATTCCTGACTCATTTGACCCAGAAACAATAGACCTTGATGAAGCAATTGAGTTAATTGATAAAAAAATGGATAAAAAGCCTAAAAAGAAAAAGAAAAAAACTATAAAAAAATCCACATCTAAAAAAAAATAGCTTCGTTTTAATAAAAAATAAATTAGAGTTACTACTTTAATTAAGGATAAATTATGGCTCTAAGTTTCGAAGAAGTAATAAATGCTAAAAACTCTATTAGCATTAAAAACCAAGCATTTATAAATGGAAAATATGTAAACTCGGTATCTGGAAAGGTATTTGAAGATTTCTCACCAGTTGATGGAAAATTAGTAACTTCTGTTGCTGAGTGCGATATTGAAGATATTAATAATGCTGTAAAAGCTGCAAGAGCTGTTTTTGAAAAAGGTTCCTGGTCACGTATGGCACCTAATAAAAGAAAAAAAATTCTTTTTAAATTAGCTGACCTAATGAAAAAAAATATCCTAGAGCTTGGTATCCTTGAAACACTGGACATGGGTAAGCCTATATCTGCGGCTACTGGAGATATAGCAGCTTGCATAAATTGCTTAAATTGGTACGCCGAAGCTATAGATAAGATCTATGATGACGTTGCTCCTACAAGAGATAATATTATTGCAATGATTACCAAAGAGCCTCTAGGTGTTGTTGGTGCAGTAACTCCATGGAACTACCCATTACTAATGGCATTTTGGAAGATTGCTCCTGCATTAGCAACAGGAAATAGTTTTATTCTAAAGCCAGCTGAACAATCTCCACTTTCTGCATTAAAAGTTTCTGAGCTTGCTATGGAAGCTGGAGTACCTGAAGGTGTATTTAATGTCGTACCTGGATTTGGACCAACTGCTGGAAAAGCTTTAGGTATGCATATGGATGTAGATAAATTAGGCTTTACAGGCTCTACAGAAGTTGGAAAATTATTTTTAAAATACTCAGGAGACTCAAATATGAAAAGAGTATCTCTTGAATGTGGTGGAAAATCTCCAAATATAATATTTGCAGATGCACCAGACTTAGATTTAGCTGCAAAACAAGCAGCTGATGGAATGTTTTTTAATAGTGGTCAAGTATGTGATGCGCCTTCAAGACTACTAATAGAAAAATCTGTAAAAGATGAATTTTTAGAGAAACTGGTTCAATATAGTAAACCTTGGATGCCAGCTGATCCATTTCAACCAGAAACTTCGATGGGATCAATGGTGGATGAAAATCAAACATCAAGAGTGCTAAGTTATATAGAAAATGGAAAATCAGAAGGTGCAAATCTTATTACTGGTGGTCAACAAGTGAAAAAAGAGTCGGGAGGTTACT
>AACY020554546.1_pt1 | contig 12008 bp, 13 predicted proteins | sample 267378 | NCBI WGS metagenome assembly AACY02 (sample SAMN02954345, study PRJNA13694) | marine metagenome | biome: aquatic; feature: ocean; material: water; isolation source: isolated as part of a large dataset composed predominantly from surface... | reverse complement strand
CAGCTCTTACCGCGAAGTCGCCGTTAGCGTCACGTATGGCATCTGCAAGCGTTTGATACATGTCACGCGTGATGGCGTTCTGCTTCTCTGGCCGATTGAGCGTGAGGGTTAGTATTGAGCCGTCCAGATGCGATAGGACTTCTGCCATTCCGGCATCCTATCTGTCGAGGAACGGAGAGCACCATGGAACGTCTAACAATTTTGACTCGGGATTTAACGCCATTTGAACATCTTGTTGCGACGCATCTCTGCGATGGACTCTCTAACTCTGCCATCGCCCGCGAAACTTCTCATAGTGAAAAAGTCGTGGAAAATACCGTTTCTAGAATGGCAAAAGCTCTCGGGGTTCAATCTGGTCCCGACATCAACATTCGAGTTCTCATTGCACTTGCTTACCGATCACATTTTGGCGATAAGGCCTTTGATAAGTTAAATGTTCCTTGTCAGCATCTGGAGCTTGGGCCTGATGGCCAGATGATCTGTACGCGTCATTTGTGATGTGAGTCTAAGTGCCAGCACTCTGATTACTTATGTGAGGTGCTAGCACTCGCATTTGTAAGTATTTCGGGAAAAGAAAGTTGTTTCATAACTACATGACCTTCGGGTCTAGTCAGAAACTCTGACTACAACTACAAAATTAAGGAGAGGTAGTTATGAAACGTAGAACTATTGATCGCGTTGTGAGCCTTATTGGATTAGGGCTCTCAATCTTTCTCTTTGTTGCAGCGGGATTGCTCAATTGGGGTTATTCCTTTGCCGACAAGAATGTATCTGATCAACTGAGCGCTCAGAAAATAATGTTCCCAGCAGCTGATAGCGATGGCTTTAAAGCTTTGCCGGAAGAAGATCAGGCCGTATTAAAACCATTTGCTGGAATGCAATTGACCACGGGCGAACAAGCTATGGCTTACGCCCAGCATTACATTGGTGTCCACGTCAAAGGAATTGCTGGTGGCAAGACTTATTCAGAGGTGAGCGGAGCAGCTTTAGCTGCAAGCGCCGCATCAAAAGCAGATCCCACCAACGCAGAACTTGCAGCACAAGCTGGCGCTTTGATGGGGCAACGCACCACTCTCTTCATGGGAGAAACCTTGAAGGGGTTACTCGGAAATGCATACGCATTCTGGCAACTTGGTCAGATCGCAATGTATGCGATGTGGGCAGCAATTGCAGGTGGAGCAATCATGTTGATTCTCTCCATGCTGGGATTCATTCATCTCCGTCGCACCCCAGAAAGTGTGACGGTTTAAGCCCTCTACTCTCCGTGGGGGCATTTAAAAACCCCTTGGGCCGCAAGGCTCAAGGGGTTTTCACTTGTCGCAATTTTTTATCTCTCGCGTTTTCCTTCGATGAATTCGCGAGTGCGGTTGAGCGCTTCTTCATCAGAATATTGCTCAGGTGGAGATTTCATAAAGTAACTTGATGGCGAGAGCAGAGGCCCGCCAATCTTGCGATCGAGTGCAAGCTTTGCGCAACGAACTGCGTCGATGATGACCCCCGCTGAGTTAGGAGAATCCCAGACCTCAAGTTTGTATTCAATATTCAATGGCACATCACCAAATGCGCGACCTTCAAGACGTACGAATGCCCACTTGCGATCATCAAGCCACTGGACGTAGTCCGAAGGTCCAATATGAACATTGCCCGGACCCATGTCGTAATCTAATTGTGACGTCACAGATTGTGTCTTCGAAATCTTCTTGGATTCAAGACGATCGCGTTCGAGCATGTTCTTAAAATCCATATTTCCACCCACGTTGAGTTGGTAGGTCCGCTCGACTTTGACCCCACGATCTTGGAAAAGCTTGGTCAGAACGCGATGAGTAATTGTTGCTCCAACTTGGGATTTGATGTCATCGCCGATAATAGGAAGACCAGCTTTGGTGAACTTATCTGCCCATTCTGGGGTGGTAGCTACGAAGACAGGAAGAGCATTAACAAAGGCACAACCTGCGTCAAGAGCGCATTGCGCATAGAACTTGGCAGCTTCTTCCGAACCTACCGGCAGATAACAAACCAGAACATCTACCTTGGCATCTTTAAGAACTTGCACAACATTGACGGGCGTGGCTGAAGATTCAGTGATGGTTTCTTTGTAATAACGACCCAGGCCATCATGAGTTTCGCCGCGTAGGACGGTGATACCTGATTTTGGTACATCAGTAAATTTGATGGTGTTATTTTCACTGGCCCACATTGCATCAACGAGATCTAATCCAACTTTCTTGGCATCCACATCAAAGGCAGCTACAAACTTCACATCACGGACGTGATATCCACCCACGACAACATTCATGAGACCTGGAATCTCTTGATCGTTTGGGGCATCCTTGTAGTAATGCACTCCTTGAATCAGGGAGTTTGCGCAGTTGCCTACGCCAACAATGGCAACGCGAATTTCTTGTGATGTGCTCACGAAGTTTTCCTTTCAGATTGGATCATGTCTTCGAGCCAAGCGATCTCTCGCTCTGCGGTTTCCAAAGAATGGCGACGCCATTCGATGAGGTACTTATCAAGACCGACTGCAGACCTTTCAAGGTCGGCACGAAGAATCTCGGCCTTCTCCTTGAGGCGACGATGGCGCCCCTCAAGAATTCTTAATCGATTACGTGTTGATGTGGGGCTAAAAAAAGCTACGTGAACTTCAAAATTATCGTCATCCCATGATTGTGGGCTGACGCTTTCGGTGAGCTGCGCGAATTTTTCTTCGCCTTTCCTAGTGATGGAATAAACGATACGAACTCGCTTTGAACGTCCTCCCTTAGGAACTTCTGCTTGGGCGATAAGACCAGCTTCAAGCATCCGACGAAGTTGTGGGTAGAGAACGGAGAATGAAAGTGCTCTAAACGGACCAAAGATTGAGCTGAGGCGCTTACGAAGTTCGTAGCCGTGAAGAGAGTCTTGGGCCAGAAGCCCCAAAAGGGCGAATTCCAGAGACTCCGCACGAGATCTCACGATTGCCCCCCTTTTTTTTGCCGATGCTTTTTTATATCGAATCGATATATCGAGTCGGAAGTAAACCTGATATATCGGATTCGGGCAACTTGGACACGCATGAGGGAGCCGGACCCGTTACCGATTTCTCAGAAATGCGCGAGTCATACCCCTAAGTAGGTCATGGACGGTCTTACCCTCTTGTTCTAGAGATTGCCCGCACCCTCTTATCGTCTATCGATTTACCAGGGCGCTCTAGAAATGAGGACCTCAGACATGAGTCTCTTCTCTTGGAAGCTACACGGGACCGGAACCAGTATTGAACCTGGTGCGGTCGTTTCCACAGATGAACGACTAAGTTGGCCACGCACTATTGGCGTTGGCCTTCAGCACATTGCGGCAATGTTCGGCGCAACATTCTTGGTGCCGATCCTGACCGGACTTCCTCCCACGACAACGCTTTTCTTCTCTGGCGTTGGAACGATGCTCTTCCTCATCATTACCCAAAATAAGGTTCCAAGCTATCTTGGATCTTCCTTCGCTTTTCTAGCCCCCATTGCTGCCTCTGTTAAGAGCGACAGCATGGCAGTTGCTCTCGGTGGCGTTGTTGCAACCGGTGTGATTCTTGCACTCGTCGGTTTGATTGCTCGCGCAGTCGGAACTGGCTGGATCAACTGGATGTTGCCACCACTTGTTACGGGCACCATCGTTATGGTGATTGGTTTTAACCTCGCGGGAGCCGCAAAAGGCGGTCTCGCAAGTGGTCCACTTCTAGGAACAATCACGCTCCTTGCGATTGCTTCCTTTGCCGCATTTTCGCGCGGCTTCTTGGGAAGAATTTCAATCTTCCTCGGAGTTGTCGTCGGATATCTCGTGGCATTCGTCATGGGTGATGTGAAGACTGATGGAATCTCTGCGGCAAAATGGTTCGCAGCTCCAACTTTCACAACTCCAGAATTTAAAGCAAGCGCAATCATTCTCTTTATCCCCGTTGTGCTCGTTCTGATTGCAGAAAATGTAGGCCATGTTAAGGCAGTTTCCAGCATGACTGGCAAAGATCTTGATGATCAGATGGGTAACGCTCTCTTTGCTGATGGCGTTGCAACAACACTTGCAGGTGCTGGCGGAGGTTCCGGTACAACTACCTATGCAGAAAATATCGGAGTAATGGCGGCAACTCGCGTTTACTCAACAGCTGCATATTGGATCGCTGCACTCGGTGCGATTATCTTGTCCATCTCGCCCAAGTTTGGCGCCGTTTTGAGCGCTATTCCTGGCGGAGTATTGGGTGGGGCACAAACTGCACTCTTCGGAATGATCGGAATTCTTGGTGCGAAGATTTGGATTGAATCAAAGGTTAATTTTGCTGATTCAACAAACCTAATCGTTGCAGCAACAGCCATCATCATCGGCATCGCAGATATCTCATGGACCAGCGGTGATTTCACATTTAATGGAATCATCAACGCAACTGTTGTTGCTGTCGTTGGTTATCGCGTTTTCCACGGGATTTCAAAATCTCGCGGTACAAGCGCTGCATAAATAGAAAGTACAGAGCAATCGCCTGGCCTTCGGGTCGGGCGATTGCTTTTTTACCAGGTAATTGCCCATAGAATTCCGATATGTCGCTGGACTTTCCTGCTCGCTATCCCGAATATCTTGTAGCTGCAATGATCATTATTTTGGCGCCAGGTCCCAGCGTTCTTTTTATCATCGCAAGAGCGATTGCATGGGGCCGCGCTACTGCGGTTGCGACCGCGGCTGGAAATGTGACGGGAGCATTCACACTCTCGCTCATGGTTGCTTTTGGCCTTGGACCAATATTGCAACGCAGTGAAACTGCCTTTATTGCGGTACAAGTTCTCGGTGGTTTCTATTTAATCTATCTTGGCATCGATGCGATTCGGCACTCAAAAATCCATGCTGAAGATATGGTCAACCAGGGCGATGTTCGCCCCTCGGCTCTGAGATCTGCACGCGATGGATTCTGGGTCGGCGCTCTTAACCCGAAAGGGTTGGTTTTCTTCGCCGCGATTCTCCCCCAATTTCTCGATCGCGATTCTGCCAATGTGACATCCCAACTCATTTTGATGGGCGCAACTTTCTCAGTGTTGGCCTTCTTTTCCGATGGATCGTGGGGCTTAATTGCCGGAACGGTTCGAGAATGGATGGCGACCTCACCTGGTCGTCTTGTAACCATGCGTCGCATCGGCGGCATCGTCATGATTACTCTTGGGATTTTTACACTCGCATCGGCCGTGTAATCGAAGAGAATGTCAGTGCCTCACGGCAGAATCACGCTATGAGTAAAGCCCGCGAATTTATTAGCCCCAGTGATCTCACATTCTCGTGGAATGGCTGTCACCGTTGTTTATGGCTCAACTACAACCACGGGGTAAAAGCCCCCTCTTTCATGCCACTTGTCGGCGAGCTTTCTGCCATGCAGGAAAATCATTTCAACGGTGCAATCTCCTCACAGCTTCATCCAGATATCAAAGAAGGTCGAGTACTTGATCGAGGTGGCTGGGTTAAGTCAGTGCCTATTACCTATAACGGGAAACCTTCGCCATATGCGATTCGAGGCAAGTACGACTTGCTGATGGAATTTAGTGATGGCACGTACGGCATCATCGATTGCAAGTTTCAAGGAAAAGATAACGACAAGAGTGAGTTTTATGCGCCCCAACTTGAGGCATATGCGTATTCGCTAGAAAACCCAGTTTCCGGTGAAGCTCGAAAAGTTTCTGTCATTGGCCTCTTGGTCTGGTCGCCGAAGAAACCTTCCGGTGATCCGACTTCTGGCTTTAGCCTTGACCTTAATAGCTCATGGTTTCCCATCACTCGAAACCCGGAAGGTCTTCAAGAGCGCTTACAAGATTTTATTGAAGTGATTTCCGGACCCACCCCAGTACGAGATAGCGGTTGTGAGACCTGTAAATTCATTGCTGACCGTAGAGAAATTTTCGGAGCTGAGTAAAACTACTCTTCTTCATCCTCTGATTTACGAGCACGACGCTTCTCTTCTGCAAGAGCCTCTTTAGCTTGCGATGCATAAATATCAACGTATTCCTGGCCTGACATTTCTTGCAACGTTTTCATCAACAGATCTGTTGCTTTACGTAGCTCTTCTGGATCATTTGATTTATCTGGAGTTGGAAAATACATCGGCTCGCCAAAGATCATTTTTACCCGCATGATTTTTGGAAGCACTTTTCCGGTCGGTTGAATATCTGCGGTGTTAAACATCGCCACTGGGACTATGGGAGCGCCGCTCTCCATCGCTAAACGCGCTACCCCGGTACGTCCTCGATATAGCCGCCCATCAGGCGATCGAGTTCCTTCGGGATAGATTCCGAGGCATCCGCCGTCTGCCAGAACCGAAAGCCCTGTAAGAAGTGCAGCTTCACTACGTGAGCCACCGGCTCGATCAACAGCAACTTGGCCAAGCGCGATAAAAGTTAATTTCTTCGCTAAACCTTTAAGTCCAGGTGAGGTGAAGTACTCACTCTTAGCAAGGAAAGTAACTTTCCGCGGAACAACAAGCGGCATGAAGATTGAGTCACTAAATGAGAGATGGTTCGAGGCAATAATGACGGGGCCAGATGATGGAACATTACGCAGGCCCCGCACTTTCGGACGGAAGAGCAAAGTGAGAACAGGAAGCAGAAAGGATTTCAACAAGCCATAGGCGACCTTGTCACCCTGCATCATCGATTGAACTTTATTCCGCTTTCGCCTCAAAGCCATGGGGCTAATTTAGAGCCTTTTGCCGCGGTTGTGACACTATGCGTGTCGTGAGCGTAATCGACAACGGTGAAGCATTCCATCTACCTGCAGGTCCCGTAGCGGTATTGATGATCCATGGATTTACTGGATCACCTGCGTCAATTCGCCCTTGGGCCGAAGCGCTTCACCACGAAGGTTTTACTGTCAGAGTTCCTCGACTTCCAGGACATGCGCGAACGTGGGAAGAGATGAATAAAACTTCATGGAGCGATTGGTATGCAGAAGTAGATAGAAATTTTACCGATCTAAAAAGTAAACATGAGAGAGTTTTCGTCGCAGGTTTTTCCATGGGCGGCGCTCTCACTCTACGTTTGGCATCAATTCGTGGAAATGAAATTGAAGGATTAATCCTCTGCAATCCATCAGTTCAAGATTTTCGATTCTCCTTAAAGTTGGTCCCAATTTTGCATTACTTCATTCCTTCCTTGGGCGGGCGAGGCACAGATGTTGCAGCACCAAATCCTCCACGACATAGTTATGGGCGCACGCCACTGAAAGCGCTGCAATCTTTACAGAAACTCTGGTCACTAGTTCGACGCGACCTCTATCTTGTTGACGTACCTCTCATGATTGGCTACTCAGTTAATGATCACGTCGTAGACCCTAAAAATTCCGAATATGTCATTGATAATGTCTCATCAATCGACATCAGAGAAGTTATCTTTGAGCGGTCTTACCACAATGTGGCGTTGGATTATGACTTGCCAATCCTCGCGGAGGAATCGAAGAAATTTATTTCCGATGTGCTTTCAGGAGAAGTAAATCGTGATGAGAGAGATCTCATTGATGCCGAATTCGACGCCATTGTTTCTGGTCTTGCTCTCGACACTTCTGCGCCAACTTCGTATTTGGATGAACTCGAAGAAATAGATGCTGCCGAGAAATACTTAGGAGATAACAAGAAGCTTCCTACTTTGACCCAGATTCAACGCGCAGCGCTCTTTGGCGTGATTGGTGGGCCGTTTTATATTGTGGCGGTGCAATTCTTCGGGATTGATGCACTTGGAATCGGAGCATGGCCCGGTGCTCTCGCTCTTGCTGTAGGTATTGCTACATTTTTCTGGCAGATGAGACCTGATAGAGACATTGACGATGATGGAGTTGCTCTATGAGTGAAATGCGTTGGGGAATTATTGGCACTGGAGGAATAGCGCGCACTTTCGCTCGGGACTTGAAACGAACTTCTGGACAGAGCGTTGTTGCAGTTGGATCACGTTCGAAAGAGAAAGCCGAAGCTTTTGCTTCGGAATTCGATTGTCAACCTCACGCGAGCTACGAATCCCTCGTGCAAAGTGATGTTGATGCGGTCTATGTTGCAACGCCACATCCCATGCACGCCCCTAACACGATTCTTGCTCTGCAACACGGAAAACCTGTGCTCTGCGAGAAGCCATTTGCCGTAAACGCACGCGAATCTGCCAGCATGATTGCTGAGGCCAAGAAGTCCAACCTGCTTCTGCTCGAAGCTATGTGGAGTCGCTTTTTGCCACACTATCGAAGAATTCGGGAGATGATTGCGGCTGGAGATTTTGGCGAAATAATTTCGATTTCAGCTGATCACGGACAAAACCTTCCGCTACCCAAGTATTACCGGCTACATGCACCGGAACTTGCAGGCGGAGCACTTCTTGATTTAGGAATTTATCCGCTCTCTTTCGCTTACTTTGTTTTAGGCAAACCCCAATCTGTTGTGGCTAAGGGAGATTTGACTGAAACCGGAGTGGATTCCCAAACCTCAATCATTCTGCGTTACGACAGCGGCGCACATGCCAATCTCACAACAACACTGCTGGTTAAATCGCCCTGCACCGCTACTATCGTTGGAACTCAAGGCACTCTCTTTATTGATGGCGACTTCTACACTCCAACGTCAATGAGATTTAAGAAAGTTAGTGGCGAAATTTTTGAAATTCCTAAATCCTATGAAGGTCATGGTTTGCGCGAACAAGCAATTGAGTTTGAACAATTACTTCGTGCGGGTAAGAAGGAATCTGAATTGATGTCACTCAGCGACACTCAGTCCATCATGGAAACGATGGATGAAATACGAGCTCAAATTAATCTGAAATACCCTTTCGAGTAAAACCAAAGATTAATTTCGGGCTAAATCGGCAACTCCTACTAAGCCCGCATCATTGCCGAGAGTCGCAGGAACAATCACAGGTGCTGGTCTTTTACCGGTAAATGGAATAAGGCGATTCATTGATTCTCGAGTTGGAGTGAGCAAGATATCCCCAGCATCAATTACTCCCCCACCAATCACGAAAGCTTCTGGATCGAGCGCGGCCACCAGTGATGCGCAAAGAGCTCCAAGCCACTGACCGGTGGTATTGAATGCAGCGATTGCAACGGTGTCACCGTCTTGTGCAGCAGCTGTGATCTGGCGACCGGTAATTCCTTCTATCGTTCCATCACCACGGGCCAATAAGTTTTTGGCAATATCGGGGGCGGCATGAATAGCTTCTCGAGCATGTCGCAATAACGCATTTCCTGATGCATATTGTTCAAAGCATCCTCGAATTCCGCAACCACACAAATGACCTTCAGGAACCGCTCTTGTATGACCAAACTCAGCGCCGATTCCATAAGAACCGCGATACAACTGGTTTTTGACGATTAATCCTCCACCAAGCCCAGTACCAACGGTGAGCATGATGACGGTGTCAAAATCTTTACCAGCGCCAAATTTCTTCTCACCCCACGCAGCTGAATTAGCGTCATTTTCTAAAACAACTTTTCTTCCAATCAGACCTTCTAATTGATCTGTTAGGCGCACTCCGTTCCAGCCTGCGATATTAGGCGTTGCCAACATCGTTTTCCGGTCAGATGAAATAAATCCGGCGGCAGAAACTCCTACTGCTTCGACATCGAATTCAGCAATCAGGTCTTGTGCAACTCCTGCAATGGTTTGAGTTAGTGCAGATCCACCTTCACGTGGAGTATCTCTTCTCGAAGTTTTGACGATTGCGCCGAATTCATCAACAACGCCACCTAGGACTTTTGTCCCTCCAACGTCAATACCTAATGCAAAACTCATCAGTTGTACGAATTAGTTTTCGAGCTTTGCTTTGAGCTGTGTAATCGATTGCTCGATGGTCGACATTTCTACCTTTTTGCGCATCATGTCTGGGACCGGCATCGATAGCGCAGTGCCAAGTGAATATGTAACTGTCGTGGTCCCATCGCCGTTATCTTTAATTGAATAGCGACCATCCATTTCGGTCATGAGATCCGCTTCTTCAAGAGAGAAAGAGAGTTCATCCGGCGCCTTGCTCCAGTCGTAATTGAGAGTGGCTTTATCCTTCAAGACTCCAGCTTCGACTTTGATAGTTAACTTTGTTGGTCGACCTGAACCATCTTTCTCATGGACTTCAACCGACTTGATAGCGGTTGACCAGGTTGGGTAAGCCTCAATGTCGAAAAGAACGGAGCGGACCTCGTCTGCGGAGGCTTCAATAGTGGTGGAACTTGAGGACATGTCTGCCATGGACGGAGATTACCTCTTCCCGTTACCTACCAGTAACCGCTATTTTTCGCGCCATGAATGAATACTTCGCACCAGCCTTAGAGCCAGCCGCGACTGCGGGAAACCTCACCAATCTTGTTGCTGAACGTGCATGGTTTGAACCCGAGCGCATCATGGTCTCTCGCCCACTCGGCGATGGATGGCAACCTGTAACAGCTCGCGAACTCGAAGCGGAAATTCGCGCTACTGCAAAAGGTCTCATTGCATCAGGTGTACAAGTTGGTGATCGCGTTGCAATCATGGCTCGAACCAGATACGAGTGGACGATTCTCGATTTTGCAATTTGGTTTGCTGGCGGAGTTACAGTTCCTATTTATGAAACATCATCAGCCGAGCAAGTTGATTGGATTCTCTCCGATTCGAGTTCGGTCGGAATAATTGTCGAAACCCCTCAACTTCGCGATGCTGTCACACCAATTCTTCCTGCAAGAGTGAAGAATTGTTGGGTAATGACCGAAAATGTACTTTCTCAACTTGCGTACGCTGGACGCGATATTTCAGATCAAGAGATTGATAATCGTCGAAATTCGGTTACCCCAGATTCGCTTGCAACATTGATTTATACATCGGGTACAACGGGCAAGCCCAAAGGCGTTCAACTCACACACGGTAACTTCTTATCTGAATGTGGAAATGTTGTGCTTGGTGCTGCCGATTTATTTATGAAGCCAGGTGGTTCTACCCTTCTCTTCTTGCCAGTCGCACACGTTTTTGGACGTATGGTGCAAATCGGTTCAATTCGAGCCGGACTTCATCTCGCACATTGTCCCGATGTTCTTGGGCGTCTCTCGCAAGATTTAGCGTCATTTAAACCTACCTTCGTTCTTGCAGTTCCCCGCATATTTGAAAAGGTATACAACGGTGCTGAAGCCAAGGCAGATGCGGCAGGCAAAGGTTCCATCTTCCGCACTGCTGCCAACGTTGCAATTGAATACAGCAAAGCACTTGACGCAGGAAGTGTTTCTCTCGCTCTTAAACTCAAGCACGGACTCTTCGATAAATTGGTCTATTCCAAGATTCGCCACGGGCTCGGTGGCCGCGTGGAAGCTGCAATTTCCGGTGGTGCGCCTCTAGGCGAACGTCTTGGCCACTTCTATCGTGGTGCAGGAATTCGTGTTTTGGAAGGGTATGGATTAACTGAAACTACTGCGGGAGCAACTCTCAACCTCACAACCGCACATAAAGTCGGCTCCGTGGGTAAACCTATTCCTGGCACAACAGTCAAGATTGCAGAAGATGGTGAAGTCCTGCTCAAAGGATCTATCGTGATGCGCGGCTATTGGCAGAATGACGCAGCAAATAAAGAAGTCTTTACCGAGGATGGATACTTCCGCTCAGGAGATCTTGGAAAACTTGATGATGAGGGTTATCTCTACATCGTTGGTCGCAAGAAAGAACTCATTGTTACATCTGGTGGAAAGAATGTTGCGCCTGCCGTCCTTGAAGATCGACTTCGCGCCCATCCACTTGTCAGTCAATGCATTGTTGTTGGAGACAACCAACCATACATCGCAGCGCTTGTCACAATTGATCCAGAAGCAATCAAAGGTTGGATAACAGCAAATAAAAAGGATGGTGCCACTCTCGCGGAGCTCACCAAAGATCCTGATTTAATCGCTGTCATTCAGACTGCGGTTGATGAAGCTAATAAGGCAGTGAGCCGAGCTGAGTCAATCCGTAAGTTCACAATCTTGCCGGTTGACTTCACCATTGCTGGAGACACTTAACGGCCAAATGTCGTCAGCGTCACGTAGTACATAAA
>AACY020525810.1_pt1 | contig 12010 bp, 22 predicted proteins | sample 267378 | NCBI WGS metagenome assembly AACY02 (sample SAMN02954345, study PRJNA13694) | marine metagenome | biome: aquatic; feature: ocean; material: water; isolation source: isolated as part of a large dataset composed predominantly from surface... | reverse complement strand
GAGGCCCGTGGTATCACGATTTCCACGGCGCACGTTGAGTATGAGACGGATGCCCGTCACTATGCGCACGTTGATTGCCCGGGTCATGCTGACTATGTGAAGAACATGATCACGGGTGCGGCGCAGATGGATGGCGCGATCTTGGTTGTGTCGGCTGCTGATGGCCCGATGCCACAGACACGTGAGCATATTCTACTTGCCCGTCAGGTTGGTGTTCCAGCGCTTGTTGTGTTTTTGAACAAGGTTGACCAGGTTGATGACGAAGAGCTTCTTGAGCTTGTTGAGATGGAAGTTCAGGAACTTTTGAGCGAGTATGATTTCCCTGGTGATGAGATTCCGATCATCAAGGGTTCTGCGCTTTCTGCGTTGGAAGATCGTAATGACGAGATTGGTAAGAATGCCATTCTTGAGCTGATGAAGGCTGTTGATGATTATATTCCACAGCCGGATCGTCCTGTTGATTTGGACTTCCTGATGCCGATTGAAGATGTGTTCTCGATTTCTGGTCGTGGTACTGTTGTGACCGGCCGTATTGAGCGCGGTGTTCTCAATGTTGGGGACGAGATTGAGATTGTTGGTGTTCGTGACACGCAGAAGACGACCTGCACGGGCGTTGAGATGTTCCGTAAGTTGTTGGATCGCGGGGAAGCAGGTGACAATGTTGGCGCGCTTCTTCGTGGTATTGAGCGTGAAGGTGTTGAGCGAGGTCAGGTTCTTTCGAAGCCAGGTTCCATCAAGCCGCATGCGAAGTTTAAGGCTGAGGCATACATCCTGACGAAGGAAGAGGGTGGTCGTCACACGCCATTCTTTGCCAACTACCGCCCACAATTTTACTTCCGTACCACCGACGTGACCGGGATGTGCAAGTTGCCTGAAGGCACCGAGATGGTGATGCCAGGCGATAACATTGCGCTGGAAGTTGAACTGATTGCACCGATTGCCATGGAAGAAGGTCTCCGCTTCGCTATCCGCGAAGGTGGCCGTACCGTGGGTGCCGGTGTTGTGGCCAACGTCCTCGACTGAGGCAGGCTGTTAAGTGTTTCCCAGCCGGGGCCAACGCGCCCCGGTTTGGGTGTTTTTTGAAGGAAGGTAAGAAATGCTTGGTCAAAATATCAGAATTCGCCTCAAGGCATTCGATCATCGGGTTCTCGATGCATCGACCCGTGAGATTGTGAACACGGCAAAGCGGACCGGTGCGCAGGTGCGTGGTCCAATTCCTTTGCCCACACGCATTGAGCGTTTCACCGTTCTTCGTTCGCCGCACATCGATAAGAAAAGCCGCGAGCAGTTCGAAACCCGCACCCATAAGCGGATGCTGGATATTGTTGACCCAACCCCGCAGACGATCGACGCCTTGATGAAGCTCGATTTGGCTGCTGGCGTTGACGTTGAAATTAGGACCTGAGGATAAACGATTATGCGCGCCGGATTAATTGCCCAAAAAGTGGGAATGACACGGATCTACGCTGCCGATGGGCGCGGGATTCCCGTTACTGTGCTTAAGGTGGACAACTGCCAAGTTGTTGGCCAACGCACCAAGGAAACAAATGGTTACACCGCACTTCAGCTGGGTGCAGGCACCCGCAAGGCCAAGAATGTATCACGTGCCATGCGTGGTCATTTTGCCAAGGCTGAAGTTGAGCCAAAGCACAAGCTTGTGGAGTTCCGTGTCAGTGAAGAAAACCTTATTGATGTTGGCGCCACCTTGAAAGCCGATCATTTCGTTGCTGGTCAATTCGTTGATGTTGTTGGGACGTCGATTGGTAAAGGTTTTGCCGGTGCCATGAAGCGCCATAATTTTGGTGGTCTTCGTGCGTCACACGGTGTTTCCATCTCCCACCGTTCACACGGTTCCACCGGTCAGTGTCAGGATCCAGGTCGTGTGTTTAAGGGTAAGAAGATGGCGGGCCACATGGGTGATGAGCGCGTCACCACCCAAAATTTGGAAATCGTTGGCATCGACAATGAGCGTGGTTTGTTGCTCGTAAAAGGCGCTGTTCCTGGTTCAAAGGGCGGTTGGGTTACGGTCCGTGATGCGGTGAAGAAGTCCCTTCCTTCAAGTGCGCCTCGCCCCGGGTCTTTTGTCCTTCCTGGTCAGGCTGATGTTGTTGAAGAACCTGCCGAGGAATTTGTGGCCAATGAAGTTGCTGCCGAGGCTGTCGCCGAAGATGCACCTGAAAAGGGAGCGGAAGCATGAAATTAGAGATTAAAAATGTAAGTGCTGCTGCCGTTGGAGAGATTGATCTCTCTGACGAGATTTTTGCCCTCGAGCCACGTGCCGATATTTTGCATCGGGTCGTGACTTGGCAGATGGCGAAGCGTCAGGCTGGCACCCATGCGGTAAAGTCACGTTCCCAGGTTGTTGGTTCGGGTAAGAAAATTGTTAACCAGAAGGGAAGTGGTGGCGCGCGTCACGGCGACCGTTATGCGACCCAGTTCCGTGGTGGTGGTGTGCCCCATGGCCCAAAGGTTCGTAGCCACGCAATTAATCTTAATAAGAAGGTGCGGTCCCTCGGTTTAAAAATGGCATTATCCTCAAAGGCAAAAGCTGGAAATCTTTTCGTCGTTGATGAATTGGCCATGGCTGAAGCCAAGACCAAGACAGCCAAGGACATGATGACAAAGCTTGGCATTACCTCTGGCTTGTTCATGGATGTCGAGTTTGATGGAAATTTTGCTGCCAGTGCGCGCAACCTTGTTGGTGTCGATATGCTCGTTGTTGATGGCGCCAATGTTTATGACATTCTTCGCCGCGATTGTTTGGTCATTACCAAGGCCGCGGCTGAAAAACTTCAGGAGCGCTTGGCATGAGCAATCTTCGTAATTTTGATGTGATTTTGCAGCCTGTGATCACCGAAAAGGCGACCATTGGTTCCGAGCATGGTCAGGTGCAGTTCAAGGTTGCCATCGATGCAACCAAGATTGAGATCAAACGCGCCGTGGAGGAATTGTTCAACGTCAAGGTGACGTCGGTGAACACCATTCGCGTTAAGGGCAAAACGAAGATGTTCCGTGGTCGTGTGGGCCGTCGGAGCGATTACAAAAAAGCCATCGTCAGCCTGGCCGAAGGTCAGTCGATTGACGTGACAACCGGCGTGTAAGGGGTTAGCAATCATGGCATTGAAGCAATATAAACCAAACACCCCAGGCCAGCGTACCCTGGTGCTTGTGGACCGTTCCGGTCTTCATAAAGGCGCCCCGGTTAAGTCGCTTACTGAGGGCCTGAGTAAGTCAGGTGGTCGTAACAATAACGGCCGTGTCACGGCCCGCCGCCGTGGTGGTGGTCATAAGCGCTCCTATCGGATCATCGATTTCAAGCGCCGCAAATTTGACATGGCTGCAACCATCGAACGTTTGGAATATGATCCCAACCGCACGGCCTTCATCGCCTTGGTAAAGTATGAGGATGGTGAGTTGGCCTATATCTTGGCACCACAGCGTGTTGCCGAGGGAGATCGGGTGATTGCCGGACGTAAGGTTGACGTGAAGCCGGGTAATGCGATGCCATTTTCTGGCATGCCCGTTGGCACCATTGTTCACAACATAGAGTTGAAGCCCGGTGCTGGCGGTAAGATTGCCCGTTCTGCCGGTGCGTATGCCCAATATGTTGGTCGTGACGGTGCTTATGCGGTGTTGCGCCTATCTTCTGGCGAGCAGCGCATGGTGCTTGCTGAGTGCATGGCAACGGTTGGTGCTGTGTCAAACGCAGATCATATGAACCAGAATTTTGGTAAAGCCGGCCGGAGTCGTTGGCAGGGCAAGCGCCCAAGTGTTCGTGGCGTTGCCATGAACCCCATCGACCACCCGCATGGTGGTGGTGAAGGCCGTACTTCAGGTGGCCGTCACCCGGTGACCCCATGGGGTAAGCCAACCAAGGGCAAACGGACCCGTTCCAATAAGTCGACTGACAAATACATCACGCGCAGCCGTCATCTGCGCAAGCAACGCTAAGGGAGGAGTTACAAGATGGCTCGCTCAGTATGGAAAGGTCCCTTTGTGGATCCCTACCTGTTCAAGAAAGCCGAAGCCGCTGCTGGCTCCGGTCGGAAAGAAGTGATCAAGATTTGGTCACGTCGTTCAACCATTCTTCCACAATTCGTGGGCCTGACCTTCGGCGTCTATAACGGCCAGAAGCATGTGCCTGTGAATGTCACCGAAGATATGATTGGCCACAAATTCGGGGAATTTGCTCCAACACGTACCTATTACGGCCATGGCGCCGATAAGAAGGCCAAGAGGAAGTAATCATGGGAAAGAGTTCTGCAACAAGATCGCTACCTGACAATGAAGCAAAAGCGGTGCTTCGTATGCTCCGGGTGAGCCCACAGAAATTGAACGTTATTGCCGGGATGATCCGCGGCAAGAAGGTTGACCAGGCGTTAAACAGCCTTTCATTTTCTCGTCGCCGTATTGCTGAGGATGTTCGCAAGTGCCTGCAGTCAGCGATTGCCAATGCCGAAAACAACCATGACTTGGACGTTGATAGCTTGATCGTTTCTGAGGCTAGCGTGGGTAAAAATATTGTCATGAAGCGTTTCCGTCCGCGTGCCCGTGGACGTGTTGGCCGAATTGAAAAACCATTTTCACAGCTGACCATTGTTGTCCGCAGCGTTGAGGAGCAAGCCTAATGGGACAGAAGATTAATCCAATTGGTTTCCGCCTTGGTGTAAACCGGACATGGGATAGCCGCTGGTTTGCCGTAAAGGGCGAATATGGCAAGCTTCTCCATGAGGACTTGGCCATTCGGAAATACCTTAAGAAGCGCCTCGTGCAGGCTGGCCTGGGCAAGGTCGTGATCGAGCGCCCGCACAAAAAGTGCCGTGTGACGCTTTATTCTGCACGTCCTGGCGTGATCATCGGCAAGAAAGGCGCGGACATTGAAAAGTTGCGCAAGGAATTGTCGCAATTCACCGAGTCAGAATTGCACCTCAACATTGTCGAAATTCGTAAACCAGAAATCGATGCCACATTGATTGCGGAGTCTGTTTCTCAGCAGCTTGAGCGCCGTGTTGCATTCCGTCGGGCCATGAAGCGCGCCATGCAAAATGCGATGCGCATGGGCGCGCTTGGCATCCGGATTTCCTGCGCCGGCCGTCTTGGCGGTGCAGAAATTGCCCGTACCGAACAATATCGCGAAGGTCGGGTTCCGCTTCATACATTGCGCGCGGACATTGATTACGGCGAAGCACGCTCGTTCAGCGCCTATGGAATTAGCGGAATTAAGGTTTGGGTGTTTAAAGGTGAGGTCATGGAACATGACCCATCTGCCCAAGAACGTCGAATGCTGGAAATGCAGGAGGGCAACCGCCCGCGTCTCTGACGCTGGTTGGGCCCCCGTAATGTAAGAGGGAATTGGAATTATGCTGCAACCAAAACGCACGAAATTCCGGAAGATGCACAAAGGCCGGATTCACGGTGTTGCCCATCGCGGCAGCACATTGAATTTCGGTTCCTACGGCCTCAAGACGGTTGAGCCGGAGCGGATCACGTCGCGCCAGATTGAAGCTGCACGTCGTGCCATCACGCGCCACATGAAACGTCAGGGGCGTGTTTGGATCCGGGTGTTTCCTGATGTGCCGGTTTCTAAGAAGCCTACCGAGGTGCGGATGGGTAAAGGTAAGGGTTCCCCTGAATTTTGGGCCGCCCGTGTGAAGCCTGGTCGGATCATGTTCGAGATTGACGGCGTAACCGATGCTGTGGCACGCGAGGCGCTTCGCCTTGGCGGCGAAAAGCTCCCGGTGCGTTGGAAAATTGTATCGCGTATCGAAGAATAAGGTGGGAATGACCATGAAAGCCAATGAAGTACGCACCATGTCAGTTGATCAACTCCAGGATGAGTTGCTCAAGTTGAAGCGTGCCCAGCTCAACCTTCGTTTCCAGATGGCAACGGGTCAGGTTGAAAATACTGCTGAATTCCGGCGTGTGCGCCGCGATATTGCCCGCATCAAAACCATGCTCGGCGAAAAAGCCGTGGCAGCACAGAGCGCCTGAGGAGTCGAAGATGCCAAAAAGAATGCTTCAGGGTGTGGTGGTTAGTGACAAGAACGACAAGACGATTGTTGTTCGTGTTGAACGCCGCTTCACACACCCCGTGATGAAAAAGACCGTGCGTCTTTCAAAGAAGTACCACGCCCATGATGAGAATAATGCCATGAAGTCTGGGCAGGTCGTTTGGATTGAGGAATGTAAGCCTTTGTCCAAGAACAAGAGATGGAGGGTTGTTGAGCAAGAAGCCTCAGCATCCTGAAATAGTAAGATTTATTTGGAGTAACAGCACATGATACAGATGCAAACCAACCTGGACGTAGCCGATAATTCGGGCGCACGCCGGGTGCAGTGCATCAAGGTACTAGGCGGAGCCAAGCGTCGCACAGCGGCCATTGGTGACGTTATTGTCGTCTCCGTGAAGGAAGCAATTCCCCGCGGTCGCGTCAAAAAAGGCCAGGTGATGAAAGCCGTGGTGGTACGCACTGCAAAAGAGACCCGTCGCCCAGATGGAAGCGTGATCCGCTTTGATCGCAATGCTGCGGTTTTGTTGAACAACAATGGCGAGCCGATTGGCACCCGCATCTTTGGCCCCGTGACACGCGAATTGCGTTCGCGCGGCCAGATGAAGGTTATCTCGCTTGCCCCGGAGGTGTTGTGATGCAGAAAATCCGCAAAGGCGATAATGTGATCGTTTTGGCAGGCCGTGACCGCGGTAAGCGTGGTGAAGTTCTGTCAGTGATGCCTAAGGAAAACCGTGCGGTTGTCCAGGGCATCAACGTGGTGCAGCGCCACACCAAGCCAACACAATTTGCCCAAGGCGGTATTGTCGCCAAGGAATTGTCTGTTGATTTGTCTAACCTGGCCCTCCTGGACCCCAAAACCGATGAAGCAACCCGTGTTGGGTTCAAGGTGATGGATGATGGTTCCAAGGTTCGTGTGGCCAAAAAATCGGGGGAAGTCATTGATGGCTGATTACGTCCCACGCATGCAATCCCATTATAACGAGGTTGTGCGCCCGGCTATGCAAGAAAAGTTCGCCTATCAGAACGTGATGCAAATGCCGAAGCTTGACAAAATCGTGATCAACATGGGTGTTGGCGAAGCGACCCAAGACACCAAAAAAGTCAAAAATGCGTTTGAAGACCTGACCAAAATTGCGGGCCAAAAACCCGTCATTACCAAGGCGCGTAAGTCCAATGCTGCATTTAAATTGCGCGAAGGCATGCCCATTGGTGTGAAGGTCACGTTGCGCCGTGCACGTATGTATGAATTCATGGATCGTCTGGTGACCATGGCCCTACCGCGTGTCCGTGACTTTCGTGGACTGAACCCAAAGAGCTTCGATGGCCGTGGCAACTACGCCATGGGCTTGAAAGAACATATCATCTTCCCAGAAATCGAATATGACAAGGTCGAGAACATCTGGGGCATGGACATCATTGTATGCACCACCGCCCCAACAGATGAGGAGGCCCGCGAAATGTTGCGTGCGTTCCAATTCCCCTTCGTCGGTAAGCAGGAGAACTGAGTTATGGCGAAGAAGAGTGCCATCGAAAAGAACAAGCGCCGCATCAAAATGGCGGCCAGTCAGCGCAATAAGCGTGCAGAACTTCGCGCGGTTGCCCGCGACAAGACATTGCCCGCCGAAGAGCGTTTCGCAGCGACCATGAAGTTGGCTGGCATGCCACGTAACGGCGCAAACGTCCGCGTTCGCAACCGTTGCGAAGTGACCGGTCGACCACATGGTTATTACCGCAAATTGAAGATGTCTCGCATCGCGCTGAGGGAACTTGGTTCCCGTGGCTTGATCCCAGGCCTCGTAAAGTCCAGCTGGTAAGGGAGGGTTACATGGCTACAACAGATCCACTCTCTGACATGCTGACACGTATCCGCAATGCTCAGTTGCGCAAGCATCCTAAGGTTGTTTGCCCGGCATCTAAGCTGCGCGGTAACGTTCTGGACGTGTTGCGTGAAGAAGGTTTCATTCGCGGTTACAGCCGCATTGAACAACTCAAGGGTCTCGACGAATTCGAGATTGAATTAAAATATTTTGAAGGTGCCCCGGCCATCCAGGAGATGAAACGTGTCTCCACGCCAGGTCGCCGTGTGTACAAGCCTGTTGATGAGCTCCCAAAGGTCCGTAATGGCCTTGGCATCACCATCATCTCCACATCACGCGGGGTCATGTCCGATGCCCGTGCCCGTGAGGAGAATGTTGGCGGTGAAGTTCTCTGCACAGTATTCTAACGGGAGGAGTTGAGTTTATGTCACGTATCGGCAAACGTCCCGTGGAAGTACCTAACGGTGTGTCTGTGGAGTTATCTGGCCGCGACCTTTCGTTCAAAGGTCCAAAGGGCGAGATGGGGTTCACCCTTGTGGATGAGGTTGTTTGTGAGGTGAAGGATAACACCGTCACCATCACACCGCGCGACCAGTCCAAGCGTTCACGTTCCATGTGGGGCATGCAGCGCACATTGGTGAACAATTATATTGAAGGCGTAAGTCAGGGTTATACCAAAGAACTTGAGGTGAATGGCGTTGGTTTCCGTGCCATTCTTCAGGGCAAAATCTTGGTGCTGCAGCTCGGCTACAGCCACGATATTCACTACCCAATTCCAGAGGGTATCGAGATTAAGTGTGAAAAACCCACCAGCATTGCCATCTCCGGCAATTCCAAGCAGCGTGTGGGTCAGGTTGCAGCAGAAATCCGGTCCCTTCGTGCGCCAGAGCCTTACAAGGGTAAGGGCGTCAAGTATGTCAACGAATATATCTTCCGCAAGGAAGGTAAAAAGAAATAAGGGACAGACATGGCAACCCGTAACAAAGTTTTTACCCGTCGTCGCAACCGCGTTCGCAACCAACTTAAAAAGGTTTCGAATGGTCGGCCGCGTCTTAGTGTGTTCCGCTCCGGTCGCCACATCTACGCCCAGGTCATCAATGATGAAACTGGTGCCACGGTGGCTTCCGCTTCTACGCTTGAGAAGGACCTTCGCAGCAAGGCCGGTGTAAACACCGAAGCTGCTGCCAAGGTCGGTCATCTGATTGCTGAACGCGCAAAAGCTGCTGGTGTTGAAACCGTGGTTTTTGATCGCGGCGGCTTTATTTTCCACGGACGTGTTCGCTCGTTGGCTGAAGCCGCGCGCGAAAGCGGCCTACAGTTCTAAGGATACGTGAAATAATGGCTCAAGATAGAGACAATAAGCAGGAACGTGATTCCGAATTCGTAGACCGCTTGGTGCACATCAACCGCGTTGCCAAAACAGTGAAGGGTGGTAAGAACTTTGCGTTCGCCGCTCTCGTGGTTGTTGGTGACCAAAATGGTCGTGTTGGTTTTGGCCATGGTAAGGCCCGTGAGGTTCCTGAAGCCATTCGCAAGGCCACCGAGCAAGCCAAGCGCCAGATGGTTCGTGTTCCTTTGCGCGAAGGTCGTACCCTTCACCATGATGTCGAAGGTCGTCACGGTGCCGGTAAGGTGGTTCTTCGTGCAGCGCCGGTTGGTAAAGGCATCATTGCTGGTGGCCCGTTGCGCGCCGTCTTTGAGACCCTTGGTGTTCAGGATGTCGTGGCAAAGTCCATTGGTACCTCCAACCCGTACAACATGGTTCGTGCAACCTTTGATGCCCTAAACCGTATGTCTTCCCCGCGCAGCGTTGCTGCCCGTCGGAATCTGAAGGTTGCTGATTTGGTGGCCCGTCGCAATGATGGCATCTCTTCTGATGCTGCCCTCGTGAATGAGTGAGGTTCAGATGGCTGACAAAAAGAAAACCATTACCGTAAAGCAGATCGGTAGCCCATTGCGTCGTGACCATCGTCAGGAAGCAACCCTTGTGGGTCTTGGTCTGAACAAAATGGATCGCGTACGTGTTCTCGAAGATACCCCGTCGGTCCGTGGCATGATCGCCAAGGTGAGCCACCTCGTGGCCGTCGTTGAAGAAAATTAAGTCAGGGATTTTTGACATGAAACTCAATGAACTCGCCGATAACCCAGGTGCCCGCAAGCCGCGCATGCGCGTCGGCCGCGGCATCGGCTCGGGTAAAGGCAAAACTGCCGGTCGTGGTGTCAAAGGTCAGAAGTCACGTTCTGGCGTCGCCATCAAAGGTTTTGAGGGCGGTCAGATGCCGATCCATCGCCGTCTTCCAAAGCGTGGTTTTGCAAAGCCAAATCGTCTTCAGTTTGCGGAATTGTCTTTAAACAAGTTGGTTGCTGCCATTGCTGCCGAGCGCATTGATGTGAGCGGGCAGGTTGGAGAAGAACAATTGGTTGCCGCAGGCCTTATTCGCCGTCGCCTCGATGGTGTTCGTGTGATCGGAACTGCTGAACTCAATGCAAAAGTAAATTTGCTTGTTTCTGGCGTGACCAAAGGTGCACGCGAATGTATTGAAAAGGCCGGTGGCGCCGTCACCGTGACACGTATTACACCTGAAGCCGACGCTGCCAGCGAATAACGGGCGCCGGCAGCACCCTTGGAGGTCGCATGCCATCAGCTGTTGAGCAGCTTGCTGCCAATTTGGATTTGTCCACACTGGGCAAGGCCAAGGAATTACGTCAGCGCATCCTGTTTACCCTTGGTGCGCTGATTGTTTATCGTTTTGGTACCTTTGTACCTGTGCCCGGCATCAATCCTGGCGCTTTGGCGGATCTCTTCGCACAAAACTCCCAGGGCATCATCGGCATGTTTGACATGTTCTCCGGCGGTGCGATCGGCCGTATGGCGATTTTTGCGTTGAATATTATTCCTTATATTTCCGCATCGATTATTGTGCAGCTTCTCACAAGCTCCATTCCCCATTTGGAAGCACTCAAAAAAGAAGGTGAGTCAGGTCGGCGAAAGATCAATCAATATACCCGATATCTCACGGTGTTTTTGGCGTTGTTCCAGTCCTACGGCATCGCCGTTGGGCTTCAATCAAGCAGTGGCGTCGTTGCCAATCCTGGTCTTCTGTTCCAAATTTCAACGGTCGTTTCTCTAACTGGTGGTACCATTTTCCTGATGTGGTTGGGGGAGCAGATCACCGCCAGGGGTGTTGGTAACGGTATCTCTCTCATCATCTATGCTGGTATTGTCGCCGAACTTCCTACAGCCCTGATCTCGACTTTGGAGTTGGGGCGTCAGGGTGCTTTGGCGCCTGGGGTTATCATTGCCTTGTTGGTAATGGTGGCGGTGGTGATTTACGTCATCGTGTTGTTTGAGCGCGCCCAGAGGCGGCTTTTGGTTCAATATCCAAAGCGGCAACAGGGCAACAAAATGTTCCAGGGTGATACCTCGCACTTGCCGCTTAAGGTCAACACGGCTGGTGTGATCCCAGCGATCTTTGCTTCCTCACTGCTTCTTTTGCCGCTTACCTTTGCCAATTTTACCGGCAGTGACTCTGGTGGTGTGATGAATACGGTAACAGCGCTTCTTGGTCATGGCCAACCGCTTTACATGGTTGCCTATGCAAGTTTGATTGCGTTTTTCTGCTTCTTTTACACTGCTGTTGTTTCAAATCCTGAAGACATGGCGGACAACCTAAAGCGCCAAGGTGGGTTTATCCCGGGTATCCGTCCTGGCCCCATGACTGCAAACCACATTGATTATGTGCTCACCCGCATCACCGTGGTCGGTGCCATTTACCTGGTTGTTATTTGCCTGATTCCAGAATTTCTCATCGCAGTTTATCCAGTTCCCTTCTACTTTGGGGGGACTAGCCTTCTGATTGTCGTAAGCGTAACCATGGATACCGTTTCCCAAATTCAGGGACACATGTTTGCCCACCAGTATGAGGCGCTCATTAAAAAATCCAAGTTACGCGGGGGAAAGAAATGAATATTATCCTTCTCGGCCCACCAGGGGCAGGCAAGGGCACGCAAGCCAAACGAATTGTCGACAAACATGGGCTTGTTCAGCTTTCAACAGGGGACATGTTGCGCGCTGCAGTTGCAAATAAAACTGAAATTGGCATGCGGGCAAAGGATATCATGGATCGTGGTGACTTGGTTCCTGATGAAGTTGTTGTTGGCATTATTGCTGAGCGTATTGAC
>AACY020527722.1_pt1 | contig 12021 bp, 6 predicted proteins | sample 267378 | NCBI WGS metagenome assembly AACY02 (sample SAMN02954345, study PRJNA13694) | marine metagenome | biome: aquatic; feature: ocean; material: water; isolation source: isolated as part of a large dataset composed predominantly from surface... | reverse complement strand
GTGAGAGGCACCCGAGCCCTGGCGATCACCACGTCGAGGGCGGACAGGGTGGCCTCGGTGAGCCGGTGCGCTGCACCCGAGAGATCGGTGCCGAACAACGATGATCCGACGACCTCGAGGGTGATCCGCATGAGCAGGTCGTCGAGATCGACGATGGCCCCGCGTGGCGGCAACTGCCGCCACGATCCCTCCAGGCGCTGAAGTGCCTGCGCAACGTGACCACCCACCGCGTGGATCGCCTCATGGTGGAAGGCCGGCTGGACGAGTCGGCGTTGACGCCGCCACACATTGCCATCGGAGGTCAACAACCCCTCGCCGGTCACCAACGACAGAGACGAGTACTGCAGTGTGTGCTTGTCGTAGGCGCGGGCATTGGTGACGAGCACCCGACGTGCCGCAGCGGCATCGGCGATGAGATAACTCGGTGGCCGGGGAATGGGAAACTGCACGATCGGCCCGAACTCCGCATTCGTTCGCACCAGGTACTGCAGGGGATCCTTGCGAATCTGACCGAACGAGCGCAGCATCTGCGGACCGCTGGGTCCGGGTGCCGTTGCAGGTATGCGCCCGTACCGGCGATCCGGTGGCGGCGATAACGGTTCATGTCGCCCAGACATCGTTTAACGAGACGCCCGACTCAACTCACGTGCCACCACGAGCGCACCCAGGTGCGAGTACGCCTGCGGGTGGTTTCCCAAGCCTCGCCCATCGCTGGGGTCCACCTGCTCGGGCAGCAGATCGGTGACTCCCGCTGCGTCGGACATCGCAGTGAGCATCTGGCGAGCATGATCGAGTTGACCTAGACGGACATAGGCTGCGGCAAGCCAAGCGCCGCAGATGTGCATCGCCCCCTCGTGACCGGAGAGCCCATCGTCGTAGAGGTAGCGGTAGACGCCGCCGGAACGACGCAGGTGCTTCTCGATAAAGGCGATCGTCCCGGCAATGCGTTCCGGGGACGCCGGATAGCCCTCGAGAATGCCTTGCAGCACAGCAGCATCAGCGACTCGTCGATCATACGCGCACACATAGGCGTCGAGTTCTTCATCGAAGCCATTCGCCTCGATGTCGGCGATGATCTGTCCGGCGAGAACCTCCCACTCCGCATGGGGCACCCCGCGACGCTGCGCCACCCGAACACCACGATCGGCAGCCAACCAGCACATCATGCGTGAGTGAACGTGATGGCGCGGGTGATCTCGGATTTCCCAGATCCCGTGATCAGGCTCGGTCCAGCGATGGGACACCGCGGTGACGCAATGGACGACCAACTGCCATTCCGCGTCGCTCACGCTGCTCCGTGCCCGACTCACCTCGTCGACCAAGGCGACGACGGGACCGAAGACATCGAGTTGCACCTGACCCTGCGCGGCGTTGCCAACTCGGACGGGCCGACTGCCGGCGTAGCCGGGCAGGTGATCAAGCACAGCCTCGGGACCGAGTTCGCTGCCATAGATCGAATACAGTGGGTGCAGACGTTCCGGTGATGATGCGGCAGCAACCACGTCGTGCAACCAGTCCAGGAAGGCTTCGGCTTCGGTCAGCGAACCGACATCGACCAGGGCGCGCACCGTGAGCGCGGCATCGCGGATCCACACGTAGCGGTAGTCCCAATTGCGCAATCCGCCGATTCCCTCGGGCAGGCTTGTCGTCGCAGCCGCGAGGACCCCGCCGGTCGGGTCGAAGCACAGGCCCTTCAGTGTCAACGCAGAACGCATCTCCCACGATGGATCGATACCGGGCGGTTGCAATTCATGCGCCCACGACCGCCAAGCCTGCTCGACTACCTCGGCGGCTCGTCCATGGTGGGCAGCGCCGACAGCATCGGTGCCGTAGCGCAATTCCAGTCGCACCTCACCGGCACCGACGAGACCGGGATCGATGACCGCCGTGGCGATCTGTCCACCGATGCCTTCGGCGATCGTCCAGTCCACCCCCGGTGCTGACAGGCAGATCGCATCGGAGGCCCCCTGTACGACGAGCCCATCCGGGATGACCTCCAACGTCACCGGAACCGCGGAGAACTGCGGCCGCGGAGCGAACTCCACCCGAGCCGGAGTATTCCCCGACAGGATGCGCACCAATCGAGTGACCCCATCGGGATCCACGGGCAGTCCCGGGCCACCATCGAGGAAATCGGTGACCGTCAGGCCAGCCCACCGGGTGCGCGCCACCATCGTGTCGGGGACGTATGTCGTCGACATCGGGGGATCATCGGTGACCGGGGTGACGGTGAAGTGCCCCGCTGTCGTGTCGCCGAGGAGTGCTGCGAACAGCGCGGGCGAATCCGGATCGGGTGCACAGAACCAATCGATGCCACCCTTCGCTGACAGCAGGGCAACGGTGCGTCCATCGGCCAGCAGGGTGTAGTCCTCGATCGGGTGCGCATGCCCTCCGAGCAACCAGCGTTGACGTTCGGCCAGCACCTGCGCCAGCAGGACAGCGACCGCCTGGGGATCTTCCACCCGATAACCGGCTGTGGTGTCTCCCTCCCCCACCTTCACGCCGACGTCGGGACCGGACAGGTCGGCGAACACGCTCTCATCCGTGAGGTCATCGCCGATGAACAGCACGGCCGACGCACCTAGGCGATGCCGCAGGAGTGTGACGGCTTCGGCTTTATCGGAATGCACGACACTCAACTCGAGCACCTTCTTGCCGTGGCGGACCCACACACCATCGCGTCCACCGATGGTCTGCTCGATCTGTGAGAGAAGCTCATCAGCAGCACTCTCGTCCTCGACACCGCGCACATGGACGGCGATCGCCGATGGCTTGTGCTCCAGGCGAACACCGATCGTGCCTGAGATCAGGTCGCGTGCCTGCTCATCGATCTGCGCGAGCAAGCTCGCCTGGTCCACAGTCAGGTCACGGCCGAAGTCCAGGTCGAATTCCGATCCGTGGCTGCCGACCAGGTGGATTTCCGAAGGCAGCCGCGACAGGGCTGCGAGATCACGCAGCGCACGACCGGACACCACGGCCGCCGTCGTCGTCGGAAGTTGACTCAATGCGCGCAGTCCACCCACCGCTTCGGCGAGAGGCACCGCCCGCGCGGGATCCTCGACGATGGGGGCGAGAGTGCCGTCGTAGTCGCAGCACACCAGCAGGGAGGGTGTCCGGGCGATCTCGCGGATGACCCGGGCATCGATGGGTGCGGTCATCGACAACCCATCATGAGATCTCGGCCACGAGGTCGCCGGCGTCCACCTGGTCACCGGTCGCGCAATGCACGGCAGCGACCGTACCCGCTCGGGATGCGGTGACCACCGACTCCATCTTCATCGCCTCGATCACCGCGAGACGATCCCCCGCCTCGACGGCATCGCCGGGGTTCACCAGCACGGTGATGACCCCGGGCACCGTGGTTCCGACCTGTCGTGGATCAGCCGGATCCAGCCGCCGGCGCGCCTGGCGTGTTCCGGTAGCCGACGCATCGAGCACCCGCAGGGCCCAGGGCTGCCCATTCGCCCACAGGTGCACCCGGCGGTGCCCCGTCTCATCGACATCACCGATGGCATCGAGTTCGACGTACCAGGTCTGACCCGGTGCGACCTCGATGCTCTCCACTCGTCCGGGCTGCAGCCCGTACAGGTAGGGGATCGTGGGTATGACCGAGACATCACCGAATTCCTCGTGTGAGGCGACCAAGCCCGCGGCCTCAGCGGGCAGCATGAGCGCAGACAGCACCGCGCGACGTCGTTCGGCATCCGCACCGGCATCGTCGAGCAGCGCGAGGTCATCGGGATCGACGGTCGGAGGCGGTGGTGCGGGACGCGCTGCCGTGACCGCATCGGTGAACGGTTGCACGAATCCGCCTGCGGGGACGCCCAACTGACCGTGCAGGAACGCCACAACGGATGCCGGCAGATCGAAACGTGCGCCGTCCGCCAGCAGCTCTTCGCGGGTGACCCCGGAGGTGACGAGCCACAGGGCGAGATCACCGACGACCTTCGACGATGGGGTGACCTTGACCGGGCGACCGAGGATGAGATTGGCCTCGGCATAGGCATCAAGTACCTCATCGAAGCGATCACCGACGCCCAGCGCATCGGCCTGGGCCCGCAGATTCGATAGTTGACCACCGGGCACCTCATGGCGATACACGCGAGTTTGCGGCGAGCGCTGACCGGCCTCGAACGGTGCATAGACATCTCGAACCGCCTCCCAGAACGGTTCCAGCGCAAGCACATCGGCGAGGTCCATACCGGTGTCGCGCTCGGTGTGCGCAACGGCGGCAACAAGTGCGCCCAGGCTGGGCTGGCTCCCTCCGGATGCCACCGGGGCACTGGCGCAATCGACACCGTCGACACCCGCCTGTGCTGCGGCGAGATACGTCGCTAGTTGTCCACCGGCGGTGTCATGGGTGTGCAGCCGGACCGGTACGTCGAAATGCTCGCGCAATGCCGTGATGAGCACCGTCGCCGCGGGTGCGCGCAGCAGACCGGCCATGTCCTTGATCACCAGACCGTGTACCCCGGCCCCGACGAGGTCGTCGGCCACACCGAGGTAGTAGTCCAGGGTGTAGGTCGTCTCGGTCGGATCGAGCAGATCGCCGGTGTAGCAGACCGCACCCTCAGCATAGGCGCCAGCGTCGCGTGTCGCAGCGATGACATCGCGCATCTGCTCGATGTCATTGAGGGCATCGAAGATCCGCAGGATGTCGATGCCCGCCGCCACAGCCTCGGCGACGAATGCGGTGATCACCTGACGCGGATAGGGCGCGTAGCCGAGCAGATTGCGTCCGCGGATGAGCATCTGCAATGCGACATGCGGTGCAGCCTCGCGCAGCTGGACTAAACGACCCCAGGGGTCCTCGCGCAAGAATCGCAGCGATGCGTCGAAGGTGGCTCCACCCCAGCACTCCAACGACACCAGAGAGGGCAGCAGTTCAGCGGTGGCCTTGGCCCCGGCGATGAGGTCGACCGAACGCACCCGGGTGGCCAACAGGGACTGATGCGCATCACGCAACGAGGTATCCGTCACCGGCAGCGAGGTCCGTCCCCGCAAGTATCGGGCCAATCCCTCAGGGCCCTCAGCGACCAGCAGATCCTTCGATCCGGCCACCGGTGGTCGACTCGTCGACGGCAGCAGGGATCGCGGATCGATGAGTTCCCGATCCGGTCGACCGTACGGGCGATTGACGGTGACGTCGGCGAGTTTGGTGAGCAGCCCAGAGCCAGGACCGCGCTGGGCTGCCTCCAGCAGCTGCGGATGCTCATCGAGGAAAGCGGTGGACAGTCGTGCCTCGAGGAAGTCGGTCTCGTCGAGCAGGGCGCGCAGGAATCCGACATTCGTCGACACCCCGCGGACTCGGAACTCATCGAGTCCGCGTCGCGCGCGGCGGGCGGCCTGCTGGAGATCGGCACCGCTGGTGGTCATCTTCACCAGGAGCGAGTCGTAATACGGCGAGATCTCCGCCCCGGCATAGGTCGCGCCATCGAGACGGATCCCCGGACCACCGGGTGACCGATACGCCAGGATCGTGCCTGTGCTCGGCCGGAAGTCCTCGGCTGGGTCCTCGGTGGTGAGGCGGCACTGGATCGCCGTGTGCGTCGGTCGCTGTGTCGGTTGGACCAATCCGAGATCGGCGAGGGTCGCACCCGCTGCAATCTGCAATTGTGCAAGCACGAGATCGACGCCGGTGACTTCCTCGGTGACGGTGTGCTCGACCTGGATACGGGGATTCATTTCGATGAACGCGTACCCGAAACCGCCGACGTGGTCCGCGGCGACCTCGCCCGGGTCCTCCCATACGAGAAACTCCACGGTCCCCGCCGATGTGTACCCCACACTGCGGGCGAAGGTGACGGCGTGCGCAGCGAGTCGGTCGAGCAGCGCCACCGGCAGCCCCGGTGCCGGTGCGATCTCGACGACCTTCTGGTGGCGGCGCTGCACCGAGCAGTCGCGTTCGAACAGATGGATGACCTCGCCCTCTGCATCGGCCAGGACCTGGATCTCCACATGGCGCGGGCGGGTGATCGCCTGCTCGAGGAACACCGTCGGGTCGCCGAAAGCCGCCTCCGCCTCACGACTCGCCGATTCGATGGCCTCCGCGAAACCCTTGGCTGACTCGATCCGGCGCATCCCGCGACCACCGCCGCCTGCACTGGCCTTGATAAACAGGGGGAAACCCACGGCATCTGCGGCGGCGCGGGCCTCGTCCACCGATCGGATCGGCCCCGATGCAGCAAGGACCGGCACCCCTGCAGCGATCGCCGCCTCGCGGGCTCGCACCTTGTCACCGGTGAGGGACAGTGTCGCCGGCGTCGGTCCGACGAACGTCAGGCCCGCATCGGCGCAGGCCTGGGCGAACGGTGCGCTCTCAGACAGGAATCCATAACCGGGGTAGACCGCGTCCGCACCTGCCTCGAGCGCGATGGCGATGAGGGTGTCGATATCGAGGTACGACCGCACCGGATGGCCCGGTTCGCCGACCTCGTATGCCCGATCAGCGATGAGACGGTGCAGCGCGGAGCGGTCCTCGGGAGCGTAGACGGCCACGGAAGTGACATCCATCTCCCGTGCGGCACGGGCAGCACGGATGGCGATCTCGCCCCGGTTGGCGATCAGCAACGTTCGCACGAATTCACCCTAGCGATACACACCGGTCGCACAGAACCCGGCAAGATGGCCGTTATGACGGTGCATCCGCGGGCTGGAATGGTCGCGACCGAGGACGATCTGATCGACCCCGCGGCGCTGGTGACCGCGTATTACACGGGCCATCCCGATGCCGGCGACCCATCGCAGCAGGTGGCCTTCGGGACCTCCGGTCATCGGGGGTCGGCATTCGATGCGGCATTCACCGATGACCACATCGCCGCGATCACCCAGGCGATCTGCGAATACCGCAAGACTCAGGGCATCGCGGGCCCGCTGTTCCTCGGTCGGGATAGCCACGCGCTGAGCCGACCGGCCTGGGCAACTGCACTGGAGGTGCTCGCCGCGCACGGTGTCACCGCCTTGATCGACGATGCCGATGCACTGACCCCGACCCCAGCGGTTTCTCACGCGATCGTGCGCCACAACGTCGGCCGCAGCCCCACCGATCCCGGTCGAGCCGATGGCATCGTCATCACTCCGTCGCACAATCCACCCCGCGACGGGGGATTCAAGTACAACCCACCCGACGGCGGCCCGGCCGGCTCCGACATCACCGCGACGATCCAAAGTCGCGCGAACGAACTCCTCGCCGCCGGCCTCGCGGGGGTCCGGCGCGTCACGTTCTCGCGCGCATTCGCTGCGAACACCACCCACCGGTATGACTACCTCGGACGCTATGTCGACGATCTGGTGAACGTGGTCGACCTGGATGCGATCCGCGCGGCGGGTATCCGCATCGGTGCCGATCCCCTAGGCGGGGCGAGTGTGGCCTACTGGGCTGCCATCGCCGAGCGCCACAACCTGGACCTGACCGTCATCAATCCGCGTATCGATCCGACCTGGCGATTCATGACCGTGGACTGGGATGGCCAGATCCGGATGGACTGCTCCTCGCCCTTCGCGATGTCCTCAGTGATCGACAACCGCTCGTCGTTCGACATCGCATCGGGTAACGATGCCGATTCCGACCGGCACGGCATCGTCACCCCGGATGCCGGCTTGATGAATCCGAATCATTTCCTCGCCGTCGCGATCGACTACCTCTATCGCCGGCGTGCTGGTTGGCCGACGGGTGCCGGTGTCGGAAAGACGATGGTGAGCTCATCCATGATCGATCGTGTCACCGCCGACCTCCATCGTCCCCTGTTCGAAGTGCCGGTGGGCTTCAAGTGGTTCGTCCCGGGGCTACTGGACGGATCGCTGGGGTTCGGTGGCGAGGAGAGCGCCGGCGCGTCCTTCCTACGTCGCGATGGGAGCACCTGGACGACCGATAAGGACGGGATCATCCTCGCGCTCCTGGCCAGTGAGATCCTCGCGACCACCGGCTCGTCGCCGTCAGTGCACTACCGGGAACTCACCCAGCGATTCGGTGCGCCCGCCTATGCACGGGTCGATGCACCCGCCACCCGGGAGCAGAAGGCGATCCTCGCCGGTCTCACCCCCGATCGCATCACATCCACCGAGATCGCCGGCGAACCCATCAAGTCGGTGTTGACCCATGCTCCTGGGAACGGCGCTGCGCTCGGCGGCATCAAGGTCGTCACAGCCTCCGCCTGGTTCGCCGCCCGCCCTTCGGGAACAGAGGACGTGTACAAGATCTACGCCGAGAGCTTCCAGGGCGAGGGTCATCTTGCTCAGGTGCAGCAGGCGGCACGAGACGTCGTCGATACCGCACTTGCCACCGGAGGAGACGCATCATGACCGTCACCCGCACATCGATCACCGCGCCACGCCCTGACGGAACGAGCATCGACTTCGAAGTGATCGACGTCGACCTGGGTTCACTCCGAGTTCAGTTGCTCACCCTGGGGGCCGCGATGAGAACCGTCGAAGTGCCTGATGCCCAGGGGGTTCTCGGGCACGTCCATCTGCACCTACCCACCCCGGCCGATCATGCCGATCCGTCACGCAATCCGCACCTCGGCGGGACACTCGGGCGTTACGCCAATCGCATCGCACGAGCCCGATTCACCCTGGACGGCATCGAATATCGGCTCGATGCGAACAAGGATGGCAATACTCTCCACGGTGGTACGCGCGGATTCGATCGCTGCGTGTGGAATGTGGTCGACATCGTCGACGACGATGACCTGGCCACCATCACCATGGAACTGACCAGCCCCGACGGGGACATGGGGTTCCCGGGAACGGTGACCGCGCAGGCCACCTACGAGATTTCCACCGACTCGATCACCATGGACTACTTCGCGGTCACCGATGCACTCACGGTGATCAGCATGGCCAATCACGGCTATTGGAATCTCGCCGGCTCCTCTTCCGTTTCCGCTCACTTCCTGCAGGTCCCGGCGAGCCGACGGCTCGTGACTGACGACACCGGGATCCCCGAGGGTGTCGATGACGTCGCCGACACCCTGTTCGATCTGCGCGATTCGAAGCACCTGGCGCCGATCATCGAATCCACCGGCGGCCTGGACACCTGCTATCTGCCCGACGGTGACGGCCTGCGTGTCGTAGCCGAACTTGCAGCACCCGGAGTCGGGCGCCGAATGCGCGTCAGCAGTGATGCACCGGGGCTCCAGGTGTACACCGGGAACGGCCTCACGACACCCTTCGAGGTGCATCAGTCGGTATCCCTCGAGGCGCAGCGCGCACCCGACGCACCGAATCAACCCGAACTCGGTGAATGCCTCCTGCGACCCGGTGACCGCTACACCGCAACGACGATCCTGGAATTCTCCAACGCCTAGTGGGGTCTACGCGCAAGCGTCTGCGCTAGAGCCAGCGGGGCACCGTGCACAAGGTCGTATTCGTTGAGCATTCGCGCCTCGGCGATGACCGCACCTGCGAGCGCCCAGGCGAGCACACGATCCCGAGCATCCCCGGTCACCTCCGCGATGATGTCGATGCGCCTTCGAGTGCGCCGCACGAGCGGAGCACCCAACATGCCACGAGCATCGATCACATCAGTTCCCAGCAGCAGGCTCTCCGGTGCCACCAGTACGGCAACGGTCTCAAAGCACGCATCCCCCAACCAGCCGTGTGGATCGATCACCTTCCATTGCTGCGTATCGCCGTGAACCTGCCGCGCGATATTGCGATGTTGCAGGTCACCGTGGAGCACACACTCATCGGGCGAACTCACCAGCTCCTCGCCGAGGCGGAGCGCAGCATCACGCAACGCAGCCGGCAGGCGCGGATCTCGGCACCGTCGCAGCGGCTCGAGAACGCCATCGAGCCGGGGCAGCGGCGACGTTGCATCAGCTTCGGCATTCTGACCGATCCGCATGGCGGTGATCAGTTCGGCGACGATGTGGGTTGCCGTATCGTCATCGACACGCGCCAAAGGCCGCAGGTCATCACCGGGCAGCACGCGGGCCGTGATCAGTTCCGCTGCAGTCGCATCGATTTCGACGATGTCGATCAGTTCAACCGCGGTACTCCCCAGATCGGTCAGTGCGCGTGCCTCGCGCCGCAGGTCGACATGTCGCCCGGTCTTGACGACGACGTAGCGACCCTCCCGTCGCTCGAAGCGCACATGCGGATGACCCGGGGCTGATGCGGGGCTCGCACCGCTTGCTGCCGGAGGACTATCGGTCACCGGGGGAATTCGAGTACGACCTTGCCGAGGGCCTGCCGGGATTCGAGCAACTCGTACGCGGTGATCGCACCGTCGAGTGGGACACGATGACCGACCTTCGGTCGCACCCCCTGCTCGAGCAACTGACCGACCGCATCACCGATCGCGCGGAAGGCCACCGGATCCTGGCGGACGAATGCGCCCCATCCGGCGCCGACGACATCGAGGTTGTTCAACAGCAGCCGATTGACGCGCACCTGTGGGATGTCTCCTGCGGTGAAGCCGAGGACGACGTAGCGACCCTGGGTTCGCAGAAGACGCAGCGAGTCGGTTGTGCGATCACCACCCACGGGATCGCAGACGATATCCACGCCACCGGGTGCGATCTCGCGCACCGATGCCGCCCAATGATCATCCGCCAAAACCGCATGATGAGCCCCAGCCTCGCGCGCGAAATCCGCCTTGTGGCCAGTGGACACCACGGCGACCACCTGCGCCCCTTGCGCTGCGGCGATACTCACCAGGCAACTCCCCAGGCCTCCGGCTGCGCCATGCACGACTACGGTTTCGCCCGGTTGCAGTCGTCCGCGCATGGCGAGGGCGAAGTAGGCCGTGTGCATATTCAAGATCGTGGCGGCTCCCTCGGCGAAATCCATGCCGTCGGGGAGCGCGAACGTCATGGCCGCCGGAGCAATAGCGATCTGGGCCTGCCCACCGACGTTAGTGAACGCCATCACGCGATCGCCCACGGCGAAGCCACTACCCGGTGGCGCTTCGCGAATAACGCCGGCCGCCTCTAAACCGGGAACGAAAGGCAGGTCCGGCGAATGCTGATACAACCCGCGGGTCTGCAGTAGTTCGGGGAAGGACACTCCGGCCGCGTGCACATCGAGAGCCACAACCGGGCCACCGAGCTCGTGGGTCGAGCCCGGCTCCTCGACATCGCGGATGGTGATCGAGGCGGGACCCGAGTGTTCACTGATGACGACGGCGCGCATGCGCAGATCCTCCCACGACTCCCGCGATCAGCACGAGCCCCGCGGCAGCAGCCACCGTGGCAGCCAATCCGGCACTAAGGCCCACCCCCTGCGCGACCAAGCCGACGACAAGGGGTGAAAGGACGAAACCCAAGCGCGAGAACCAGGAGATCACCGCGATCCCCATGGCTGCGGAGACGCCGGGCAATTGCGAAGCTGCCTGCATCGCCGCGGGGAACAGTGTTGCCACACCCAGTCCGGAGACTCCAGACGCGATGATGAACGCTGGGGCGCTTCCCTGCACCAGCGCCAAGGCCATGGCCACCGCAACCAGCACCATCGATCCCCGAACGACGACCGCCTGGCCGTAGCGGTCGACGATCCGGTCGCCGAGGAAACGTCCGATCGTCATCGTCGATGTCATCACGAGATAGGCGATCGCGATCACGGTCGCACTCGCGGTCAATTCCTCCAGGTATACCGATCCCCAACGGACGGGCACATCCTCGACAGTGACAGCGAGCATGATGAAGGCGACCAACGCCAGGCCACCGCCGCGCAGCATCGTCATCGTCGCGGTACGGCGGTGTCGGAGTCGCGGTTGGAGTCGGGGCTGATCCGGATGTGATTCGATCGGGATGTCCGCACTGTCCCATCGCCAGGCGATGGCGGTGGCGATCGCGGCAAGCACCACGATCACGATCGTCAGGACCGGCAGGGATATGCCGACCACTGCCGAGCCAGCACCCAGTCCACTGCCGATGACGGTCGCGAGCGACCACCAACCGTGGAAGGAGTTGACGATCGTGCGCCGGTAGGCCGCCTGGATCTGCAGGGCTCGGGTGTTCATGCCGGCATCCATCACCGCATCGGCTGCCAGCAAAACGAAGAAGCCGAGGGCGAGTG
>AACY020538757.1_pt1 | contig 12024 bp, 11 predicted proteins | sample 267378 | NCBI WGS metagenome assembly AACY02 (sample SAMN02954345, study PRJNA13694) | marine metagenome | biome: aquatic; feature: ocean; material: water; isolation source: isolated as part of a large dataset composed predominantly from surface... | reverse complement strand
CGTAGGTCTTCACGGCCTTGCTCAGCGTCACGCCCGACATGGGCTCCCTCCCTTGTGATCGTTCTTTTTCTCGTCTCGTCGGTCGTCAGTCCGGAAACCGCCACGCCTCGGCGGCCTCGGCGACGGCGGCCGCGGCGGCGCGGAGCGCCGGGCCGCGCGCCTCCAGCCAGCCGAGGTCGTGGCTGCGCGTCGTGGTGGTGATCGAGAGCGCGCCGAGCACCCGGCCGGTCCCCGCGCGGATCGGCGCGGCGACGCAGATGATGCCCGGCTCGTGCTCCTCGCGGTCGAAGGCGACGCCGGCCTCGGCGACCCGCGCGAGGTCGGCGCGCAGCGCCTCGGCGTCCGCGAGGGTGCGGGGGGTGTGGCGGTGGAAGGATTGCAGCCGGATCGCCTCCTCCCGCGCCGCCTCGGGCAGGAAGGCGAGCATCGCCTTGCCGACCCCGGTGCAGTAGGCCGGCCCGACCTTGCCCGCCTCGGAGAACATCTCGACCGGCCGCGCGGCGTTGCGCTTGTCCACATAGAGGACCTGACCCCGGCTGAGCTGCGCGAGATGGATGGTCTCGCCCACCTCCGCCGAGAGTGCGTCGAGATGGGGCCGCGCCACCGGCGCCAGCGAGCTGCGCCGCCAGGCGGCGTGGGCGAGGCGGACCAGCCGCATCCCCGGCGCGTAGGTGTGGGCCTCGGCGTCCCAGGCCAGCATGTCCTCCTGCACGAGCGTGCGCAGCAGGCGGTGCAGGGTCGCCTTGGGGTGATCGGACGCCGCCAGCAGGTCGGAGAAGCGCATCGGCCGCTCCGATTCCGCAATCAGATCGAGCAGCGCCAGCGCCTTGCCGACCGTGCCGTCGCCGCGGCTTCCCGGCGAATGCGCGCTTCCGTCCATCCGCGGCCCTCCCGAAGACGGTTGACAGGATTAGGCGCGCGACCGCATGGTTTCAATAGTTGGGATGAAGTTCCGAATAATGGAACATCCTGCGATCCGGGGCCGGCGCGCGTCCGGTCCGGCCAAACGGGAGGAAAGCGATGTTCTCGAAACCGGCGACCGCCGCGGCGGCGCTTTCGGTCGGCATGGCGCTCGCGGCGCCCGGCGCCGGCGCCAGCGACCTCAGCGGCACGCTGACCATCTTCTCCGACATGTCGAACCCCGCGCCGCGCGCGGTGATGGAGGACATGGCCGCGCGCTTCGATGCGATGCATCCCGACCTCGACGTCGAACTGACCATCATCGACCGCGAGGCCTACAAGACCCAGATCCGCAACTTCCTCACCGCCAACCCGCCCGACGTGGCGAACTGGTACGCCGCGAACCGCATGAAGCCCTATGTCGACGCGGGCCTGTTCGAGGACGTGTCGGACCTCTGGGCGGAGCCCGAGATCGCCGAGAACCTCGCCTCCACCAAGGGCGCGATGACGCTGGACGGCAAGCAGTGGGGCGTGCCCTACACCTACTACCAGTGGGGCGTGTACTACCGCGAGGACATCTACGAGGAGCTCGGCCTGTCGGAGCCGCAGGACTGGGAGGCCTTCAAGGCCAACTGCCAGACCATTCTCGATTCGGGCCGCAAGTGCTTCACCATCGGCACCAAGTTCCTGTGGACCGCCGCCGGCTGGTTCGACTACCTGAACATGCGCACCAACGGCTACGACTTCCACATGGCGCTGACCCAGGGCGAAGTGCCGTGGACCGACGACCGCGTGCGCGCGACCTTCGCCAACTGGCGTGAGCTGATCGACATGGGCGCCTATGTCGACAATCACCAGTCCTACAGCTGGCAGGAGGCGCTGCCCTTCATGGTGAGCGGCGACGCCGCGGGCTACCTGATGGGCAACTTCGCCGTCGCGCCGCTGCGCGAGGCCGGGCTCGGAACCGACCAGCTCGATTTCTACCAGTTCCCCGTCATCAACCCCGACGTCGCGCTGGCCGAGGACGCCCCGACCGACACCTTCCACATCCCCTCGGGCGCGGACAACAAGGAAGCGGCGCGGGAATTCCTCCGCTTCGTCGTCTCCGCGGAGAACCAGACGACGATCAACGCCGGCGACGCGCTCGGCCAGCTTCCGGTCAACGCGCAGTCCTCGGTGGACGACGACGAGATGCTGGTGCAGGGCTTCGAGATGCTCTCCTCCAACAGCCCCGGCGGCGTCGCGCAGTTCTTCGACCGCGACGCCCCGGCGGAGATGGCGGCGATCGCCATGGAGGGCTTCCAGGAGTTCATGGTGTTCCCGGACAACCTCGACGACATCCTCCAGCGGCTCGAGCAGGCGCGGTCGCGCATCTACTGACGCGATTTCGAAAGGGTCGAACTGCGCGCAGTCCGTAGTGGCGAGGCCTGGCCCGGGCGACCAGCCCGGGCCGCGGCCGACCCTCCCCGCGGGAGGGCGCATTGCAGCGGCGCAACCGGCGGAACGGGTGGGGTTGGCGGCACCATAAACCGCGCAGACCAACCCGCGTGAAGCGCCCACCCAGGGTCGCGCGTGGCCCTCCGCACATTGCGCCGCCGTCCTGCAAGAGCGGCTTGCGCCAATCTCGGCCGCGCCGCGAACCGCGCCGGTCCGGCGCAACTCGGGAATACGCGATGAGCGACGCCGCCCTTTTCGACGCCATCCCCCGCAGCCCGTCCCGCCGCGGCTGGGTCCAGCGCAACCGCATGACGCTCGCCCCGGCGCTGTTCCTGCTGCCCGGCGTGCTGTTCTTCCTGGTCTACGTCATCATCCCGATCTTCGAGAGCTTCGGCCTGTCCTTCTACCGGTGGGACGGCCTCGGCGCCCCGCAGTTCGTCGGGCTGGAGAACTACCGCGAACTCTCCACCGACCGCGCCTTCGAGGTCTCGCTCTGGAACAACCTCAAGTGGCTGCTGCTCTACCTGCTGGCGATCCCCGGCGGGCTGTTCATCGCGCTGTTCCTCAACCAGACCGTCACCGGCATTCGCATCTACAAGTCGCTGTTCTTCTTCCCCTTCGTGATCAGCCAGGTCGTCGTTGGCCTCGTCTTCACCTGGTTCTACGACCCCACCTTCGGCCTGCTGAACGCGATCCTCGAACCGGTCGGCCTCGGCCCGATCAACGTGCTCGGCGACCCGACGCTGGCGACCTACGGCATCATCGCCGCCGGCCTCTGGCCGCAGATCGCCTATTGCATGATCCTCTACCTCACGGGCCTCAACGCCGTGGACCCCGAGCAGGTGGAGGCCGCGCGGCTCGACGGCGCCAGGGGCCTGAAAATGCTGTGGTTCGTGATCCTGCCGCAGCTTCGGCCCGCCACCTTCATCGCCTTCGTGGTGACGATCATCGGGGCGCTGCGCAGCTTCGACCTGATCTCGATCATGACCAACGGCGGGCCGTTCGGCTCGACCCGCGTGCTCAGCTTCTACATGTTCGAGAAGGCGCTGTCGGAATACGGCTTCCGCATGGGTTACGGCGCCGCCATCGCCGTGGTCCTGTTTCTGATCATGCTGGTCTTCATCGCCTACTTCCTGTGGTCGATGTGGGCCGAAGAGCGGGGAGGGCGGTGATGCCCGTGACGCGCGCCGAGATCGACGCGATCTGCGGCCCTCTCCCCGGCGCGACGCTCGCCGAACCGCCTGAGCTTCTCAGCTGGAAGGTCGGCGGCAAGATGTTCGCCTGCATCGGCGCGCAGGACGGGCGGGAGGGCGTCTCCGTCAAATGCGCCGACGGCGAGACGGCGGCGATGCTGATCGAGACCGGCGCCGCTGACCGTGTAAAGTACTTTCACCGGTCATGGGTGCGCCTGCACGCCGACGCGACGGACGTCGAGACCGCCCGACACCGGATCCACGTCTCCTACGACATCGTGCGCGCCTCCCTCAAAAGGGGCGAGCGCGCCGCGCTGCCGCCGCGGGAGGGCGCCTGATGTTTCCCCGCCCGATCGAGACCGCCTCGCCCGCCTGGCGCACGACCTATCAGGGGCTGATCCCGCTCGCGCTGATCGCGTGGCTGCTGCCGCTGATCGCGGTGGCGATCTTCTCGGTGAAGCCGCCGGAGGATTTCACCACCGGAAACTATTGGGGCTGGCCCTCGGCGTTCTCGGGCGCGGCGAACTACGGCAAGGTCTTTTTCGAATCCGACATGCCGCGCTACCTGCTGAACTCGGTGCTGATCACGGTCCCGACTGTGGTCGGCGCGGTGGCGCTCTCCTGCATGACCGGCTTCGCGCTCGGGGTGTATCGGTTCCGCGCCAACCTCTGGATCTTCTTCATGTTCGTGGCGGGCAACTTCGTGCCCTTCCAGATCCTGATGGTGCCGGTGCGCGACCTGACGCTCGACCTCGGCCTCTACAACACCAAGACCGGCCTCGTGCTGTTCCACATCGCGTTCCAGACCGGGTTCTGCACCCTCTTCATGCGGAACTTCATCCGCGCGCTGCCCTACGCGCTGATCGAGGCGGCGCGGGTCGAGGGCGTCAGCGAGTGGCGCATCTTCTGGTTCGTGGTGCTGCCGCTGATGAAGCCCGCCATCGCGGCGCTCTCGGTGCTGATCTTCACCTTCATCTGGAACGACTATTTCTGGGCCGTCGTGCTGACGCAGGGGGCGGAGAGCCAGCCCGTCACCGCCGGCATCACAAGCTTCAACGCCCAGTACCGCGCCGCCTATCACCTGATGAGCGCCGGCAGCATCGTCGCCGCTTTGCCTCCCGTCGCGATGTTCTTCCTGATGCAGCGCCACTTTATCGCCGGGCTGACCCTCGGCGCCGTCAAATGAGGCCCTGATGGCCAAGATCGCCTTCATCGGCGCCGGCTCCACGATCTTCATGAAGAACATCGTGGGCGACGCGCTGCACTTCGAAGCCTTCTGGGACGCCGAGTTCGCGCTGATGGACATCGACGCGAGCCGGCTCGAGGAGTCCGCCCTCGTCGCCCGCAAGCTGGTCGCCGCCTCGGGCCGCCCCGCGACCGTGACCGCGACGACCGACCGCCGCCGGGCGCTCGACGGCGCGGATTTCGTGGTCACCGCCTTCCAGATCGGCGGCTACCGCCCCTCCACCGTGATCGACTTCGAGATCCCGAAGGCCCACGGCCTGCGCCAGACCATCGGCGACACGCTCGGGGTCGGCGGCATCATGCGCGGGCTGCGGACCGTGCCGCACCTGTGGGCCGTGGCGGCGGACATGGCGGAACTCTGCCCCGACGCGCTGCTGCTGCAATACGTCAACCCGATGGCGATCAACACCTGGGCGCTGGCCGAGCGGTTTCCGAAGCTGCGCCAGGTCGGCCTCTGCCACTCCGTCCAGAACACCGTGGCCGAAATCGCCCACGACCTCGACCTCCCCGCCGCCGAGATCCGCCATCGCGTCGCCGGGGTGAACCACGTCGCCTTCTTCCTGGAGCTGTCCCACCGCGGCGAGTCGCTCTACCCCCGCCTCCGCGACGGCTGGCGCGAAGGCCGCCTGCCGAAGCCCCCGCTGCTGATGCCGCGCTGCGCCAACCGTGTGCGCTACGAGGTGATGGACCATTTCGGCTATTTCTGCACCGAAAGCTCCGAGCACCTCGCCGAATACGTCCCGTGGTTCCTCAAGCGCGACCGCCCCGACCTGATCGAGACCTTCGCCATCCCGCTCGACGAATACCCTAGGCGCTGCGAGGAGCAGCAGGCCGCCTGGGCCGCCCAGGCCGCGGCGCTGCGCGGGGCCGAGGCGATCCCGTTCGAGAAGAGCCACGAATGCGCCGCCGAGATCATGAACGCGGTCGCGACCGATACGCCCTTCGCCACCTACGGCAACCTCCCGAACCGCGGGCAGATCCCGCAGCTGCCCCCCGGCGCCGCGGTCGAGACGCCCTGTCTCGTCGACGGGAACGGCGTGCATCCGACGGTGGCGACCGACATCCCGCCTCAGCTGGTCGCGCTGATGCGCACCCAGATCAACGTGCAGGAACTGGTGGTCCGAGCGCTGCTGGACGAGAGTGTCGACCACATCCGCCACGCCGCGATGCTCGACCCCCACACCGCCGCCGAGCTGGACCTCCGCCAGATCCGGGCGCTGGTCGACGACCTGCTCGCGGCCCATGGCGACATGATCCCGGAATGGGCGCAGGTGGGGAGGGCGGCGTGACGCCGCCCGCCGACCGTCGCGCTACCAAACCCAGCGCAAGAGGCGCAGCATGACCGACAAACCCCGCCGCTCCGCCGCCTGGTACGGCAAGCTCGACCGCGACGGCTTCATCCACCGCAGCTGGATGAAGAACCAGGGCTTCCCGGATCACGCCTTCGACGGCCGCCCCGTCATCGGGATCTGCAACACCTGGTCGGAACTCACCCCCTGCAACTCGGGCCTCCGTGACCTCGCCGAGGGCGTGAAGCGCGGCGTGTGGGAGGCCGGGGGCTTCCCGGTGGAATTCCCCGTCACCAGCCTCGGCGAGACCCAGATGAAGCCGACGGCCATGCTGTTCCGCAACCTGCTTGCGATGGACGTCGAGGAATGCATCCGCGCCTACGGCCTCGACGGCGTGGTCCTGCTCGGCGGCTGCGACAAGACCACGCCGGGCCAGCTGATGGGCGCCGCCTCGGTCGACCTGCCCGCCATCGTGGTCTCCTCCGGCCCCATGCTGAACGGCAAGTGGCGGGGCAGGGACATCGGCTCCGGCACCGACGTCTGGAAGTTCTCCGAAGCGGTGCGCGCCGGAGAGATGACGCTCGCCGACTTCATGGCCGCCGAATCCGGCATGAGCCGCTCCAAGGGCGTCTGCATGACCATGGGCACCGCCTCCACCATGGCCTCGCTGGTCGAGGCCATGGGGATGAGCCTGCCGACCAACGCCGCCCTCCCGGCGGTCGACGCCCGCCGCATGGCGCTCGCGCACCTGACCGGCAAGCGCATCGTCGAGATGGTGGACGAGGACCTGAAGCCCTCCGACATCCTCACCCGCGACGCCTTCCTGAACGCCATCGTCGCCAACGCCGCCGTCGGCGGCTCGACCAACGCCGTGGTCCACCTGCTGGCGCTCGCCGGCCGCGTCGGCGTGGACCTGACGCTGGACGATTTCGAGCAGGGCGGCGCCGTCCCCCTGCTGGTGAACTGCATGCCGTCGGGAAAGTACCTCATGGAGGATTTCTGCTACGCCGGCGGCGTGCCCGCCGTCCTCCGCGAACTGTCCGAGGCCGGGCTGCTGCGCCCGTCCCGCACCGTCCTCGGCGGCGACATCGCGGCCTACGCCGACGGCGCCGAGTGCTTCGACCGCGACGTCATCCACGCCTTCGCCGAGCCGGTGAAGCCGGCGGCGGGGCTGCGCGTCCTGAAAGGAAACCTCGCCCCCAACGGCGCCATCATCAAACCCTCGGCGGCGACCGACCGCCTGCTGGAGCACGAGGGCGAGGCCTACGTCTTCGACGACATCGAACACATGAAGGCCGAGATCGACCGCGAGGACCTGCCGGTCACCCCCGACACCATCCTCGTCCTGAAGGGTTGCGGCCCGAAAGGCTATCCGGGCATGCCCGAGGTCGGGAACATGCCGATCCCCCGCAAGCTCGTCCGCGAGGGCGTGCGCGACATGATCCGCGTCTCCGACGCCCGCATGTCCGGCACCGCCTACGGCACGGTCATCCTCCACGTCTCCCCCGAGGCGCAGGCCGGCGGCCCGCTGGCGCTGGTCCGCACCGGGGACCGCATCCGGGTCAGCGTCGCCGAGGGCCGGCTCGACCTGCTGGTCGACGCCGCCGAGCTGGAGGCCCGCCGCGCCGCGTGGACCCCGGACCCGCCGCGCTACGACCGCGGTTACGCCAGGCTCTACGTCGATCACGTGCTGCAGGCCGACCGCGGCGCGGATCTCGACTTCCTGGTTGGCAAGGACACGCGCCCCGTCACGAGGGAGAGCCACTGATGCGCATCGACGCGACCTTCCCCGATCTCGACGGCGCCTCCGTCTTCATCACCGGCGGCGGCTCCGGCATCGGCGCCGCCCTGACCGAAGGATTCCTGCGTCAGGGCGCGCAGGTCGCCTTCATCGGCCGCTCCGACGCCTCCGCCTTCGTGGACCGCATGAAGACCGAGACCGGCCGCCGCCCGCTCTTCGTCCAGGGCGACATCACCGACACCGCCGCCCTCAAGGCCGCAATGGACACAGCCGCCGCGGCCCACGGCCCCGTGACGGTGCTGGTGAACAACGCCGCCAACGATGACCGCCACAAGACGCTGGAGGTCGACGAGTCCTATTACGACAAGATGCAGGCGATAAATCTCAAGGCCTATTTCTTCGCCTGTCAGGCCGCGATCCCGGGCATGCAGGCGGCGGGCGGCGGCGCCATCGTGAACTTCTCGTCCATCGCCTACATGATGGGCAACGCGGGCTACCCGATCTACAGCGCCGCCAACGCCGGCATCACGGGCCTGACCCGCGCGCTGGCCCGCGAATTCGGCCCCGACGCCATCCGCGTCAACGCCCTCGCCCCCGGCTGGGTCCTGACCGAGAAGCAGATCGAGATGTGGGCCACGCCCGAGGACCTCGCCGCCCATCTCGGGCGCCAGTGCCTCAAGGAGCACCTGAAGCCCGAGGACATCGTCGGCCCCGCGCTCTACCTGGCCTCGACGGTCAGCCGCATGATGACCGGCCAGACCATGGCGGTGGACGGCGGCGTGGTCGTCTCCGGCTGATGGCGTCCACCGACCCCATCGCCCCGAACTGGATCGCCCTCGACTGGGGCACGTCGCACCTGCGCGCCTGGCTGATGGACGCCGCCGACCGCCCCGTCGCGCGGCGGGATTCCGACCGCGGCATGGGCGCGCTCGACCGCGCCGGCTTCGAGCCCGCGCTGCTTGACCTGCTGGGCGACGCGCTGCCGCAAACGGGCTGCATCGCGGCGGTCTGCTGCGGCATGGCGGGCTCGCGGCAGGGCTGGGCCGAGGCGCCCTACCGCGCCGTCCCCTGCGCGCCGCCGACGCTGGCCGAGGCCGTGCGCGCGCCGACCCGTGACCCGCGCCTCGACGTGCGCCTGTTGCCGGGCCTCCGGCAGGACCGCCCCGCCGACGTGATGCGCGGCGAGGAGACCCAGATCGCCGGCGTCCTCGCCGCGCGGCCGGGCTTCGACGGCGTGCTCTGTCTGCCGGGCACCCACAGCAAATGGGCCCAGGTCTCGGCGGGCGAGATCGTCGCCTTCCGCACCTTCATGACCGGCGAGCTGTTCGCCCTGCTGGCGAAGCAGTCCGTTCTCCGCCACTCCGTCGCCGCCGAGGGCTGGGACGAAGCGGCCTTCGCCGAGGCGGTCTCCGAGGGCCTGTCGCATCCGGCGCGCTTCGCCGCCGCGCTGTTCGGCCTGCGGGCCGAGGCGCTGCTGGCCGATCTCCCGCCGCGGACGGCGCGGGCGCGCCTCTCCGGCTGGCTGATCGGGCTCGAACTCGGCGGCGCGCGGCCCTTCTGGCTCGGGCGCGAGATCCTGATCGTCGGCGAACGCGCGCTCGCCGGGGCCTACGCCGCGGCGCTGGCGGTTCAGGGCGCCGACCCCGAGACGCTCGACGCCGGAGCCGTCACCCTCGCCGGCCTCGCCGCCGCGCGCGCCGCGACGGAGGCCGGCGCATGAGCCGCGAGATCATCGCCATCCTCCGCGGCCTCCGCCCGGACGAAGCCGTCGCCGTGACCGAGGCGCTGATCGCCGCCGGGATCGACCGCATCGAGGTGCCGCTGAACTCGCCCGAGCCCTTCGACAGCATCGCCCGCATGGTCGCCGTCGCCGGCGACCGCGCCCTGATCGGCGCGGGGACGGTGCTCGCGCCCGAGGACGTCGCGCGCCTCGCCGACATCGGCGCGCGCATGGTCGTCTCGCCCGACTGCAACCCCGCCGTCATCGCCGCGACGAAGGCCGCCGGGATGCTCTCCTATCCCGGCGTGTTCACCGCCACCGAGTGCTTCGCCGCGCTTCGCGCCAGCGCCGACGGCCTCAAGATCTTCCCGGCCTTCAAGCTCGGCGTGGACGGGCTGAAGGCGCTGAAGGCGGTGCTGCCGCCCGCCGCGCCGGTCTACGCCGTCGGCGGCGTCGGCGCCGAGGATTTTGCGGCGTGGCGGGCCGCCGGCGCCGCAGGCTTCGGCATCGGCTCGGCGCTCTACGCGCCGGGCATGACGGCCGAACAGGTCGGAGCCCGCGCCGAGGCCCTCGCCGCCGCGTGGGACAGGAGCGCGCAATGACCGCCGCGATCTTCAGCGACACGCTCTGCACGCTGGGCGAGGGGCCGCTCTGGCATCCCGAGCGCGGCCAGCTGTTCTGGTTCGACATCCTCGGCAAGCGCCTGCTCACCCGCGACGCGGCCGGCGAGCGCCGCTGGGATTTCACGGAATGCGTCTCCGCCGCCGGCTGGGTCGACCGCGACCGCCTGCTGATCGCCAGCGAGACCGCGCTGCTCCTGTTCGACGTCGAGACCGGCGCGCGCGAGACCGTCGTCGCCCTGGAAGCCGACAACCCGGCGACCCGCTCCAATGACGGTCGCGCCGACCCGCAGGGAGGGTTCTGGATCGGCGCCATGGGGTTCAAGGCCGAGCCGGGCGCCGGCGCGATCTATCGGTTCTTCCGCGGCGAGTTGCGCCGGATCGTCGACCGCGTGACGATTCCCAACGCGATCTGCTTCGCGCCGGACGGGCGGAGCGCCTGCTACACCGACACCCCGACCGGCCGCATCCTGCGCCAGCCGCTCGACCCCGCGGGCTGGCCCACAGGCGACCCGTCGGTGTTCCTCGACCTCAGTCGCGAGGATTTCGGCCCGGACGGCGCCGTGATCGACGCCGAGGGCTGCCTCTGGAACGCCCAGTGGGGGGCGGGCAGGGTGGCGCGCTACGCCCCCGACGGCCGGCTTCTCTCCGCCTGGCCCGTCCCGACCCCGCAGGCCTCCTGCCCGGCCTTCGGCGGCCCCGACCTGACCACGCTCTTCGTCACCACCGCCGCCGAGGGCGGGCTGGCCCCGCCCGCCGGCATGACCTTCCGGATCGAGACCGGCGTGACCGGCCAGCGCGAGCACCGGGTCAGGCTTTAGGGGGCGACGGCGCCTCACGACAGGTTAACCAAGAAAAAGCCCAATGAAATCAAAGGTCCCCAAAAGGGACCGCAACCGGATCTCCCCGATGAAACGCACCCTCGGCGTCTGCTACTACCCCGAACAATGGCCCCGCGCCCTCTGGACCGAAGACGCCGCCCGCATGGCCGAGACCGGCCTCACCTGGGTCCGCATCGGCGAGTTCGCCTGGTCCCGCATCGAGCCCGAACCCGACCGGCTGGTCTGGGACTGGCTCGACGCCGCCATCGAGACCCTCGCCGCCGCGGGCCTGAAGATCGTGCTCGGCACCCCCACCGCCACGCCGCCCCGCTGGATGCTCGACCGCTGGCCCGACATGCTGGCGGTGGACGCCGAGGGCCGCCCCCGCAAGTTCGGCTCGCGCCGCCACTACTGCTTCAGCCACGCCGGCTATCGCGAGGAATGCCGCCGCATCGCCGCCCTGCTCGGCGACCGCTACGGGCGCGACCCCCGTATCGCCGCCTGGCAGCTCGACAACGAATATGGCTGCCACGACACCACCCTCTCCTACTCGGACGCCGCCGCCGCCGCCTTCCGCCTCTGGCTGCGCGCCCGCTACGGGACCGTCGCGGCGTTGAACGAGGCCTGGGGGACCGTTTTCTGGTCGATGGAGTACGCCGATTTCGATCAGATCGACCCGCCGAACCTCACCGTCACCGAGCCGAACCCGGCCCATGCGCTCGCTTTCCGACGGTTCAGCTCCGATCAGGTGATCGCCTTCAACCGCGCGCAGGTCGAGGAACTGCGCCCGCGCACCGACGCCCCGATCGCGCACAACTACATGGGCCGCGTCACGGATTTCGACCACTACGCCGTCGGCGCCGATCTCGACATCGCGAGCTGGGACAGCTACCCGCTCGGCTTCCTCGAGGACCGCGCCGGCGCCGACCCCGAGACCCGGCGCCGCTACGCGCGGCAGGGCGACCCCGACTTCCAGGCCTTCCACCACGACCTCTACCGCGCCGTCGGCCGCGGCCGCTGGTGGGTGATGGAGCAGCAGCCCGGCCCCGTGAACTGGG
>AACY020168779.1_pt1 | contig 12044 bp, 15 predicted proteins | sample 267378 | NCBI WGS metagenome assembly AACY02 (sample SAMN02954345, study PRJNA13694) | marine metagenome | biome: aquatic; feature: ocean; material: water; isolation source: isolated as part of a large dataset composed predominantly from surface... | reverse complement strand
TCCTGGTCCAAACAGTCAACACCAAACGTATCTGATAAGTTGGGTGAGATTCTCAAACCAAAAGGCGCACTAAAGCCAAGAATTGAGCAAGCAACAAGAAGCTTACAAAACCAAATCTCAAAACTTGACGGAATGCTGACCAAACTCAAGCAAAGAGAGCAAACACTATTCCAAAGAATAGTACAAGCTACCCAAAAACATGATACTCAAACTAGTAAGGTTTTGGCCAATGAACTAGCCGAAGTCAGAAAAGTTTCCAAAATGTTAGGAAACTGCAGAATGGCTCTAGAACAAATCGAACTAAGACTAACTACATTCCACGATCTAGGAGACACCGTAGTCACAATAGCACCAACAATCGGCCTAATGAGAAGTCTGAAATCTTCACTCGGCAAGTTTATGCCTGAAGCAGATCAAGAACTAGGCATGATGACTGAAATGCTAAATGGATTAATGGCAGAGTCTTTCTCAGGCGAGGGAGCATTCGGCATGGATCAGAGTACAAATCAAGAATCTGAAAGGATTCTAGAAGAAGCTGCAGCAGTAGCTGAGGCGTCTGTGGGAGACAAATTCCCATCAACACCAGTTAGCTCAAAGACTGCAACCTCAACAAGATACCTCTAAAGTATCTCTCTTCTTTTATTATTTTAAAAAACTGTTCCGCTATGCGTTCCGCTTTGGAGCACTAGATTTTCTGTCTAGATTCCTTAATTGACTTAACCTTATTTTCCTCGCCATCAACTACGCTGTCGATGCTGGCAAGTTTGCTTCTTAGATTGCCTATGAGTGCACCCACTTCGTCTGCCTGCTTTTCAACCTGAGCACGTTTGTTAGAAAGTTCTCGTATTCCCCGACCTTCTTCTTCAATATAATCACCCACTTTGACTAATTTCTCCTTTAAATTCTGAATATCTACTGACTCGTCCTCTATCTCCTTAACTAATCTGGTACGCTTATCTTTTAGGTTTTTGATCATTAATCCGACGTAATCAATGGCTTCCTCGAGTTTTGCACGTTTGTTCATCAAGTCTGCAATTCCGATTTCTGAGCCAGTAGTCTGTTCCGCTATGCGTTCCGCTTCAACTCTCGGTTTTTCTTGCTCTAACATACTACTTTGTTCAATTTCTTCGGTCTTCTTAAATTTTTCAAACAATTTGAATCGGTCATTGGGTATGATGATTTATTCCTAATAAAGATAAAGTAAGATAAAAAACCACCAATAACAAAAATCTCTGACTAGGATTTATCTAATATTTTTCTTCCCCGCCGGGAAAATAGCCATTTTCATGTGTTTCATGACTATGAAATGGCTGTTCCGCTATGCGTTCCGCTGTGAGGTTTCAAAACATCCCTAATCTAGACTGCAGTGTATTACTATGCCATGTCAAAACAACAATACAGGTCCGAAATGGGCATAATGGGAGATATCCTCAATGTCACCATGGAAGGAGGCAGACAAGGAACCATAGTTTCTGCAATATCTAGAAGGGCTAATCTTTCACACTATGCGGTAATTGACAAGTGTGAAAAGTTATCCTCTGCAGGCTTGGTACAAACAGTCAAGACTGACAAAAACCGATTATATACAATCACCGAAAAAGGCATCGAGTTTGTCCAAGAGTTCCGAAAATTCCAATCCATCCTGGAAGCACTGAATTTGAGGTATTAAACATGAAAAACCAAGAGGCAGTACTCTGTAACAAGAAGGATGTCGTTCCTAATCCACATGGAATGATTTTTGTAAGGATTAGCGATATCCTGATCAGAATGGTAAAAGCGCCAATACTAGCTATAGCAATTCTTCTTACAGTAGTACTGCCTACACAATCTTTTGGTTCCCTCCGCAGTGTCGAATTTACAATTTATCCTGATGGGACTACTCATGTTTCTCAACAGGCTATCGCTGATCCTACTGAACCTGAACTTAAAGTGAATCTCTTTGGTAAATCATTTGATAATTTCATAGCTCAGGATGAAAACGGATTACTACTATCATTTGAAATTGAAGGTAAAGTGGCTAGTGTTCAGACATTCGGGGCTTCCTCAGTTTCCATAGAATATGACAATTATGATTTAATTTCAAAGAAAGGTAAGATCTGGACATTTACTATTGACTCGCCGGTAGATTATTCTGTAACAATGCCAGACGAAGCAACTATAGTAGACATATCAAATCCAGACAATATTGACACTATTGATAACAAACATGTTTCACTTCTTAAAGGAAAAAACCAAATAGAATATTTCTTCAACACTTCGGGTCCAGCACTATCTGCATTTAACACAATTAACCAAGTCAAGTCTTTGTTAGATGAAGCAAATTCCAAAAAAATCGATGTAAGTTCAATTCAGGAAAAACTTGAGATGGCTGTATCCGCATATGACAATAAAAAATACACCGATGCTGAAAACCTGGCTCATGAGGCAAGAACTCTGGCAGAAGAAAAACTTGCAGAAGCTGAAGTTAATAATCAAAATTCGAACCCAATTGACTGGTTCAAAAACAATATCGTAGGTATTGCTACTTCAATTGTAGCTATTGGCGGTGCTGTTTCAGCAATTACATTACTTCTCAAAAAAACAAAAAGCGTAGTAAAAAAGACAATGGGACCATTACTAAGTAAGGAAGAAAATGAAACCGAATCTGTATCAGAATCTGAGATAGATGAACCCATAACCCTAGAAATGAGGGATGATGATAAGCAACTAGTATCATATCTGGAGAAAAATGGAGGTCAAGCCTTTGAACGTGATCTTCGCAAGAAATTCCTCTTACCTAGAACCACCATGTGGCGTGCAGTTAAACGATTAGAACGTCAGGGTGTAATCGAGATACAGAAAAAAGACTTTCAAAATCTTGTCAGACTAAAGACAAAGGGAGATTCACAATGAAAATTTTACTAACATTAGTATTATTTACAGTTCTTACAAGCATCGTAATAACACCTACATTTGCAGAATCTAAAATAGAATCCTTTGTGAATCTCGCTACAAAAGCAAGAGATCAAGTAAAAATTCAGATGGATAAGATGCCATCCATTTCACAAGAGACCAAAGATTTGTACGCACAAGGAAACTCGGAAACCGAACTTCTGATATCAGCTGCTAAAGCAGGTGATAATACTGAGGCAAAAAAACACTTTTTGGCTGCAATGAAAGCTTTCAGAGAAATTACTCAAGTATTCTCCGAAACAATTCCATCATCGACAAATCCTTCTCAAAATACTGTAAAGATTACTACACCAATAAATGACTTTGAATACGGAAATACACTAAAAAGATTCGAAGTCAACGTAAACATACTAAAATCTGTCGCATCAAAAAATAATCTCCAAGTAGATTTTAGTAAAATTGATGGATTAATTCAAGCAGCTAGGTCAAGTCTTGCAAGCGGAGATGTAGTTGCTGTCGAAAAAACAATTTCAGAAATTAAAACATCTGGAAATGAATTACAATCAAACATCAAAAACATGGTTACTGAGCGTTCTAATACTAGAGCCATATCTTTTGCAAACAAGTACATAACAAAAATTGATGCGGTTCTGGCACAAGCAAAGGAATTGAACATTCCCGACGATCAAATTAACAAACTCAAAATAGCAAAGGAAGAACTAGAATCAAGTAATGATCCGTCACAAATTGTGATCAAAATAAAGAGAGTATACCAAATTAACTTGGATCTACTTGATGCTAAAAATCAAAAAATACTCTCAGAGTTATCAAAACTTGAAAATAGATTTTCCGCATTAGAACCTAAAATCGATGAAAATATCAAGCCTAAATTTGATGAAGCAAAATCAATTCTTATTTCACTCAAAAATTCCACATCAATCGATGATCCAATAAAAACACTAAGAATTTTAGATTCAAAATTAAAATCGATTGAATCATACGTTTCATCACAATCTAATCTACCTAACACCCAAAATGATCAAAAAATTCAAGAAAAGCAAAAAGTGAAGACTCAAACCAAGGCTCAGAAATATTCTACAGAAATTTCAAAATTAGAATCTAGGCTTGCAGAAATAGAACCTCATATTGATGATGTAATAAAACCAAAATTTGATACAGCCAAATCCATGCTTACAAAACTCAAAGAATCTGGTACAGAATCCAAAATGACAATACGTTCAATTAATTTGTTAATTGATGAAATTGTTCAATACGTCGAATCAGTAGATTCTGAGGACACCGAATAATCCTAACAAAACTTCATATAGATTTTGAAGACGGTAAATACTGATGTCGTCAAAACAGATCTCTATCGGTGTAGGTGTACCAATGATAGTAGTAGGCGCATTGATGGCATTTTTCTGGGCACCAACTAATCTAGAGTGGACAGACACCATCGAGTTTGTTGGTGGATTGATAGGAATTCTGGGAATTATTTTTTTTGTAGCCGGATTGTTATATACAAAACAACCGCTAATAACCTAGTCTGAATTAAATAATGATCCCAACTAGTTCATCTACTTGAAAGCAAGACTCTTTGAGATTTTTACATCAATAGAAGGTGAAGGAATTCTATATGGTACAAAAACACTTTTTGTGAGACTAGCTGGATGTCCCTTTAGATGTTTTTATTGCGATACCAAGGAATCTCTACCTATTGATTCTGGACAGGAATATACAATTGAAGATGCATGTAAACTAATTGAAAAAAATCTACAAGAAAAAACTTACAAGGTAAACTTTACTGGCGGAGACCCACTAGTTCAAGCAGAGGCAGTAGCACAGATGGCAAAGTTTGTGCAATCCAAAAAAATTCCTACATACCTAGAATCATCATGTTTTGACTCTAGAAAATTTTCATTAGTTTTACCTTTTATTGATTTTATCAAAGTTGAACTCAAAACACCAGACTCTGAATTTACAGAATCAAAACACTATTCATTACTAATAGACAATGCATTAGACTGTTTACGTCAATCAATAACTGCGAAGAAACCAACCTATATCAAAATTGTAGTCTCGGCAAAAACAGAGCTAGAATCATTTTCAGATTTGGTACGGAGAATTTTTGAAATCGTTAGCACTATGGATCTCAAGGGATTTATAATACAACCAACTAGTGATTTTGCAGAACCTACATTGCAAAAATTAATGACTTTTTATGATTATGTTTATCCATACTATAATGAAGTACGTGTAGTGCCACAATTACACAAACTAATAGGTGCTCCATGAACAAAGACAGAGTCCATAAACTAATTCGTGAAATAATAATCGAGTTAGGTGAAGATCCAACGCGCGAAGGACTACGCGGTACACCTGAAAGAATTGCTGACATGTATGAAGAAATTTTTTCAGGTTATGATTCTGATTCAGAACTATCAGTACAATTCTCTGAAGATTCGGATTCAGTCATAGTTAAAGATATCAAATTCTATTCAATGTGCGAACATCATATGCTACCATTTTTTGGAAAAATTAGTATAGCATATCTTCCCAACGGGCGTGTATTTGGAGTATCAAAACTAGTAAGACTGGTAGAAAAATTTGCAAAACGCCTTCAAATTCAGGAAAGGATGACCAAAGATATTGCAGATGAGCTTTATGCACAAGGAGTCAAAGGCGTAATGGTTCTATCAGAAGCAGAACACTTTTGCATGAAGATGAGAGGTGTCAAAAATGATGCAACTATGACTTCTGCTGCATATCGCGGAGTATACGAGAAAAAGGAAAATCGAGAAGACGTTATTTCAATTATTCATAATTCTAAATCTTCCCTTCTTTGAAAAAGATAAATAATCAAATAAGAAATTAGCTTTTTGTGGGAGCACACAATAATGTTCACATTCCGGGAGAATCTTGGCCTCACTTTACGTGGTTTGCTATAGAATTCTTTGTTGTTCTAGCCATAGCAGCTTTTAGTTCACGTGAACTTACAAAAATTATCGCTAAAGATGCAGAACCAATAATGCAAAATTGGTATTTTTTTGGTATTATTGCTGCCATTGTGGTTATCTGGTATATGGGAATTCGTTATGGAATATTACGCAGAAAAGTACTAGAAACCAGATACTAGATTGATTCCATTAGTAGATTGTTCTATAGATATCTCATGCTCGAAAAATCCTTCTGAGGATAATACAAAATTAGAGCATGCAATTACTAATATTTTTGGTAACTTGAACATTCAAAATAGTAAATATGCCCTTAAGGCGTCTTCAAAAGGACTAGAAACATTAACAAAAATTCATGAATCAATTACAAATCATAATACCAAAAAAATCTATCATCGAATTTTAAATGATAATTTGTCTGAAAATTCAACTTGGTTTTATATCAATAAACAAGCAGCTTTTGTAAACAATGTCGCAGTATGTGAACATGAAGATGAATCTCCTCTAGGACCAATCAAAGTTATCTTATATTCAAAGAATATCCAACGAATAATAGAGTGGTTAATTTCTTAAACTGTATTAAGATACAATTGTAGGCCGTCCGATTTCATATTGATATATTTTAAAATAAAAACAAAACCTGTATTTTGGGTGCGTAAAACTACGATTTAGTCATATTTTTTTCATTGTTACTCAAACGAATTTGTTTAATGATTTTTTATGATTTTTTAATTACTTGATATTATGTTAACAAAACTATTCATGATGCTTATCATCGTTTCATTACTTGTAATTCTAAGTTATACTCAATATGACAAAATATCACATTTAGTTAATTTAACAATTGGTTCATCTATTAATCATATGAAAGATATCAAGGATTCTACAATCAAATCAGTTTCTTCTGAGATTGATAAAACATCAACTAATGTTAGTGAAAATATTGATGGATTAGTTGAAAGCCAAATAAATCAAATTGTCAAAAACACAGAGAAATTAAATCCGATTCCAAAACTTGATTCTAGTTTAAAAATCACGAAATGATTTTTAATCAATTTTTATGAATTAGATAACATCACTCTTGTCAAAACACATTCAGCAAAAAGACACTAAATCAACTAGTCTTGGTAAAGATTCTACAGAAGTCGCTCTTAAAGACAAGTTCATTTCTGATGACATTGGTGTTTTTTCCGGATTTATCTCAATTAATTTTGCACCGTTTTGCTTTGCGTATAATGGTAGTGAATTAGCTGGTGAAACAACCAAAGATGTACCAACAATTAACATTAAATCACAATTCTGAGCTTGAGAAATGGCTTCTCTCCAAACATCATGCGGTAATTCTTCACCAAACCAGACTACATCTGGACGCAAAATATTACCACAATTACATTTTGGAGGCAATATCTCAAATGAACCTGTCAGATTCTCTTTGAAATTGCAAACTGTACATTTAGTTCGGATAATGTTACCGTGAAGTTCTAAGACTTTTTTACTTCCAGCTCTTTGATGCAGTCCATCAATGTTTTGTGTTAAAACAGTGACATCCTTGTATTTCTCAAGCTCCGATATTGCATAATGACCCGCGTTCGGCTTCGCAGTGAGAATATTCATTCTTCTTTCCTCATACCACTCCCAAACAAGAACAGGGTTTTCATTGAATGCATCTATTGTGGCAAGTTTCATTGGATCATATTTTCTCCATAATCCATTACTATCCCTGAAAGTTGGAATTCCACTCTCCTTAGAAATTCCCGCGCCTGTTACAATAACAATTTTCTTTGAATCTTTAATTTGTTTTGTTAAAGGTTCAAACATTTTATTTTACTTCTATTGAAAGCAAATCTTTTGCTGCAACTACTGATTTGTGTATCGAACTAGCTTCTTTTGCGAGCTCATCTTCATTTTTATGTCTTGCAGAAAAATGTGTCAAAATGAGATTTTTTACATTTGCATTTTTTGCCAGGGTAGCCGCCTCTTTGGCCGTAGAGTGCCCCGTTTCAATTGCTTTATCCCTTAACGAATCTGAAAACGTACAATCAAATGATAAATAATCACAATCTCTGAAGAATTCTTCTAATGATTTTGTAGGCCTAGTATCACCAGATATGCCAATTTTTTTCCCAGGTCTATTTTTACCAACTACCTGAGAGGGAAAAAATTTTTTCTCCCCAATTCTTACCTCTTTTCCAATCTGTAATTCATGCCACAAAGGACCTTCTGGTATTCCTAATCTTAATGCTGTTTCTCTATCGAATTTACCCGGCTTGTCTTTTTCTACGAACTTGTACGAATATGCTAATACAGAATGTTCAGCCTTTTCTGCGTAAATAGTAAATGATCTTTCTTCACATACAACGCCAGGATTCACAGAACTAATGAAAACAGGAAATGACATTCCAAACTGTAAAATTCTTATATTTTCTCCTAAAAATTGCTCAATACCATCAGGGCCGAAAATCTGAATTGATTCCGTACGGTGCTGCAATGTCATTGTTTGTAATAATCCCAAAATTCCGATACAATGATCTCCGTGCATATGAGTCACAAAAATTTTCATCTTCTTATTCCAACCTAGACCTGACTTGAGATAAGAAATCTGCGTACCTTCTCCCGCATCAAACATCAATACTTCGCCTTCTCGTTCCAGACAAATACATGATAGAGATCGATTTTCTGTAGGCTGTGCAGCTGAAGTTCCTAGAAATACTAACTTCATTTAATCAAAATCATCCTCGTTAGGCTCTTGTGCCGATATATTTCGTATTTTTTTGTTAAATTTAATTTGATATTCTCATCAAATCCTTTTTTACACATGATTGCAAACTTGGCTTTTCTTGGAATTTTGGAAAGGAACTCTTTCATTATTTTCTTTGGAGGTTCAGACACTTTTGATGCTGTTCCATAAGGCAAATCAGTCACAATTCCATCAAATTTGATGTTGTCCATATACTCGTAATCATTATTGTAAACTTCACCTGAAAACTTGTTCACCTTTAGATTTTCCTTTGAAATTTTACACATCCTCTCATCAAAATCAATTCCTACCGCCTTAATTCCCATAGACTGTGCTTCTAGTAATGTACTACCTGTACCGCAGAATGGATCACATACAATTTCATCATCGTTAATTTTTGCAAGATTTATCATAGCACGCGTTAACTTCCAATCCAATTCATGATGGAATTTCGTTAATTTTTCTGGTCTTTTTTGAGGTATAAATTTAGTTGAAAAACCAAAAAAGTTTTCCTCATCTGTGAAAATCATGTAAATTATAACATCTGGATCTTCTAATGACACTTTGGCATTACAAAAAGTTGAAACCATACTTCCAAGTGAACGTTCAATTTCTTGAACATCAATTCCTTTTTTCGATAGATTTATTGCCTTACACATAAATGACTTTGCTCCAAATAGAACTGAATAATTATTCTCATCAAAAAAAACATTCGACATTTTTCGCAAAAGTTGTCCTGATATTTTGATAAATGTAGCTCGCTTAGCTACTTTTTCCCATGGTGTAACACTTTGTGCTAGAATAAGATTTGATATTGTTTTTATCTTTGCAAATCTATCGTACATTTTTATGAGAGTGACAACTTCATCAACAGCTAATTCTGGATATTCTTTTGAAACTAGGAAAAAACTCTCTGGCATTTAAATTGCCTTTGCGATTATTCCTGATACGTCAACAAACGAAGTACTGCCGGGTATTGTATTTGTAGAAATTATGGCAGAGACACCAGCGTTTTTGATCTTTTTTTCTGCATTATCGATAAGAAGTGCATGAGTACAGGCAACAACAATCTTCCCGCATTTTTGTTTCTTGAGAAACTGTGTAGCCTTCACTATACTTCCACCAGTGCTAATCATGTCATCAACTATTACCAAGTCTCTACCTTTAACATAATCCAAATGTTCGGTCATTATCTGAACCCTTCCTGTTTTTCTATCGCGCTGTTTTTTTAATGCAATATAATCAGTTCCATAGAATTTTGCGAATTCTGCAGCGCGTTCCTTACCGCCTAAGTCAGGTGAGATTACAATTGGATCTTTGAGTTTGAGTTTTTTTAAATAATTTGCTAATTCTGGAACAGCTGAAACATTTTTGATTGGAATCTTGAATAGTTCAGCTCCTAACATACTGTGCATGTCTACGACTATAATCTTCGATGCACCAGCAGATGAGAGAAGTTTAGCAATTACTGAAAGTGTGACTATTTCGCCAGGTAGAAATTCTCTGTCTTGACGTGCGTAACCCATGTATGGAATTACACAGACTACTTCTCTTGCCGATTGCTTTGCTTTAGATATTAATGATAATATCTGAATCAAATTTGAATCGACTGGGGGATATGTCGAATTTACAACAATAACTCTTCCCTTTGGTTTTGCAGAAATCGTAATCTTGCTTTCTCCATCCGGAAAAATTTTTACTTCTGATGAAACAAATGAAGCCTTGAGATTCTTTGCTAACTTTTTTGCTAGTATATCAGATGATTTTCCACCAATTACAGTAATTCCAGACAATAAATCAACAATCTAAGGGTGGCTCTTAAGTTTTAGCAAGTGTTATTTTCGCCGGTTATGCCTTTGGCTTATCTTCTTTCTTTTCAGCTTTTTTGTTGTTGTATGTTTCTATAAAATTGATTTTTTCCAAAGTTGGAACAAATTTGAAAATGTCCATTTGGATAAAATGTTTGATGACTCTTAGTGTTTCAGCACCAAAGATATCTTCAGGAATTGTTACATCGAGAGAGTTTCCTGTCAACTTTGATGATATTTTTGAATCCTCAACAGGTAGGTGTCTTTTTAGAATCCCATTTACTTTATCCTCATTAGTTTCCAGTGATTTAAGCACGTTGACATCATAAACTACTGTTTTTCCTGCTAATCTGTGGTTGAAATCTACTTGCACTCTGCCAGAACCCACAAATCTAACAACTCCTGTTTTTTGATCAACCTCGATGGTATCACCAACACCAACCTTGTCTGCATCTTCACCTAACTTTCTTAGTGGAATCATGCGAACTTTGCCCGAATCTCTTTCGCCAAAACCTTTGTCTGGTGTGACATCTACTTTTAGCTTATCTCCGGTCTTTGCACTAGCCAAAGCATCATCAAGACCTTTAAGAACCCAAGATTCTCCTACGGAGACTAATTTTGGTTGATATTTGATATTATCTTGGAAAAGATTGTATTTTTTTGCCTCATCCACAATTGTTGTCTCTACAACTTCATCCGAGTCCTTTACTTTAGCAGTATAATCGATTAAAATCAGTGAGCCTTTTACAAATCCCATATAAGACGTCCTCGAATTTCCTAATATTAAGATTAGAGTTGCTTTAATTTGTCTTCAGCGACTTTAAGCGCTTCCATCTGTTTGGTCTTGTAACCCATCATTTCTAGTGTAGAACCAATAGCTGAAATTGTTCTCATGACGTGGTACTTTTGAACTTCACCCATACAACCCACTCTGAAAACCTTACCTTTGAGATTTCCAAAACCACCAGCAACTAATACTCGGAATTTATCTGCAAGTGTATCTCTGAAAGTTTTATCTTGTAATCCGTTAAGGTAGTTCAAAGCTACTACGACAGTAGATCTCGCATCTTCTTTAGCAAACGGAGTTAGACCCAATTCTGATAATCCAGTGTAAAGTGCTTGAGAACAAATTCTATGTCTTCTGATTCTGTTATCTAATCCCTCTTCCAATATTATGTTCATTGCCTCTCTATATGCATACAATAATGGAAGAGCTGGTGTAAAAGGCGTATGCTTTGCCTCTTCATAATACTTGAAATATCTTGACAGATTAAAGTACATAGTTTTAGGAGGATTATCATTCATGTATTTTTTAGCCCGCTCATTAACAACAATGGGTGAGATTCCTGGAGGTGCGGCAAATGCTTTTTGTGCACCAGTCATCGCCACATCAATACCCCACTTGTCCATCTCTAACTCCTCACCGCCCACTATAGAGACACCGTCCACTACATAGAACGCATCGTTTCGAGCAGTGAGATCCTTTATTCTATCCAAATAATTTATCATGGTGCCAGTAGAAGTCTCATTCCATACACAGTAAAACGCTTTGACATCCTTGTTATTATCGAATGCCTCTCTTACTTGATCCAATGTTGCGTTTGTGCCTGGAGTACTCTCCAACTTTATTACATTTGCACCAGCCCATTCTAA
>AACY020303209.1_pt1 | contig 12045 bp, 11 predicted proteins | sample 267378 | NCBI WGS metagenome assembly AACY02 (sample SAMN02954345, study PRJNA13694) | marine metagenome | biome: aquatic; feature: ocean; material: water; isolation source: isolated as part of a large dataset composed predominantly from surface... | reverse complement strand
GCGGGGCATCGCCGGTGCGGCCATGGCAGAACGTGCCCCAGCCCCCCATGCAGACCGCCTGCGGCAGGCCGTCCTCTCCGTGCACCTCGTAGTTCATGGTGTGTCCGTTGATGTCCAGGGTCGGCACGGGGTCTCCTCACGATCGGTGGGCTTCGGTGGGCGCTGCGTGCCCCCATGTATACAACCGGGGCCTGCCGTCAGCCACAGGGACCTGGCATCTCGCGCGGAATTCACGAAAAAGCGAGGAAAAAACGAGGAAAGTTCCACAGATTTTACCCAACTCCATTGGCGGCCACGCTCAGATTGTGTACTCTCGCCAGAACCGGACAGCATCTTTTCGACACGATTAAGGAGCACGCAGTGGACCTCGGCGTCTTCATCCCCATCGGCAACAACGGCTGGCTCATCTCCACGACCTCGCCCCAGTACAAGCCGAGCTTCGACCTCAATCTCGAGGTGTGCCAGCTCGCCGAGAAGTACGGGTTCGAGTTCGCCCTGTCCATGATCAAGTTCCGCGGCTTCGGCGGCGACAGCGAGTTCTGGGACTACAACCTGGAATCCTTCACCCTGATGGCCGCCATCGCGGCTCGCACCGAGAAGATCAAGCTCTTCGCGTCGACCGCGGTGCTCACCCTGCCCCCCGCCCTCGTCGCTCGCATGTCGGTCACGATCGACTCGATCGCACCGGGCCGCTTCGGTGTCAATATCGTTTCCGGCTGGGCACCCGATGAGTACCGCCAGATGGGTCTGTGGCCCGGAGACGAGTACTTCGGCTACCGCTACGACTACTCCACCGAATACGTCCAGGTGATGCAGGAGCTGTGGAAGAACGGCACCTGCACGATGGACGGCAAGTACTTCCAGATGAACGACTGCATGTGCAAGCCGACCCCGAGCCACAAGATCGAGCTCGTGTGCGCCGGACAGTCCGAGCGTGGCATGGACTTCTGCGCCACCTATGGCGACTACCAGTTCATCCTCGGCACCGGCGTGAACACACCTACCGCATATGCGCCCGCCAACGAGCAGCTCATGCGGGCTAAGGAGAAGACCGGTCGCGATATCGGCTCCTACGTGCTGTTCATGGTCATCACCGGTGAGACCGACGAAGAGGCCATGGCGAAGTGGAAGAAGTACAACGACGGCGCCGACACCAAGGCCCTGGCGTGGATGGCGGACCAGACCGATGCCGATGAGTCGGCAGGCGAGGGCAGCACCGCCAAGACGATCTCGTTGCCCGAAGGCGCTATCAACTTCAACATGGGCACCCTCGTCGGCTCCTATGAGTCGGTCGCGCGGATGCTCGACGAGGCCGGTTCGGTGGAGGGCACCAAGGGCATCATGCTCACCTTCGATGATTTCGTCGAGGGCATGAAGGTCTTCGGCGAGAAGGTCCAGCCGCTGATGAAGACCCGCTCGGTGACCGTCGGCTAACCCCATCTCGGATTCTCGAAAGGCCCGTCCCGCATCGAGCGGGGCGGGCCTTTCAGTTTAGGCGGGAGAACCGTCAGCCAGGAGTGATGCAGCTGTCGCCGAGGACTTCGAAGCGGGCCGCGAGGATGTGAGCGCGCATGATGCTGCCCGCCCAATCGGAATCGCCGGCCGTCATCGCGTCGACGATCTCACGATGGTGGTGCAGCGAGCGTTGCAGCGCATGCTGCGAATACTGAGTGAATGTCTGCATCACCACCGGCACGTGCGTGAGCGAATCGATCATAGTCAGCAGCCGCGGGGAATCCGCGGCCTCCATGATGCTGCGATGGAAGCGACGGTTGGCCGCAGCCAGCGACTGCAGGGACCGACCATTGGTGGACTTCGCGAAGATCGATTCCATCTCATCGCAGATCTCGGTCAGTTCCCCGATCACCTCCGGAGTGCGCCGAGGCGTGGCACGCTTCGTGGCATAGGACTCCAGCATCGCCCGCAGGTCGAAGATCTCCTGAAGATCCGCCGACTCCCAGCGGGCCACCGATGCGCCGCGGTTCGGGGCGACATCGACGAGGCCTTCTGCGGCGAGGCGCCGCAGTGCCTCACGCACCGGAGTCCGCGAGATTCCGAGGTTCTCGGCGATCTCCTCCTCGGCAAGGCGCTCACCGTGAGGTAGTTCCCCTCGCAGGATCGCCGCCCGTAGTTGCTCATAGGCGGTATCCGCTAGTCGCGCCATGCCGTGCCCCTTCCTCCCCGTAACTGCCTTCGAGTGCAGGCCCCCTGAATGCGATGAGGTCAGCCGACTCGGTGGAAGGCTTGGCGCATCCGTGCGAACTCGGCTACCTGAGCACCCACGGCCTCCAGTTGGGCGACCGCCTTGTCATCGTCGCTCCTACCCTCGTGATCGAGTTTGGTGACGCTAGCGTTGATCGAGGCACCCAGCGGGGTGGGCCAGCCGCGCACCGCATGGGCAACCTGACGCAACTGATGCAAGGTCGACACTGTCGCCTGCCAGCCATAGGACACCGCGATGCATCCGACGGCCATGCCGTCGAGGTAGACGCGATCGTGGTCGCGCAGATCCTCGATGTAGTCTAGGGCGTTCTTGATCATCCCGCTGATCCCGCCGTGATAGCCCGGGCTCGCCACGATGAGGCCATCAGCCCAGCGATAGGAATCGACGAGTTGCTGCGCGAGCTCGGCGCGTTCACCCGTCTCGGTGTCATAGATCGGCACCATAAGGTCGCGACCCACGATGAAACGGACTTCGGCTCCGTGCTGCTGCGCGCCGCGGGCCGCTGCCCGCACCGCCCGCTCGCTGGAGGAATCCGGTCGAGTGCTGCCGCCGATCGCCAGGACGCGCAATGGTTCGGTCATGACTCGGACTCCGTTCCAGCCTGGGCATCGCGGCCCGCACGGATCCACGCGGTGATGCGCGCAAGCCGTTCGCCCTGCATCCGTGCGGCGGTCAACGCGACATCATCGGGCGCCGCGCCCTTGCGCGCGACGAAGGAGGCGCCGTAGGGGTTGCCGGACACCTTCAGCAGATGCTCGTTCTCATATCCGAGGGGTACCACGATGGAACCCCAGTGGTAGAAGTGGTTGTTGATCGCCAGGATCGTCGACTCCAAGCCGCCGTGCGCGGTGGACACCGACGTGAATGCAGTGCCGACCTTGTCGACGAGTTTGTTCTGAGCCCAGAACCCGCCGGTGGTGTCGAGGAACGCCTTCAACTGGCTGGCCGGGCCCCCGAACCGCGTCGGTGAACCCAGTGCGATGCCATCGGCCCAATCCACATCGTCGAGTGTGGCCTCGGGGTCGTTCTTGGTCGCCTCGACGAACTCTGCCCATTTGGGGTTATAGGCGATGGCCTCGGGCGGCGCGGTCTCGCGCACCTTGCGCACACGGACGTCGGCACCGGCTGCAGCAGCTCCCTCTCCCATCGCTTCTGCCATCGCGGCGATGTTGCCGGTGGAGGAGTAGTAGATCACCGAGATCGTGCATGTGGGCGTGCTCACGCCGCACCCCTTTCAGTCGTAGGAACGGGTGGAAAGACGCCGGCGCGACCGACCATCGCCGGCGGGGTTCGCTCGAGAAGGCCACCGACCCATTCCGCGGTCTCGGAGATTGCCGCGCGATCCAAACCCGTGCGATAGCCGCTGCGCACTGCGAGATAGTCGAGGTCCTCGGTGCCGATATTGCCGGTCGCTGCGGGCGAGAACGGGCAACCACCGAATCCACCGGCGGATGCGTCGAGGACTCGGACACCCTCCTCGAGCGCTGCGGCAGCGTTGGCGTATCCGGTGTTGCGGGTGTTGTGGAAGTGGAACCGCACCGGGGTCCCCGGGGCTTCCTGGCGAACCATCGCGGTGAGTGCGCGCACCTGGGTCGGCACACCCACGCCGATCGTGTCCGCGATCGCGATCTCGTCCACCCCGGATTCAGCGAACACCCGCACGACCGCACGGACCTGGTCGACGCTGACTTCACCATCGAAGGGGCATCCGAACGCGACCGCAGCGGTTGCCGCAACCGTGACCCCCGCGGCCTTCGCTTCGGCGATCATCTGGCGGGCTAGGACGAGCATCCCGGCGACGTCGATGTTCTGGTTCGCGTGACTCATGCCATCGGTCGACGGCACGACGACATTGACCTCGTCGACACCGCTGGACAGGGCGCGATCATTGCCGCGTGCGTTGAGCACGAGTCCGCTGTAGGACACCCCGGGCAGCCGGGGAATCCCCGCCATGACCTCCTCTGCGCCGGCCATCTGCGGGACAGCCTTCGGGTTGACGAAACTCACCGCCTCGATACGTCGCGCCCCGGCCGCGGCGAGGCGGGTGATGAGCTCGATGCGCTGGTCGACGGTGAGCGGGATGCGCTCATTCTGCAGTCCGTCCCGCGGGCAGACTTCCAGGATCGTCAGGTCGGTGGAGGCAGCCATGGCCGTCATTGTGGACCCTTTTCGTATACAAGTCCACCGCAACCCGAAAACGGCAATTCGAGAAAAGTTTGATGAGTAGCATGGGAAAACTTCAGGAAATCTCCCCGATCGGAGTGCGAAATTTCCCCGCAGGTTGTATACATTGACCGACCGGTAACCAAGCCCCACCGCCTACGATCGGTAAGGACCCGCCATGACGCAGCCAGCGACACACCCTCTCGGTTCCCTCGGGCCAGGAGCCCTGAGCGACATCCGGGTGATCGAGCTCGGCCAGTTGCTCGCCGGACCCTACTGCGGTCAACTGCTCGGCGATTATGGCGCTGAGGTGATCAAAGTAGAGGATCCCGCAACGGGTGATCCGATGCGCGAGTGGGGTCGGGAGAAGCCCTACGGCAAGTCCCTGTGGTGGCCGATCGTGGCTCGCAACAAGAAGTCGGTGACCGCGAATCTGCGGACCCCCGAGGGACAGCAGATCGTGAAGGACCTCATCAAGGACGCCGACATGCTGCTGGAGAACTTCCGGCCCGGAACCCTGGAGAAGTGGGGCCTAGGCTACGACGTGCTCTCGGAGATCAATCCCGGGCTGATCCTCATCCGGGTCAGCGGCTTCGGTCAGACCGGCCCCTATGCACCCCGGCCGGGGTACGCCAGCATCGGCGAAGCCATGGGCGGCTTGCGCTACGTCGTCGGCGACCCCGATCGTCCCCCGTCGCGCTGCGGGATCTCCCTCGGTGATTCCCTCGCCGCTACCTTCGCCACCCTCGGCGCACTGTCGGCACTGCACTATCGGGATCGCACCGGACGCGGCCAGGTCATCGACGCATCGATCTATGAATCGGTGTTCGCCTACATGGAGTCACTGATCCCCGAGTGGGAGATCGGTGATTACCAGCGCGAGCGCACCGGCTCGACCCTGCCGAATGTGGCGCCTAGCAACGTGTATCCCACCAAGGATGGCGACTCGGTTCTCATCGCGGCCAACATGGACACCGTGTTCCGTCGGCTCGCGGCCGCGATGGACAAGCCGGAGTTGGCCGAGGATGAGCGATACGCCACGCACAGTGCACGCGGGGCCAATGACAAGGAACTCGACGCGATCATCTCGGACTGGTCCTCACAGTGGACCGCTGACGCCCTGCTCGATCACCTGACGGAGAATGCGATCCCCTCCGGCCGGGTGTACACGGCGAAGGACATCCTGACCGATCCGCACTTCGAGGCCCGCGATTCCATCGTGCGCGTTCCGGACAAGACGTTCGGGGATTTCCCCATGCAGAACGTCTTCCCGGTCCTGTCCGAAACCCCCGGTGAGGTCAAGTGGGTGGGTCCTGATCTAGGTGAGCACTCCGACGAGGTCTACGCCGGTGTACTCGGTTATGACGCCGAGCAACTAGCCGACTACCGCGAGCGCGGGATCATCTAGGGTTCGGCGACGCTCACGCGTCGTACATGAAGCGATACAGCTGCGGTCGGCGGTCATTCCACACCGGCCACAGTTCACGAGCCTTCGCGAGCTCGGACAGGTCGAGTTCGGCCTCGATGATCACCGGTTGCTCGTGTCCGGGCGCCTCGGCGAGCACCGTTCCGCTCGGGGCGATGATGCAGGAGCGACCGAAATAGTCCGTGACGTGGCCCTTGTGCGTCTCCTCACCGGCCCGGTTGGACGCCACGACGAAGACCCCGACCTCCATCGCGCGCAGGCGCAGATCGTCGACGAACAGCGATTCGCGCCAGCCGAAGGAGGAGACCACGGCGAGCACCACATCGGCACCGAGGTGCCGGTTGGCCATCCATACCTCGGAGAACGCCCGGTCGTAGCAGATCAGCGCACCGAAGCGCACACCATCGAGGTCGAACACCATCGGGGATGGACCCGGCGTGCAATAGGACGCTTCATCGACGGTGAGGGTGCCGGCGAACACCGAGGGGGCGCTGAGCTTGCGGAAGGCCGGATACCGCTCACCCTCGGGACCGATCCCTTCGACGAGTTCACCGCGCCGATCGAGCAGGACCAGGGCGTTGTACACGGTGCCGTCGGGAGCGAGTTCGACCATCCCGAATGCGATCGCAGCCTCGACCTCCCGAGCGACATCGGCGAAGAACTGCGTGCTCGGGCCTCCGACGGGCTCGGCCCAGGCTGCGGCCTCCGGATCGAAGGGACCGGACGCGAAATAGGGCGTCGTGCACAGTTCGGGCAGCACGATGAGGTCCGCGCCTCCCGCTGCCGCCTCCCGCACCAGACCGGCCAGCATCCCGAGGTTCTCGGGCACCGAGGGGCCGCAATTTCCGGACTGGATGGCGGCGACGCGCATGCTGGCCTCCTCATAGAGCGGATCCCGAACCCCGATTTCCGGTGATCGTACACATTCTTAGCGAAACCGCGCGGCTACGAAACCGTAACAATCATGGATTACAACAATTTAGTCGCTACCGGGTGCGCCGGGGCATGGAATCTTGTATACAAAGCGGAACCCCGGGCGCGCCCGGTCACCACCCGACCGGCGGGAGAGAGCGGAGGGCTCCATGTCACTGACCACCACCTCGAGCGAGGCCCGCGAGAAGGCACGGCGCAGCGGCGTCGTGGCACGACGCGTTCAGGCCTACTCGATCCTGGTCGCCTGGGCGATCTTGATCCTGGTGTTCACCCTGCTGTTGCCCGACACGTTCTTGACGGTGCAGAACTTCACCGCTATCGCGAACTCCAAGACCGCCACGGTCTTATTGACCCTCGGTTTGATCTTCGCCCTGTCCGCAGGCGAGTTCGACCTGAGCATCGGTGCGTCCCTGTCCCTCGGTGCCGCCGTCCCCGCCTGGTTGTACACCGCGCACGGCGTGCCCGTGATGGTCGGGATCGCGATCGCACTGTTGTGTGCGGTCCTGTTCGGCCTGCTCAACGGCGTGCTGTCGGTGCGCTACAACATCCCCTCCCTCGTCGTCACCCTAGGTTCGGGTACTGCCCTGATCGGACTGGTGGCCGGTCTCGTCGGTAACAGCACGATCTCGATCAAGGGCGACTGGTGGAATGACTTCCTGACTCACCGCACCTTCGGTCTGTACACCTCGTTCTGGCTGGTGCTGGTCATCGCGTTCATCATCTGGTACGTCCTGCAGCACACCCCGATCGGACGTCATCTGTATTTCGTCGGCCAGGGCCGCGAAGTCGCTCGCCTGGCGGGCATCCAGGTCAACGCCTATCGCTACTCATCGTTGATGATCTCCGCAACCCTCGGTGCGATGGCCGGGGCGATGCTGCTGGGCAACACCGGCGCCGTGCAGGCTCGTGTGGGGCAGGCGTTCATCCTCGCCGCGTTCGCTGCGGCATTCCTCGGCTCCACCGCGATCGTGCCCGGGCGTTTCAACGCCTGGGGAACCGTGGTCGCGGTGTATTTCATCGAAACCGGAATCACCGGTCTGCAGCTCCTGGGCTTCCAAGCCTGGGTATCGGACGTCTTCTACGGCACCGCGCTCGTAGTCGGCGTCCTCGTGGCGACCCTCGCCACACGTCTCCGGTCGCGCCTATCGGCTCGATCGACCTGATGAGGAAAGGACAGTAAATGAAGCAGCGCAGCATCAAGCGCACCCTCGGGCCGATCGCAGCCCTCGGGGTCGCCTCGCTCATCCTGGCTGCCTGTGGTGGCAGTGACGGCGGCGACGCCACCACTTCCGCCCCGGCACCCACCGACACCACCACGTCGGCCGCACCGTCTCCGACGGATGCTCCCTCCGACGGTGTCGCCGAAGCCAAGGCCCGTTACGACGCGGCCAAGGCACCGATCACCTTCACCTACCCCGGTGAGGCATTCGAGGCCGGGGCCACCGCAGCCGGCAAGAACGTCGCCATCATCTCCCTCGATGACCGCATCCCGGTTCTCGCACAGTGGGGCGACACCTGGGAGCTCGCCCTGAACGAGTACAGCGTCAACACGACCCGTTCATCGGCCGACTTCGATATCGAGGCCATCCCCAGTCTGTTCTCCCAGGCGGTCTCCGGTGGTGCGGATCTGATCCTCACCAATGCCATTCCCCCGGCTCTCATCCCATTCAACGAGACCGGCGACATCCCCGTGATGACCACCAACCAGACCGGCAAGCCCGGTGTGGCCGCCGGTGAAGGTGTCATCACCGACGTCACCTTCGATTACACGATCCCAGCTCGTCTGATGGCCGACTGGTACATCGTCAACTCCAACGGTGGTGCCGACGGCGAGGCTCTGGTGATCGGTTCGGAAGGTCAGCCTTCCAGCCCGATCATGCTCGAGGAGATCGCCGCGGAGATCGCCGAACTGTGCCCCGACTGCACGGTGGACTACACCGACGCGCAGTTGAGCACCTGGCAGGACGGCGTGCTGGCGAGCGAGACCCGCAATGCGCTCACCGCGAACCCCAACCTGAAGTTCCTGCTGCCGATCTATGACGGCATGACCATCGCCGGCACCGACCCCGGTGTCACCGACGCCGGTAGCGACGCCATCCAGTCGTCGTTCAACGCCACCCCGGTCGTCATGCAGGGCATCGGTAGCACCTCGGTGACCATGGATGTCGGCTGCCCGAACGATTGGTTCAGCTTCGCCACGGCGGACGCGGTGTTCCGCATCTTCGCCGGCGCGCCGCTGGTCGATGACTACGGCATCACCTGCCGTGTGTTCGATACAGAGAACATCGGTGAGATCGACCCGTCCACGGAGAACTCCCCCAACTGGTACGGAATCGACTTCCTCACCGAGTTCAAGAGCTACTGGGGCGCTCCTTCCTGACGTTCAGGTAGCTCGACCCGATCGATCGAAACCGGTTGATCGCTAACGATGGAAATCCTCTGGGAAGGGGACGTGGTGACCGACACAGTCCTTCAGTTCACCGGACTGTCGAAGACCTTCGGGGCGACCCGGGCGCTCATCGACGTCGATTTCGACGTACGCGCCGGAGAGGTGCACGGCCTGGTCGGGCGTAACGGCTCGGGCAAGTCCACCCTCATCAAGGTCCTCAGCGGTTACCACGTCCCCGACCCGGGGAGTCAGCTCATCCTCGATGGGCAGGAGATCAACCTGCCCATCACCGGCCGCGAGGCCGCATCGCACGGCCTGGTATTCGTCCACCAGGATCTCGGCCTAGTCCCGGCCTACAGCGTGCTGGAGAACATCCGTCTCAACTCGTGGGAATCCCGCGGCCTGCAGCGCATCCACTGGAAGGCCGAGCGGGAGGCCGTGCACACCGAGCTCGAGCGCTTCGGCCTCGACGTCGATCCCGATACGCCGGTCATCTCGCTCAGCCAGGTCGACCGGGCGATCGTGGCGATCGTGCGGGCTATGCACCACCTGGGCAACGACGGCACCGGCAAGGTGCTCGTGCTCGATGAACCCACCGCTTATCTGCCCACCGACAGCGTGGAGCGCCTCTTCGAGGCAGTGCGCACCGTGGCGGCGAGCGGCGCCGGAGTGGTGTTCGTCAGCCACCGCACCGACGAGGTTCTGGCCATCACCGATCGCATCACGGTGCTGCGAGATGGTCGCTTGATCGACACGGTCGTCACGGAAGACACCGACGAGAACGCTCTGGTCTCACTGATTCTGGGTCGCACCCTGGAGTCGTTCTATCCCGATCCCGTCGAGGCCGAGCCCGGTGAACGCGTTCTGACGGTCTCGGATCTCACCGGCGATCTGATCAAGGATTTCGATCTCACCGTCGACCGTGGCGAGATCGTCGGCATCACCGGCCTCATGGGTGCCGGCCACGACGAGGTGCCGTACTACATCTTCGGCGCCCGGGATGCGAAGACCGGCAGCATCAACGTCAACGGGATGGACTTGAAGATCCACAAGTCGAACCCCACGGAGGCCATCGCGGCGGGCGTCGCACTGCTGCCCGCCGACCGGCTGAACCTCTCCGGCTCCTCCACCGCCACCGTCGAGGACAACGTGGCACTGCCGGTTCTGAAGAAGTACTTCTCGCGCGGACGTCTGCAGTTGTCGGCGGTACGTGAGCGCGTCGGGGGCCTGCTCACCACCTTCGATGTGCGCCCGGCGATGCCGAATCTCGACTTCAGCGCCCTGTCCGGGGGCAATCAGCAGAAGGCCCTGCTCGCGAAGTGGCTGCAGATGGAGCCCTCGCTGCTGCTGCTACATGAACCCACGCAGGGCGTCGACGTCGGCAGCAAGGCTGACATCTTCTCGCGCATCACCGACGCGGCCGAGGCTGGCACCGCCGTGGTGATCGCCAGTGCCGAGCACGAAGACCTCGCCAACCTGTGCACCCGCGTCGTGGTCTTCGATAGCGGCCGGGTCGTCGGAACCCTCTCGGGTGCGGACTTGACCGAGGAGCGCATCCTCGACCTGTGCTATCGCGGCGCTCGGGGTCGCGGAGCACACGGCATGGTCTTCCAGTGGCGTCCCTATCGCGTGGGCTTCGTCCCCGAAGGTGTCGAACCGGAGTTCGCCCCCGTGAGCGGACCTGCTGTGCGCACCAGACGGGTGTTCCGGTGGAGTCCGCACCGGGTCGGCTACGTCGAGGTACCCGTGGTCGAAGCCGCAGCACCAGCCCCCGAAGAGGCCACGGTCGCGCGCGTGTTCCGGTGGAGTCCGCACCGGGTCGGCTACGTCGACGCCGCCTGATCAATCCCTACGATCAGCCCTGTCTGATCAGCGTGGTTTCTTCGCCGCGACCTCGAGCCGCACGTAGTCGACGCACCGGTCACCCATGATGTCCGCGACCTGCGCGCGCTGGTCATCGGTCAGGTGATGCAGCACGACATCTGCCAGGTATCGGGCGTAGGTCGCGTCATCGGCGAAGTAGGCCGGTGCGCGGCGCAGGCGAACCTCGATCGGTGTGAGGCCAACCGAGCGCAGATGCTCCAGGGTCTCGTCCACTCCGGCGTAGTGCCAGGTCGGTAGCAGTCCGGTCGCACCGACCTGATCCACCGCGCAGAGCAGGCGGGTGAGGTTGCCCTGGCCGCCGGCGTCGATGCGCACCCGTCCTCCCGGGCGTAGCACCCGAGCCACCTGAGCCCACGCCAGGTCGTGACGATCCAGCCAGTGGAAGGCCGCCACCGACATCACCGCGTCGGCGCTGCCCCCGTCAACGGGCCAGACATCCATCAGGTCGGCCTCGCGAACCTCGGCTTCGGGCACATCGATGAAGCGGTCCTCGAAAGCCGCCCGCATCGACTCGGAGGCGTCCAATCCGATGATGCGCCCGGCAGGCAGATGCGCCAGAGCCCGCTGGGCATCGCGCCCACTACCGCATCCGGCATCGACGAGCGTCTCATCACCGCTGAGGGTCAGTCCATCGATGACGCCGTGACCCCATTCCTCGTGCGGCAGCGGCAACGCGTCGTAGGCCTGTGCGTTCCAATTCACGGTCATGCCGCCCCCACCTTCGCCTCATTGCTTCCGGCCATGGCTACACCCGGTCGCACCGCCAACGCTGCCTGATCGGATCCCCGAGCGACACATCGGCCGATCACGGTGAAACCTTCAGGGACCACACCGGGCTCGATGGCAGCCAGCAGCCCACCGGTGGTCTGCGGATCGACGAGCATCGCCCACCGCTGATCCGACATCTCAGCCTCGACCCGTCCGTCGACCCAGGCTCTGTTCGCTGTGTGCGCGCTCGTGCGATGGCCGGCAGCAGCGAGATCGACCGCGAGCGGCAGCATCCGCACCCGTTCCATATCGATCTCC
>AACY020561901.1_pt1 | contig 12054 bp, 13 predicted proteins | sample 267378 | NCBI WGS metagenome assembly AACY02 (sample SAMN02954345, study PRJNA13694) | marine metagenome | biome: aquatic; feature: ocean; material: water; isolation source: isolated as part of a large dataset composed predominantly from surface... | reverse complement strand
AAAATGTATCAGCTCCTGCTTCAGAAACAATACCTATATTTTCAGGATTAATTCCTCCATCAACCTCTAGTCTTACTTGATTAGATGACTTATCAATAAGATTTCTCATATAAGATATTTTTTCAAGCACGCTATCAATAAATTTTTGACCACCAAAACCTGGATTGACAGACATGAGTAAAACTAAATCGATATCTTCAAGGTTTTGCTCAGCAACTATAACTTCTTCAGCTGGATTGATAGCTATTCCTGCCTGACATCCTAAATCTTTTATCTTTTTTATGGTTTCTGAAACATCTTTGGTGGCATTAGGGTGAAATGAAATTAAATCTGCTCCGGCATCTGCAAACATTTTTACTAAATCATCGACTGGCTCAACCATTAAATGGACATCAATAAAATCTTTAATTCCGAATTTTCTTAATGATTTACAGACCATTGGGCCGATCGTTAAATTTGGAACATAATGATTATCCATGACATCAAAGTGTATCCAATCTGCTCCAGCATCCAGAACACTTCTAACTTCTTCTCCAAGTCTTGCAAAATCAGCTGAAAGAATTGAGGGAGCAATTATTTTATTCACTGTTTAATAGTTCTAAGGTGTCGATACTTCCAACATCATACCAATTTATATCTAGAATATCTGCTTTTAGATCTCCGCTTTTAGCAAGCTTTAAAAGGCAATCATGCCAATAATGAAAAGACCCTTCTTCAATATTGTTAAATATTTTTTCATTAGCAACACTGAAGCCTGTCCAAGTATAATCCTTTTGATTATTGACTATAACTTTTCCTGATTCTATAGAAAAATCACCTGCATCTTCTTCATTCAATATAGAGAAAACAGTAGGAGAAGAAAAATTATTGAAATAAGAATAATCTAGATCGCTATATATGTCTGAGTTAATTACAAGAAAATCATCCTGGTTAAAATGCTTAATAGCATTTTTTATACCTCCTCCTGTTCCTAATATATTTTCTTCATGACTAAAAACTATATCTATTACATCAATATATTTTTCAGATACATGTTTTATTATTTTTTCTGCCAAATAATGAACATTTATCACTATTTTATTGCAACCAATAGCAATAAGTTTCTCTATATGAAAATCGATCAAGGCTTTGCCTTTAACTTTGATTAATGGTTTTGGAGTATCTTGAGTTAAATTTCCTAAACGCTTTCCATAGCCTGCGGCAAGAATCATAGATTTCATAATAATTTCTCTACAATATGCATTTCATCTATAAATCCTAAAGAATCTAGCCCTAAATGAATTCTTTTAATAAATTTATCAATATCATTTTTTCTATTAAGCAGTTTGCCTTGCTTATTGTAATCATTTAATAAAGCAACACATCGCATGGATCTATGTGTTAGTACTTGTTTAATTAAAATATCGGCATGCTTTGCATCAAATCCTAGTGCATTTCTTTCACAATGTTTCTGTAGTAATTCATCTATCAAATCTTTTGGATAATCAAAATCATGTTCATAGAGCAAAGAGGCTAAGTCCATTCCCATTGGCCCAACATTAAGATCTTGAAAATCAATAATATGAATCTGTTCTTTAAAGTAGATAAAATTTCTTCTTTCAAAATCATTATGAGTTGGCAGAAATGGTTGTTCCATAATTAGCTCAACTAATTTTTTTCTAAGTGCATGTATTGCACTAATCTCATTCTTGTTAAGACTTACATTTCTGTCTTCATAAATAGTTAAGAAATTACTAGTTTGCTCAAAAAGATCATCATAAGAAAAAGCTTTAAGAACATCTTGGTCTACAGAATAAATTAAGGCTAACTGATCAAGAGCTTGCTCTAGAACTAGCCTATTGTCTAATTCTTTATGGGAGTCTAGAGTTATATCGCCTAAATCTTCTTGCAACATAAAACGTAAATCTTCTGAAAAAGCGTAAATCTCTGGGACTCTGACAGAATTATTTCCAAGTAATTTCGCTGCATATAAAAACTTTGCAGGAGATGATCCAGAAGCTGCAGAGTTTTTCTCTGGAGCATCTTTTGATTGAATGGCTAATATATAACTTTGATCATCTGTAATTATTCGATAGTAGCTTCTACTACTAGCTTCTTGTCTTAATGGTGAAATCGTATACTTGTCACTGCCAGTAGTGCTCTTAATCCAATTAGCGGCTGCTTCTAAATCTTTTTTCAATTATCTTTTACTATCTTAGGAACAGGATATGCATGTTCAGGAACAAAAAAATCTGGAATTAATTCTTGAAATGGATAGTCTGCATATTTTCTAAAGTCTGTTTCTCCATGTTCAGCTAAAATTGAGTCATCAATAACAAAATTTCCTGTAAATTTATCTTTATCTTTATTTAGAATGATGTGGGCTGCATCAGCCATAATTTCTGGACTTCTAGATTTGTTATACACTTCATCGCCTCCTAAAACATTAGCAACTGCTGCTGTCTTAATCGCTGTTCTTGGCCATAATGCATTAATAGCTATCTTTCCCTCATACTCTGCAGCCATACCTAATACACACATGCTCATATTAAATTTAGCTATCGTATAAGCTACTGTGCTTTTAAACCATTTAGGATCCATATCTAAAGGAGGTGAAATATTTAAAATATGAGGATTAGAAGATTTAAGTAAATGTGGAATGCATAGCTTACTTGTTAGAAATGTTCCTCTTCCATTTATATTGTGCATCAAATCATATCTCTTCATTTCTGTGTCTAGTGTTCCAGTTAGGCTTATAGCAGAAGCATTGTTAATACAAATATCTATACCGCCAAATTCATTAACAGTTTTCTCCACACTTTCTAAGATACTGTCTTCATATCTAATATCGCATTTTAGTGGTAAGCACATTCCTCCAGCTTCTTCTATTTCTTTTGCAGCTGTGTATATGGTGCCCTCTAGATTTGGGTGAGGTTCAGTAGTTTTAGCGGCAATTGCTACTTTTGCTCCATCTTTTGCAGCCCTTAATGCAATTTCAAGACCAATTCCACGACTACCACCAGTCATAAAAATAACTTTATCTTTAAGGCTCATAAAACTTTTTCCATTTATATACGTCCTATAATAACAAGCATATGTTAAAAGTTCATAATTGGTTTTTGTTAGCTCTTCTATCAACTTCTTCGCTTATTAATTCAGAGTGTCATGAAGAAGAGACAGTAAATAGTCTAGAAATTAGAAATGGGCAAATGGAAGTTGGAGAGAATAGCATTGTTAAATTTGAAAGCGCTATAACAACAGAAGAAAAGTTAGAGCTGAAGAATATAGAAGTGACTACTTGTGCAGAAAGCTCAGTTTGGAGCTTAGGAGCAGAGAATGCAACGTTTAATGAATCAAATAGAGATTTAACTATAGAAAATGCCAAGCTTAAGATTTTTAATCTTCCTGTTTTTTGGATAGGAGAAGTTTCTTTAAATGAAAATGATAGTTTTAGTGTACCTAATCTGGGAATAACTAACTCAAGCCTAGATATAAGTTATAAATTTAAGAACAAAACAGAGAATAGCCTTTTTAAAGTGGAACCAATTTATTCAGATTCTTCATTGGGATTATCTCTTAGTTTTGAATATGACGATGAAAAAAATAATTTAGAATTTGATAGCTTAACCATGGGAGATGATGATAGTTCTTGGGCATACAATCTTGATGCACAGATTAACTTTAATGAGTTTATATCTTTAGACGTAGATTATTCTGATTTTAGTGGTAATTCATTAATACAAAATTACGGTTTTAGATATCTTGATTTAAAAAGAAGAAGCCTAGACCTAAAACAGTCTGTTGGCCTGTCTATGATTTATGAAAATAGGAATTTCTCATTTTCTTCTAACAGTTTTAAGAATATAGGATCCTTAAGACCAGTATCGCATTCAAAAGATTTCTTTTTATATGAAAGATTCTATTCCGTATATGGTTGGGACTTAGAAATGAGTTCAGAGTATGCAAAATTTAAAAGCAATATTCCTTCAAGCCTTAACATGCCTTATCAAATATTTAATGAAGTAGATCGAACAGTGAGAAATATAAAACTAAGCAAATCATTTTCTGAGAATAAATTTAATCATGAATATGAATTGCTTTTTTCATCGCGAGAATATGACATTCATGATTCACAAGAAGAGTTAGACTCAAGTGACTTTTCTTTAAGGCAGTCTTTTTCTTTGCTTGAAGATAGGAGTTTAAAAATTGGTTTTATTTGGTCGACCTTCTCAGACCAACATGAACTTCCATTATTAGACTCATATCCTATCAACCCCTCTCCTGAATCTAATATTTCATTAAATCCATGGGTAGGAAAAGATCGTGATGCAAATATGAGAAAGGTATTCATATACAAAAAAGGCATGAATGAATTCTTTAAATACTCTGTAGCTACAAATTTGTATGAAAAATATAATTACGACAAAGAGAATATGATTTTTAAAAAGTTTTTTAATAAAAAGCCTATATTTTTCTCGCTATCTACAAATAACAAAAATTTTAATGTTTTTACAATGGGCAATTACAGCTATGAAAAGAAAAAATTTATGGGGCTAATGGGCGGATTAAGGTACATGGATGAAAAAACAAGATTCTCGATACAGAAAAATAAAATAGTCCCATCAAGCTATCCCCTAAAAACTCTTGATAACTATGTTATGAAGTTCAAAAGAGACTTTAATTCTTTTTCTTTATTCTCTAGAGCTCAATATGCTAAAGAGGATAAGAGCCTAAATGAAAATATTCTTGGGGTTGAATGGGCATATGATTGTTTAAAGCTAAGAGTGAGCTTTGAAAGAGCTAAATTCTTTCCTTTTCTTGATGCTGACTATACTAATGTGCCATATGATGAGCATATATATTTGACTAATCCAAAAGTAAAAAATAACCTTAGTTTTGAATTTGAACTTATTGGACTATCAAATCTCTTAACTCCAATAGATAATATTATTGAATATGGTTTATTTAATTAGAACATTAGCTATCTTGCTACTAGCAAGCTCAACTTACTCACAAGATTTAGACAGAATTGCCGTAATAGTAAATGACGGTGTAGTCCTTGAATCGGACATTCAAATTAAAATTACTGATTATAAAAAGAATGCTGCTTTAGATGGTTTAAGCATACCGCCAGAATCAACTCTTCGAGAAATGATAGTGGATCAACTTATTCTAGAAGAACTACAGTTGCAGATTGCAGATCGAGTAGGCATAAAGATAAGTGACGAAGAGCTTAATGTAACAATAAAATCTTTAGCTCAACAAAATGATTTAACACTTGAAGATTTCATTAAATTTGTTGAGGAAAGAGGCGATTCTTATGCTCGGCTTAGAGAAGAAGTAAAGAAAAACTTAAAAATTAGAAGAGTACAACAAGGAAGCATACAAAATAAAATTTCAATTACACGAGAGGAAGTTGATAGTTTCTTAAGGACTGAAGAGGCTTTAAATCAACTTGGGCCTGAACTAAATGTAAAACAAGTATTAGTAAAGAAAGGGTCGAAAAAAAATATTGATTCTATCTACAATGAAGTTCTTCTAGGTTTAGGTAATGGCACTAATTTTAATGAGTTTATAGTCATGCACTCAGAAGATGACAACCAGGGAGAATTAGGCTGGAGAAAAATAACTGGCTTCCCAGAACTTTTTAAAGAGCCTATTAGTAAGTTAAAAATTGGGCAGATTTCAGAACCAATAAAAAGTGGTGCTGGAGAACACATTTTATATCTAGAGAATAAAAGGGGGCCGACAGTTACATTTGAAAAGCAGTGGAACGTTAGACACATTCTTCTAATTCCAAACAGAATAAGAACTGAGACAGATAGTGAAGAAAAAATCATAGAAATAAGAGAACAAATAATAAATGGAGCTTCTTTTGCAGATTTAGCAGCAGAATTCTCTGATGATCCAGGCTCAAAGCAAGAAGGCGGTAATCTTGGTTGGGCTGGTGAAGGTCTATATGCGCCAGAATTTGAAGAAGCTATAAAAAAATCAAATATTAATGAGATAACAGAACCTTTTCTAACCGAATTTGGGTGGCATATACTTGAAGTTCTTGGGACTAGAGTTGAAGACAAAACTGATGAAAGAGTAGAAGACCAAGCATTCTCTTATTTATTTAATAGGAAGTTTGAAGAGGAGTTAGAATCCCATTTACAAGAATTAAGAGCAGAAGCTTTCATAGATATAAAAGAATTTGATTAAGAACCCAATTGTAGTCTCATTAGGAGACCCTTCTGGTATAGGTCCAGAAGTATTTTTAAAAGCAATCTTTAAAACTGAACTAAAAAACTGTCTAGATCTCATAAATATAGTCAGCTCAAAGAAAGTTATAGAAAAAATATCTCATGAACTTCAATATAACGAGATTGATTCCTTGAATATTATAAATATTGATCTAGATTCTGATTTTATTCTTGGTAAACCAGACAAGAAAAATGCGTCTTATGTTATTGAATGCCTAGATAAGGCAGCTGACTTTGCCTATAAAGAAAAAATTTCATTAGTTACTGGGCCCATAAATAAAAAAATAGTAAGCAGCCAGATTGCTGGTTTTTCTGGGCATACAGAATTCTTAAAAGAAAAATTTGACTCTAAAGATGTTCTTATGTTGCTTGCAAATAATTCACTGAAAATTGGAGTGGCTACAACACATGTAGCTTTAAAAGAAGTGCCTCAAATGATTACAAAAGGACTAATTATAAAGAAATGTAGATTATTGAACCAAGGATTAAAAAGCATATATGAAATAGATAACCCTAAAATTGCTGTCTTAGGTTTAAATCCACATGCAGGAGAAGAAGGCTCATATGGAAAAGAAGAAATTGAATCCATAAAACCTGCAATTGCAGATTTAAAAAGTGAGGGATTAGATCTAATTGGCCCGATATCAGCAGATACTGCTTTTATCAGCAGAGGCTTTGATGCTTATCTTTCTATGTATCATGATCAAGCACTCCCAGTATTAAAAACTTTAGATTTTCATCATTCAGTAAATATTACTCTTGGATTGCCATTCAATAGAGTGTCTGTTGATCATGGGACAGCAGAAGATATAGCTCCGAAATTTATTGCTGACTATACAAGCATGCTTGAAGCTATAAAATTAGCAGGTAATGGCAATATTGCATAAAAAAAGTCTTGGACAAAATTTTTTAAAAGATAATCTTTTTCTTGAAAGGATTATAAATAGTTCTGGAATAGAAAATTCAAAGAATGTTATTGAGATTGGACCAGGAGATGGTGCTTTAACAGAACATATTTTAGAAAAAACACAAAATCTAACTGCTTATGAGATTGATAAAGGTCTTGTTGATCTTTTATCAAAAAAATTTGATAAACATAATGCAAATTTTATTAACAAAGATTTTCTTAAGATAGATTTAAGTCAAATTAATCAATCTCCATTAATCATCATGGGCAATCTTCCCTACAACGTTTCATCGCAGATAATATTAAATATTCTTGAATCAGATATTGAATATGAGCATTGTGTTTTTCTGATACAAAAAGAGCTTGCTTATAGATTTCGACCGAAGAATAAATCATCAAAAATCTCACTAATCGCTGAACTTTTTTGTGATTTTGAAATCTTGTTTGATATACCTCCAGAGGCTTTTTATCCAGTACCAAAAGTAACCTCCTCTTTAGTAAAAATTAAAAAGCATGGCAGACATAGAGAAAAGAAAAAGGACTATATTGCATTTAAAAGAATCTTATCTTTATGTTTTGCAAATCCTAGAAAAAAGATCAGCAACCCTCTAAAAAACATTTTTGATGTCATGCCTAAGTTTTCATTTGATATAAATTGTCGGCCAGAAGAGCTTGAGATACATAACTATTTTGAAATACTAAGTAAATATGAAGACCAAATCTAAATTTGTAATAGGTGATATTCAGGGCTGTTATAAAGAGTTTAAGAATCTTTTAAAGCTTATTGATCCGAATAAGGAAAATAAATTCTTTTGTGTTGGTGATCTAGTGAATAGAGGTCCAGAATCAGAAAAAGTAATCGAATATGTATTAGAAAATAAAATAAAAAGTGTATTGGGCAATCATGATTTACATCTAATGGCTATTTTAATGGGAGTTAGAGAACACAATGATAAAAAAGATACTATGCAGAAGATTATTAACAAAAATAGATCAATTGAGATAATTGAGCACTTCTTGACATTCCCTTTTGCTAAGATTCTCTCTCATCAAAATAAAAAAACATTAGTTGTACACGCAGGCATACTTCCAAGCTGGTCAATTAATGATGTATTAGCAGCAAATGAAGAATTAGTATCTTCTTTAAGATCAGATCCTGAGAAATTTCTTTTAACAATGTACGGCAATAGAAGGAAGGCCATATCTAAATCAACTAATAAAAAGAATAGAAGAAGATATTTAGTAAATGTTTTTACCAGAATGAGATTTATAACCAACAAAAATAAGCTTGACCTTCAGACCAAGGTTAAAAAAACTTCTAAAGAACAATATCAGCCATGGTTTACATACAAACATAAATCTTTAAAAGAGCTTGATAATATAGTTTTTGGGCACTGGGCAGCCTTAAATGGAGTAACAAATCATAATAAAATTAAAGGTGTTGATTTAGGCTGTGTCTGGGGCGGCTCTTTAGCAGCAATTAATATAAATGATAAGTCTATAATCACGGTTAATTCAAACAAATGAAAATTTATAAAGTTGGTGGTGCAGTAAGAGATAGGCTAATGGGCCTTGAGCCTAAAGATACTGATTGGGTAATAGTAGGCTCATCCATTTCAGAGCTAGAAAAAAAGGGGTTCCAGCAAGTAGGCAAAGATTTTCCTGTTTTTCTTCATCCTGATACAAAAGAAGAATATGCATTGGCAAGAAAAGAAACAAAGACCGGTAAAGGTTATAAAGGCTTTAAATTTGATTTTTCTCCTGATATTACGCTCGAAGAAGATTTAAAAAGAAGAGATTTAACTATAAATGCAATAGCAGAAGATCAAGATGGCAATATTATAGATCCTCATGATGGACAAAAAGATATTAAAGAAAAGGTTTTAAGACATGTGTCAGAAAGTTTCTTTGAAGATCCATTAAGAGCCTTAAGAGTAGCTAGATTCCATGCTCAATTTGAAGATTTTATTATTCATCCTGATACAGAAGACGCTTTGCAAAAAATTTCTAGATCAGGAGAATTAAAAGAATTATCTAGAGAACGCGTTTGGGAAGAAACAGCAAAAAGTCTAGAGCTAAAATTTGAAAAATTTTTACAAACAATAAAAGATTTTAACTTGGCTAGCCCTTGGTTCGATGAATTATCAATCGTGCCTACAATAACCTCAGATAATCCAAATATAAAATGGTGTCAGGTTTCAGAAAGAAATAATTTCAAATTTGCAAATAAATTATTAAAAGCTAATTCTATTAAACAGACTTTAGAAGTTTGGTCTAAAATTTTAGAGTTTGATGTTTCTTCTAATATAGACAAAAAAATTAGTTTCTTTGCTTCAATATCATCACAAAATTACAAAAAAGACATATATGAAGTGTTAAAATGCTTTCCTCATTTAGAAACATACTGTTCTGCAATATTAAAAAATTATGCTTCTGTTAATTTTGAATATTTACAGGATTTAAGTTCTAATGAAATAACTAAAGCAAAACATAAAGAATTAAAAAAGATTATTAAAGAAAATGAATAAACAAATTCTTATTACAGGCGGAGCACAAAGAATTGGCAAGGAATTAGTCAATCACTTCCATAGTGCTGGATGGAATGTACTATTTCAATATAGATCTTCCAGTGATTCTGCTAATGAGCTGTGCGATCAACTAAATAAAAAAAGGGAGCAATCTTGTCAAACTTTTCAGTGTGATTTTGATGATGAGACTTCTTTTAAAGAGTTCTGCAATGATATAAATAAAAATACTGGAAACCTATGTGCATTAATTAATAATGCTTCTACTTTCTACCCTAAGAAAATTACAGATATAGAATCTAATGATTGGGATAAACTAATGTCTTCAAATCTAAAGACTCCCATCTTCTTAGTTAGTGCACTTGCAGAAAAATTAATAAAAAATAATGGGCATATTGTAAATATTACAGATATATATGCCGAACAAGGCATGTCTGGCTATTCGGTGTATGCAGCAGCAAAAGCTGGACTATACAATTTAACTAAATCACTTGCGAGAGAGCTAGCGCCTAATGTATTAGTTAACTCAATATCACCTGGATCTATTCTATGGGATGTAAATGAACCATCTGAAGAAAAGAAGAAAAAAATTCTAGATAGTATACCTATGAAGCGATTAGGTTCAGAGAAAGATATAGTTATGTTGGCCGATTATTTAATTACTAAAAATACTTATATGACTGGTAGAAATATTAGTGTTGATGGTGGAAAATCATTAGGGTGAAAATTCATAAACTAAAAATAACCATTCGAGATAGAGAATTTGAATTTGGTGTTCCTGAGAATGAATATATTGTTTTCAAAAAAGCTGAAAAAAGAATCATAGAACTTATTGAAAATATGAAGTTCCCAGAACATCAATTAGATAATGCAATTTTAAATGCTGCACTTGGGGTAGCAAAAGAAAATGAGAATCTAAAAGAAAAGACAGAAGAATTAGATGAAAGAGTTTCTGAGCTAACAAAAAAAATAGAGATTTTTCTTAATCAATAATTTCAATTAACTATTAAAACCGTTTATATTTAAAGTATCTGGATCATAGTTTTCAGATTTACTCTTTGAATCGATAATAAAGATTAAAGGGAAGCAGATTTTCTATAGCTGTGCATTACCATTAGGGAAGCCTTACTATATAAATGAGCTGCCCACCTGACCAAAGGGTTCAGGGTTGCTGAGAGCATATGATTCAGATATCTAAGAAATTATTAAGAGATAAATTAAAAATAAAAAGACGTGCCCTTTTAGAGAGTGAGGTGCTTTCTTTATCTGAATCAATAACTAAAAGATTAATAAAAGAGTCTTACTTTAAGAATTGTGAAAATTTAGCTATTTATATGGCATCTAATAAAGAGCCCCTATTGCCAATTCCAAAAAATAAAAAAATATTACTGCCTAAAATTGATGGTAATAAATTAACTTTTCATTTACACACAAATAGATTTAAAAAAAATAAATTTGGCATTAAAGAGCCTATAGATAAAGAGGTTTTTCCTATAAGCAAGATTCAATTAATTCTTATTCCTTTGATTGCTTTTAATAGTGATTTATACCGAATTGGATATGGAGGGGGTTATTATGATAAGACCTTGCAAAATTTTGCGAAAAATAAGGCTGGCCCAAGACTTTGGGGAATAGGATATGATTTTCAAAGGGTCAGTACTAATTTTCAAAATAAATTTGATATAAGATTAGATAAAGTTATTACTGATAAGAAAATTTATGTCTGAGAAATATAATGCTGCACTAGGTGCTTTTGAAAAAATAAAAAATATTGATGGGCCATTAAATATAGGTGTTGGAACTGGTAGTACCACAGACATATTTACCGAAAATTTTTTACCAAAACTTAGAGAAAATATTGGCTCTGTTTATTCAAGCTCTATAAGAACAACAAATTTATTAAAGGCATTAGATTTTACTGTTGAAAAAGGAAAGCCTAATAAGATGCTAGATCTATATATTGATGGGGCTGATGAAGTAGATAAGAATCTTAATTTAATTAAAGGTGGTGGTGGCGCTCATACAAATGAAAAAATGATTGCTGCGTCTTCTAATCAATTTATATGTATTGTAGATACTTCTAAATTAGTTGAAATTCTAGGTAAATTTCCTCTTCCAGTTGAGGCTCTTTTAAAAAATAAAGAAAGTGTAATTCAAGCATGTAAAAAATATTCTCAACAAATTACTTCTAGAGAAGAATTATCTGATAATGGGAATATTCTGCTTGATCTTCATGGAATAGAGATTCTAGAGCCTCTTAAAATTGAAAAAGAAATCAATAATATACCTGGAGTTATTGAAGTAGGAATTTTCGCTATCAATAAACCAGAATTAGTTATTGTTGGTAAAGAAGATGGCTAAAATTTAATAGAATCTTGAATTGCTTGAATAATTTTTG
>AACY020312906.1_pt1 | contig 12061 bp, 11 predicted proteins | sample 267378 | NCBI WGS metagenome assembly AACY02 (sample SAMN02954345, study PRJNA13694) | marine metagenome | biome: aquatic; feature: ocean; material: water; isolation source: isolated as part of a large dataset composed predominantly from surface... | reverse complement strand
CGCGCTGCTGCGCCGGATCGGCGGCGTGCGGGAGACCCTCGAGCGGCGGCTCGGAGCGTCGGCGCGCATCGTCTGCTGCTACGAGGCGGGCCATGACGGCTTCTGGCTGCATCGCCTTCTGTTGAATCATGGGGTTGAGAGCCACGTCATGGATCCGGCGAGCCTGCCGGTCGACCGCCGGGCGCGTCGGGCCAAGACCGACCGACTCGATCTCGCGGCCCTGCTACGCACGCTGATGGCGTGGGACCGGGGCGAGCGACAGGTCTGCCGCATGGTTCGGCCGCCGAGCCCCGAGCAGGAAGATCGCCGACGCCGCAGCCGTGAGCGCGAGCGCCTGGTCAAGGAACGGGTCCAGCACATCGCCCGCATCAAGGGACTTCTGATGACGCAGGGCATCCGCACCTTCGATCCCGCGCGCGCGGACTGGGCGGAGCGGCTCGAGGCGATGCGCACGGGCGACGGCCGCGATCTGCCGCCGGCGCTCAAGGCCGAGATCGCTCGGGAGTGTCGTCGCCTCTGGCAGGCGATCGAGATGATCCGAGCAGTCGAGCGCGAGCAGGCGGCGGAGCGGTCGCAGGACGCCGACGCCCGGGAAGCCCGCCTCATCCAACTGGCCGGGATCGGTCCGATATCGGCGCGCGTCCTCGTCGACGAAGTCTTCCATCGCGACTTCGCCAATCGGCGGGAGGTCGCTGGCTACGTCGGTCTCACGCCGAGCCCATGGCGCAGCGGCGGCCTGCAGCGCGACCAAGGGATCAGCCGGGCCGGAAACCCGCGCGCCAGACGCACCGCCGTCGAACTGGCCTGGCTCTGGTTGCGTCATCAGCCTGACAGCCAGCTTTCGCGCTGGTTCTGCGATCGGGTCGGAGCGACCCGCGGCCGATTCAAGCGCATCATGATCGTGGCGTTGGCGCGCAAGCTCGTCGTCGCGCTGTGGCGCTATCTCGCCACCGGCGCGCCGCCCGAGGGCGCCAGGATCGCCACAGCCTGACGGCGGCGACGGCGTGCGCCGTCGTCGTCGTGCGGTCCGGGATGGGCGTGCGGCCGTGAGCCCCCAGGGCTGAACGCCGTTCAAAAGATGGGCCCCGTCCGCCCGGGCCGGCCTCGCCGAAAGCAGGATTAGGGTTCGAGCTCCCGGTGAGCTCGCCGGATACAAGGTTCTGCGGGCGACGCCCCGCAGCCGTGCAACGGCCCGGTCCCGATTGACCGCACATGACGATGACGATCACGCCTTGACAGATGAAGCCCCATACAAGGGGGCTCGAGTCGGCGCTGGCGGCCGCCGCCGAGGCCCATCCCGGCAAGCGGGTGACGCTGTGGTTCATGGACGAGATGCGCGTCGGCCAGAAGGGGCGGCTCTGTCATCGCTGGTGGGCGCGTGGAAAGCGCCCGCCCGGGGTGCAGGATCAGCGCCACGAATGGGCCTACTTCTTCGGCGCCGCCCGGCCCGGCGGCGAGGCCGCCTTCGCGCTGGTCCTGCCCACGGTCAACACCGACACCATGCAGATCTTCCTCGACCGCTTCGCCGAGACCCTGGCCGAGGACGAGCACGCCGTCATGGTGCTCGACGGCGCCGGCTGGCACGGCGCCAAGGCGCTCGCGGTCCCGCCGAACGTCACCCCGGATCAAGTCCGGGGCAGGCTCCTCGTCCCGCTGCCGCCCTACTCGCCGCAGCTCAACCCGATGGAGCGGCTCTGGCTCTACCTGCGGGAGCGCTTCCTCTCGCTGCGCGTCATCGAGGGCTACGAGGCAATCGTCGACGCCTGCTGCATCGCCTGGAATGCCATAGCCGACGACGCCGATCGCATCCGGTCTCTCTGTCTCTACCCTTACATACAGAAAGTCATCGGGTAAGCGCGCCGGTATGACGGGTTTGAACTCGAGTGTACCGCAACTCGTTATCCCGCGCCTGTGCTTGGCGTGTGCGGCAACTGCGCGTTCGCGCGTTCGGTGGCGGCTGCGGAGTTCGCCCGCTCCGGCGCTCCGCTCCAAGTCCGCGCGCCTGCGCGGGTGCGTCGGTGCGCGCTGCACTCCGGGCATCGGTCGGCGCCGCAATTCGTCAACACGCACTGGAAACACGCACTGGAATTGCGCCGCGTGGCGGCCGAGGGGGCGCGCATGAACGCGCACGCATCCTCTCCTTGCCTCCAGACGGCGCTCGATTGCGCGGAGCTGGGCTGGCATGTGTTTCCGGCCAGACGGGGCTAGAACTGGGCTTCACGACATCTCACGATGGTATCTTTCAGCCAATCCGGCACTTGCCACCACACTGAAATCATTGAACAATACAGCACGCCATGACGCAACGGGACGGCGCGTGAGGGTGCATCAAACCATTCCCTCCGTCCCGTATGCGTCCCGTGAGGATCGGGCGCTACAACAGAGGAACAGATGGGGCAGCACAATTTCACGAACCGGCTCATGGCTCAGTGGCAAGCGGACCCGCCAATTCGGGAGCGCATCGAGACTGACGCACGGCAGGCCGGCTTCTATCTCAGAAGGTTCCCAAGCGGCGCCATCAGCTATTACGCGCGTGCGACGGTTCACGGGCGGCGGGCGCGGCCGGTGAAGATCGGAAGCGCGCCGGCGATGCGCGTCAAGGAAGCGCGCGCTGCGGCCCAGCAGATCCTCACAGCGGCCGCAAACGGCGTTGACGCCAAGGCCGAACGCGACCGGCTCCGCGCGGAGCCGACAGTCGCCGAGCTGATCGAGGTCTACCTGGCGAGCGCGAAATTCGGGGCGCTGGCCGAGAGCACCCGGAAGAATGACGCGGCCCGGCTCCGTCTGCACGTCCTTCACCGCGTCGGACGACTCCGTGTCGGCGCGCTTACCGTCCAGCGCGTGCGCGAGCTGCGCGCGGCGGTCGAGGAGGACCAACGCGTGGGGCGGCGCAAGCACCGGATCGGAGGCCCGGGCGTCGCGGCTAAGTGCGTCCGGACCCTGAGCGCCGTTCTAACGTGGGGCGTTGAGCAGGGCTTCGTCGAGACGAATCCGATCCCTGGCGCCATTCGGCTTAACGGGAGTGGCGTCCGAGACGCGGTCATGCGCGGACCAGAGGATTATCGCGCATTGTTCGAAACGATGGACCGGCTCGTGCTCGCCTACGAGCGCGGCGACCGGCGCCATGGGTTGCGCCCCGCTGTGCGCGATGCATTCACGCTGCTCGCCGTGACCGGACTCAGGAAGGGCGAGGCGCTGGGCCTGCGCTGGCGCGACGTCGACTTCGAGCGCGATGCGGTCGCCCTGATTTCGAGCAAGGGCGCGCGGCTGCGGGCGGGGCGATCCGGCGGGGCCCCGCGTCCCGAGATCGTCGCCGTTCCGCCCACGGGTATGGCCGCGCTCGCGCGCCGTCTCGACGACGAAACGCACATCCTCGGCGCCGACCCCGGGGGCGACCGCCTGGTGTTCGCGGGCGAGAACGACGGCCGCCCGCTCGCATGCGACCGCGACTGGCGCCGGGTGCGGGATGCCGCGGGGCTCGACCCTGCGTTGACCCTTCACGGTTTGCGCCATTCGCTTGGAACCGCCGCCGCCATCGGAGGGCTTGACGGGTTGGCGATCCAGCGCCTGCTGCGCCACGCTAACCCTGCAACGACTGCGCGCTATACTCACGCCGCGCAGCTGCGCGAGCGGCTCGCGGACCGCGCCGCCGCGCTCGCCTTGGGTGAGCTTGCTGACCGGGGGCGGCGCTCGTGACGTGGCGAACCAGAGTCCGGTACGAGCCACCGCGGCAGGTTGGCGTGCACGTCTATGAGGACGGTTCGACACGGCCGGCGTTCAGCCTTGAGCGGCGCGTGATCGAGGAGCAGGATCCAGCGACCGGGCGATGGGTCGAGATATGCGACGCGGATCGGATCGCGGCCGCGCTCGAAGACGAGGCGGCGCGCCAGGCGGAGGCTGCGCGCGACGACCAGGAGCGTCAGGCGCGGCTCGCCGCGCTCGAAGCTCAGCGCCGGGCCGCAGAAGCGCAGATCGACCGCGCCGCAGCCGCGTCCCCTGGAGAGGCCCCGCGTCGTCCGCGCCGCGGACCCGAACCGACGCGAGACTGGCAACTTCTGCGCCGGGTCATCGACCGGCTCGTGGAACTAGCCACGAACGACCAGGACGAAGCCATCCGCCTGCGATACATCGCATACGAAGCTGTCGCTGACGCGGCGGGAGTGAGCGAGAGCACCGCGCGAACAGAGCTGTCACGGCGGAAAAGGCGCGAGTAGCCGGGGCCACAAACCATCCAAAATCCTCCCAAAACTTCCCAACAAGATTCTCTGGATTTGCGGGGATATGCGCGAATAATCATAAGCCTCTCGACGATGGAGGCGAAGATGAGAGATGGATCAGCGCGGCCGCCGCACATGGATACGCGAGCAGCGGCGACGTATCTTCGTGAAGTCCACGGTATCGAAATCGCCCACCAGACGCTTCAAAACTGGCGAGCGGCGACGAAATACAGTGGCCCGACCTACCGGTCCATCAGGGGTCGCGTGACTTATACGTCAATGCATCTTGATCAATGGGTCGAGCGCGAGGCGCGCTTCGTGGAAGCGGGCGCTGCGTGATGCCTTGGAAAACGCCGGCGGCGCCCTTGCTGGAGGAGCGCGCCCGGGCCGCCGTAGGCAGGAGCGGTGGTCCAGGCAGATTGAGAGGCGGGGAAGACACTCACGGAGAAAACAGTAACGTCCGCGGGCTCCGTCCAGCATACGTCGTTGACCTGCGACGCATCCTCGACGCGGAAATGCCAGCAGGTCAAAAAGCCGTATTGATGACACTAGCCGTCCAGTCGCTTGGCACCGGTGTCTCGTGGATCGGACTGGCGGCGCTTTCCCGTAAAACGGGCTTCAGCCGTCGCCATTTAGTTCGACTCCTCGCCGACCTCGCCGCCGGCGGCCACGTCGAGCATTGGCAGCGTGCGGGTTCGCGGAGCTACTTCGTGATCAGCGAGAAGTATCGCGGCGCCGCACCGAAGCGCGACGTGCCTGCAGGCTACGTCCGCAAGCACGATCCGAGCGCGATGCGGCGTGGGGCCAACCTGCAGACCGGTGACAAGATGGCGCCGGTCGACCCCGCGATCGGGCCCGATCAACCGGTGACATGGGGTCACCGCACCGGTGACACGGTGTCACCGCGCCAATGCCAACATGTCACCCCCGTCGGCACCAATAATGGAGATAAAAAAGAAGAAAGGACCGCGCCGCCGGATGCGGCGCAAGCTGCGACCAGCGCGGAAATCGTCTGCTTCCAGCGAGCCACCGACGAGGCCGAGAGCGACGCTCGAGCCGGGCCGTTCGCACGAAGCGACGAGTCGAGGCGACGAGCCGCCGCGCTCGTTCGCGACTTCAAGCGGGGACGTCTGACGCCCGACCGCGGATCTGAAGGCGGTTGACGGATTCCGGTCATGGAAGAAGGGCCAGCGAGGCCCCGGCAGCGATTGCCCTTCTTCCACCTGAGCGGTCCGCTGACGGGCAAGAGCGGAATGCCCTGCTGAGGCTGTCGTATCGGGCGCAGTTGGCGGCGGGCTCGCAGCGCAGCCTCAGCGCATCCGGCGTCATGATCGTCTCGGCGGGCGCGGGCTCGCGGCGGCGGACGCGATCCACCAGATCGGCGTCAGCCAAGTGACGTACTATCGCTGGCGCAAGCAGTATGGCGGCATGAAGACGACGCAGCTGAAGCGGCTGAAGGAACTCGAGCGCGAGAACCAGCGGCTGCGCAAGGCGGTGTCATGCAGGACCGCACCTTCGACGGCCGCGCCTACCGGCTTCCCAACATCATCGACGAGTTCACGAAGGAAGCGCTGATGATCCGGATCGACCGCACGCAAGCTCGACTCGACCGACGGGATCGACGCCCTGACCGACCTCTTCATCCTGCGCGGCCCGCCCGCGTTCATTCGGTCGGACAACGGGCCGGAGTTCGTGGCCAAGGCCGTGAGGGCGTGGATCGCCGCCGTCGGCGCCCAGACCGCCTACATCGAGCCGTCCGTCGGGCGATCGATCCACTGAATCGATCGCTGATCCTCCGGACCGCCGTGGGAGAACGACTACGTCGAGAGCTTCAATTCCCGGCTCCGGGACGAACTGCTCGACGGAGAGATCTTCTATACGACCCGCGAAGCAAGGATCATCGTCGAGGACTGGCGACGCCACTTCAACTCCGTCCGCCCCCACAGCGCCATCGGATGGAGACCGCCGGCGCCGGAGGTCGTGCTGCTGGTAGATCCTCGACCGACCCTGCACTAACGCTTCACGCGGACCACTCAGTGGGGGCCGCTAAGAGACGGCGCTTACAATTGCCGGGCATCGCGGCGTCGGCCTTATCGTGGCTGGGCAATATCGTTCCAGGCGCGCCCGCCGCGCCCGCCGCTGTCGCGAATTTCGCCGGGGGCGCCGGGGGGGGGGAATCGCCCGAGGATCGGAGGCGCTGTCCGGATCGACCCCTTTCCGAAATCTTCTCGGATTTCAGATCGCGAAAACGCTTTCAGATTTGCATCCAATAGCTCAGTGACCCGCGCGAATTTCTGGCGGAACCCACGGTGCGCGCAAGGAGAACCAGAGCGTCGGCGTCATCGGTGTACGCGTCCCGGCGACGGGACATCGAGGAAAAGGACCTTCAGGCCTCGCCCGGCCTCATTATCTCCAGTTCATCAACCAGCCGCCGCGTCGAGCTCTGCCGCTCCTCCCAAAGCGGAAGGTCGAGCCGTCGATCCACATCCGGTATTCGATGACGGCCAGGTTCCGCGCGACCGCGACCGTCGCGCGCTTGCGCCCGCGTCGCCGCGCCACCGCCAGGCCCCAGCTCTTCAAGCTCGAGAACGCTTTGGTCCGGGTCGGGAGCGTCGTCACTGCTTCGTAGAGTGTGCTGCGCGCCATCCCGTCACCTGCTCGGGTGGTCGCGCCAGCGACTGCTCGCCTCACTCCTGTTCAAGCGCCGCCGCTGACGCCGTTTGGCACTGCGTTCCAGCAGTTGAAAGCCTCGATCCGCGACGTCACGCCAAGCTTCTTGTACACATGATAAACATGAACGCGTACCGTCGCTTCGCTGATCCCAAGCTTGAAAGCAATGTCGGCGTTCCGATCGCCCTGCACGATATGGTGGAATATTTCGACTTCGCGTTTGGATAATGCAAATCTGTTCTGAATATGGGTCAACTTTTCAGTTGACGTTGGAAGTTCAAAGAATTGCTCGCCGTTCACGACATCAGCAATCTTCTCGGCCAGCGTGGACATGCCGACATCTTTCGTGAGCGCCGCCGCAACGCCGATCCGGCGAAGATCACCAGCGAGGGCGTCAGTGACGTGGCCCGAGAGAACGATCACGCGTCCCTTTTTCGCGGCTTTAACAATCTTGGCGACGCTGGAGACGCCTCTCATGTCGCCCATCTTGTAGTCGAGCACCACCACGTCGCTGTCAGGTCGCCTTTCAAGATGCTCAATCGCGCTGGCGAAACCCGACGCCGTGTCGACCCGACCATCTGGCAGTCGCTGCTCAAGCGCCGCTGTAAGCAGGTCCCTGATCAACCGCTCGTCGTCAACCACGAGTATGGAGAGGCTCCGCGCCTTTCCGACCTGATCACCATCGGTTGCGCAGTCGTCCCGGCCTGCATCGTTCAAAACGGCGCTTCCCATTACCCTCGGATGCGCCGTCCCGAGCGGCCCCTCCCTCGACTGTGCGGTCTCGCCGACATCCTTCGATCCTCGAACCGATCGATCCGCTTCGAACATGAGCCTCACCCCCCCTGCACACACGCGTTTCAGCCTAGTGAAATAAGCTTATCCTTCACCAACCGCCACCATCTGTAACAATTCTGTTCTTTAATGTAGCATCATTGTTTATAGACAATTCGAAGCCTTTTCGGACAAGCTCACATGCGATCAGTGAACCCTGGGCGCTGCTCACCACGATCGACGCTCACCCAGCCGTTCCCGTCGCCCCGGCTATCCCAGCGACCTGACCGGCGCCCAATGCGCGGGGACCGAGCCGATGACTCGCCGCCTCGCGATCCGATCTCGCCACGGAGGAACGACAATCGTAAGCGCGCCCCCCGAAACAGTCGGCCGCTCGATGCGACGGCGTCCGTGCAGGATTCTCAGCGTGTCCCGTTGCTTCAACTCCGTTTCACACTGTTACATGTGGAGCCGTTTCCTCGGTTGCAACTCTTCAACGCATTGTTGACAGGCGCGGTCGGAGCCGCGCGCCCCGCGATGCTGGGCCGCGCCGCGCGCGACGGTGGTCCGAGCGCGCTTCCAGACGGTGTCTTCTGCAGCGACGCCGGCGCCCGCTCCTCGCGGTCGACACAGGGGAGCGGCGCCCCGCTTCGCCGATCCGATCCGGGCGCCCCACTCCTCCCGTCAGCCGCGGGAGCGGCGGAGCCGCCCTCAGGCCCGAGCAGTTAGGGTTTTCCAGCAGCCTGCTCACGCCCCGAACCAATAAACACTTTACTTATCATAAGCAGCGCAAAGATGATCTCGGCGCGCCTCCATTTTCCGCATAATCGCCGCTGGGTATGGAGAATTGTGATGCTGCATCAAACTGAGTTCATCGTCGAGTCCGAGGTCGAGGACAACGTCTTCCGGTTCCTCAGCCTCTCCCAGACGCTGGTGATCGCCTTGGTCTGCGCTGTCGTCGCGTTCGCGTTCTGCGCCGCGGGCGGTGTTTCGTGGCTGATGAGCGCCGTTGCGGCGATTGCGACGTTCAACATCGTCCCGCTGCTGCTGGGGATCGTGCTCGCCGCGCGATAAGCGTGTCGCGCCGCGTCGAGGCGCCCGAGCCGGCCGCGGTCATCGCGGCGGCTGTCGCAATGGGCTTCATGGTCTCGCCCACGCGGTCGACGATTATCTCCTTGCGCAACGCCGCCCGAGAAGTCGCCTGCGCTGATCGGTTCGGGCCGGCAATCGGGACTGAATTTACGCATGAATGTGCACGCGCCGAAAGCCAAGGTCGCGAAGGCGGCCGCGACGGGCTATCCGGTCGGACCTTATCTCTCGGCCGCCGCCGCGGTGCTCGGCGTGGGCGCGGTGCGTGTCGCAGCGCGCGCGGGCCTCGATCCCGCCTGCCTCGACGATCCGGAGCGGCCGCTCGACATCACCGGCATCGCGGCCTTCTTCGAGGCGCTGGCCCTCGAATACGGGCGCGCCGATTTTCCGCTCCGCCTCGCCACCGGCTTTTCCCGCAGCGCGTTCGGCCTGCCGTTTCACCTGTTCCAGTGCAGCGCGACGGTGGGCGACGGGATCGCCAACCTCGCGCGGGCCAAGAACGCGTTGTTCCCGATCGCGTGGCGCGTCAGTCGTGACGGCGGCGGCTTGCAACTGCAGCTCGAGGCGCTCTCTCCCGCGCTGCCGGTGCGGGGGGCCACCGAGGTGATGGAGTTCGTCTGGGCGGTCGAGATGGCCCGCAACTGCACGGGCGCGTCGTTCGCGCCGGCGCGCGTGGTCGTCCAGGCCGACGCTCCCTGCCTGGGCGAAGCGGCGGCGATCCTCGGCTGTCCGGTCGAGATCGGCGCGCGGGGCCTGCTGCGGCTCGACGCCCCGACGGCGGCGCTGCGCCTCCTCTCCGCCAATCCGCTTCTGTGCGCTGTGATGGATCCGGGCGGAAGCGTCGGGCAGGCCGCCGATCCGCGGGCGGCGCCGCTGACCACGCGGGTGCGCCGCGATCTGCTCGACACGATCGCCGTGAGCCGCCCCGGTCTCCGCGCGTCCGCGGCCCGGCTGGGCCTGTCGCCGCGCACGTTGCAGCGCCGGCTCGCGGCGGAGGGGACCAGCTTTCATGCCGTGCTCGACGCCGTCCGGGCCGACCTCTCGCGCCACTATCTCGAGCGGACCGGCCTCAGCGTGAAAGAGATCGCGTTCGTGCTCGGCTTCGCCGAGACGGCCTCGTTCTCCCGCGCGGTGCGGGGCTGGCACGGGCGCAGTCCGCTCGCCCTGCGGACGGGGCGCGACGACGACGACGGCGAAGACGCCCAACCCGCCGCCTGAGGCCGGCCGCCGCGCCGGGCGGCGCGATCGGCCTGTCTTTTGGCGCGATGCGTCATTCGGCTCGCGCCCGCCCGGTGGCAGATTGCCTGCGACGCCAGCCCTGCGGCCGCCCCGCGACCCGCGATCGGGCCGGCGTTCACGAACCGCGCGGGGAGCGCCGCCTTGACCATCGAGACGACCGCTCCCCGTCGCACCGGCGCGCCGGACCCCGCCCGGAGCGGCGGCGCGCCGTCCCGACAACGCCCAGCAGGCAGGACCCCCATGTCACGACCGCTCTTCCGCTTCACCGCCGCCGCCGGCCTCGCCATGGCCGCGCTCGCCGTCTCTCCCGAGGCCGGCCGCGCCGAGACCACCGAAGTCACGGTCGGCGGCGTGACCTACACGCTCTCGTCGCTGAGAGGCAAATACATCGACAACGTGGACGCCATCCAGGCGACGCCGTGGTGGGGCAAAGAAACATTGGCTGAGGATATCGCGACGGCGGTTCGTGACACCGGGTCCACGGTGAGTGGCAGTCTCGACTACTACGCTTACGCACTCGCCTCCGGCGAACGTGTCGAGACCTGGATCATAGTCGCCGGCACCGTGGGAAATTCGACTCCGGGCGAAACCCAGGACAACGTCAACTACATCGTCGGCTCCGCCGCCGAGATCCCCGAGATCGACGGGGCCGTTCTGGCGCAGCTGACGCTGGTGCTGGGCGTCGGCTGGCTGGTGACGGCGGCGCGGCGCGAGAACGCGGCGCCGGCGGCCTGAGACGGCGCGCCGGCCGCCCGGGTAAGCGAAACACCTATGGCGGCCGGCGCTCCGACAGGGATAAATGGCCTAGATGAGTCATGAAGCGCCGACGACGCGGCGCGGTTTGGGAGACGTAAGCATGCTGACCATGCGTCGCACCGGGGTTGTGACAGGACTTTGCGCCGCCGCCTTCGCAGTCGCGGCCACATCGGCGGCCAGCGCCGTGGAGGTGACCGTTGACGGTGTGACCTATGAGGTCAGCACCTTTTTTGGAAGTTATACCGCCAACTCAGGCAGTTTCGACACGGCGTCCATGCCCTGGTGGAACGACAGGGCGCTGGCCAAAAGCGTACGCGACGCGTATCTGGACGCGACTTCGCCGTCTGGGACATATTTCGCGTATTCATTTTCGGGGGGCCAAGTATCGGCGCTCCAGGCCAGTTCGAAGAGCGACACCACCAGCAATTTGGCCAGTGCCGACTTCGCGACATACGCCACCGCCACCGAAGTGCCCGCCGAGATCCCCGAGATCGACGGGCCGGTTCTCGCCCAGCTGGTCGCCGTGCTCGGCGCCGGCTGGCTGATCGTGGCGGCGCGGCGCGAGGAGGAGGGCGGCGACGCCGCCTGATCGCGGGCCGGTCGTCCGCGCCGTGCGGAGGCGCCGCCTGAAGGGCGCGACGCGCCCGCGCCGAGCTTCAGTGCGCCCGTTGATGACTCTCTGAAACGTTCCGCACCGCCCTGCGCCTGTCCGCTCAGGCGCAGGGCGGTGCGCGTGGCTTGAGCGTCACGCGTGCGGCCCGGTCGTCGCCGCGGCGGTTACGCCCGCCCTCCCCTGCACGACTCCGACCCGGCGCGCCGGGCGCGGAAGGCTGTCGAAACCAAGGAGACGCCAGGAATGGATGGTCAGCGCTTCACGGCCCCGGTCGAGGACGCGGCGCGGCTCGACGACCGGCGGGTGCTGTATGCGTCGGTCAGCATGATCTGCGAGGTGTTCGCCAGCCTCTCGCGGCGGTCGGCGCTGAGGCCGACCGACATCCTGATCATGTTCGGCGTCGTCGTCTGTTCCGCGCCGAGGGAGGGCGCCGACAGCGTGCTGCGCGACGCGGACGCCGATTACGGCTGGATCTCCCTGCTGTCGCTGTCGGAGCTGCTCGCCATCGACCGCGCCACGCTCCGCCGCCGCCTCGTCGCGCTGCGGGCGAGGGACTTCGTCGTCTACGAGCCGGCGCGCGGCGTGCGCCTGTCGACGGGCGCGATGGCCGACCCGGCCCTGCACCGGACCGTGGCGGACGCGGCGCTGCGGCATGCGGCGCGTCTCGGCCTGCATGGCGCGCCGCAGGGCCGGGCGGGCGAAGCGG
>AACY020310585.1_pt1 | contig 12068 bp, 10 predicted proteins | sample 267378 | NCBI WGS metagenome assembly AACY02 (sample SAMN02954345, study PRJNA13694) | marine metagenome | biome: aquatic; feature: ocean; material: water; isolation source: isolated as part of a large dataset composed predominantly from surface... | reverse complement strand
GTTCAACGAACTGGTTGCGGCTTGTTGACCTCTTCCGGATACACACCAATGGAACAATCAAAACAGGCATTTTTGATGATGATGCGCCGCGGTTGTTCCCCGACAGCATCATGAAATGCATCTTCAACTGGCAAAATGCGTGTGATGGACATGGTTCTAGGGCCTTAATTGTTATTCATTGGCATTGAGCACGTCGGGTGTTTCCCAGGCCAAATGCTGGCCACTATCGACATGGATAATCTGACCGGTAATGCAGGGATTTTCTGAGAGAAAGCAAGCGGTGGCAAAGAGATCTTCCACAGAAATTGCTCTTTTCAAAGGAAGCGCATCAACCTGGGCAGCAAAATCCTCACTTGCCTGTCTTTTGTTCACCATGGTTGGTCCTGGGCCAATGGCATTCACCCGAATGTTGGGGGCAAATTGCTGGGCCATGGTGATGGTGGCTGTCCGAAGTGCTGACTTAGCGAGGGTGTAGGTGAAAAATTTTGGTGTCAGGCGATCGACTCGTTGGTCCACGATGTTGATGATAGAGGCGCCTTGGTTAAGGCCTTGGTCTATGGACATGTCCCGGGCAAGCGTGATGGAGGCTTCAAGGTTAACACGGATATGGCTTGCCAGTTGGTCCGCATCAAAATCCTCTGCACTATCGGGCTCAAAATTGGACGCGTTATTAATGAGCAGGTCGGCAGGGCCAAATTTTTCGCATAATCGCCCATAGAGATTTTCCAGCGCATGATCTTCAAGAAGGTCGCAGGCAACATGATGAGTTTTGGTGTGATGATTGTTGCGGAAGGTGAGGAATTCATCAGGTTGTGAACGCACCTGCATGGAAACCTGGTGGCCTTCTTTGACGAACATTTCTGCCAAACCCAAACCAATTCTGCGCGAGGCGCCTGTGATGACCACATGCATGGGAATGTCCAATTCTGGTTAAAAAATGATAACCATGAACATGGCGTAAAGACCAAGCATGGCCAGCCCCCAAAGACGGCCGAGTGATACCCGATAAAATACCAAAAGACTAAGAAGGAGCGTCGTTCCAAGCAAGAAACCAAGATCCACGGGTAAGTTCATATCACCAGCACTAAGCGGCCCGACCATGGATGTGACCCCGATGATGAACGCGATGTTGAATAGATTTGAGCCCACGACATTGCCAAATGCTAATTCTTTTTCGCCTTTCATCATGGCCATGACCGAGGCGGCCAGTTCCGGTAATGATGTTCCTACCGCCACAATAGACAGGCCAATGACGGCTTCAGAAATTCCCATTGTGAGGGCGAGGGCGCTCGCAGATGTGACCAGTAACTCCGAGGCGAGAGGCAAAAGAACAAGCCCCAAGATGGTGAAGGTGATGGCTTTCCAGCCTGAGCTTTGCGGCGCCACATCGTCTGATGCTGGTGCCTCGTCGGGAACCATCACAGATCGATACAGAAATAGCCCCAAACAGGCCAACATGATCAAACCATCAAATCTGCTGACACCCTCATAAAGAACCAGCAATAACGCAAATATGATGCTTGTGCCGGCCATGAAGAGTGTTTCTGTGCGCAGCCTTAGATCTGGCTTGGGTAACTTGGTGATGACGGCGCAGACGCCAAGTACCAACAGAATATTTGCGATATTAGACCCAATGACGTTGCCTAGGGCCATGCCGGGGGCCCCATTTAAGTTTGCTGATATGGTTACCAGCAATTCAGGTGCGGATGTGCCAAAAGATACAATCGTGAGGCCAATAATGGTGGGGGACATGCCCAACATATGGGCGAGGCCCACGGCCCCGCGAATAAGAATATCGCCGGCGACAGCGAGCAACGCCAACCCAAAAATCAAGAAAACGACATCATAAATCATGGTGGAACCAGTCGGCTTGTTGGCTAGTCGTGATGTTGGCTTATTGAGTTGTCAGCCCTATTTGGTGTTGGCTAACTCCGCAAGTCGCGAATTTCTCCGCCTAGGATTGCCCATGTCAGAACGTTCCACATCGCTCGCTTATGTTTATTTGGCGGCCACCATGACTTTTTGGGCAGGCAATGCAGTTGTTGGGAGGCTGTTTCGTGATGATCTTCCCCCCATCACCCTGGCATTTATCAGATGGTCAATGGCCTTCTTGGTCATCATGATCATCATTCGTCCACCAATTTTGCGTGATTGGCCCGTACTACGTGAGCATTGGAAGGTGTTGCTGGTGGTGGGCACCTTTGGCATTGGTATTTTTAACACCCTTCAATATATGGCGCTCCAGCATACAACAGCCATCAATGTGGGGCTCATTCAGGTGATGATGCCCATCTCCATTTTGGTGTTGGACATCATTTTCTTTGGTGTTCGTGCACGGCCCATTCAATTTGTCGGGATGGCACTCGCGACCCTTGGTGTGATGGTGATCCTCTCTCAAGGGAATCTGGGCATTTTGTTGGAACTTGAGGTCAATATTGGTGATTTGATCATGCTGACCGCGGTGCTTTTATATTCCATTTTTGCCGTTGCCCTGCGCTTAAAGCCCAAGGTGCACCAATGGTCGTTCTTGGCGGCGGTGTTCTTGATTGGCACGATTGAATTGTTGCCGTTTTTCATATGGGAATATGCCCAAGGATTGCGCCCTAACTTCACCATCGGCTCCTCGATTGGCATCCTTTACGTGATCATTGGCCCGGCAATCTTGGCCTATCTTTTTTTCACCAGGGGCGTGGAGACACTTGGCCCCAACAGGGCAGGAATGTTTTTTTATTACATCCCTGTGGCCACGGCGCTCTTGGCGGTCTTAATTATCGGGGAGCCACTGGAATTGTTCCATTTGGTGGGGTTTGTGCTGACGGCTGTGGGCTTGCGCCTGTCCCTTTATGTGGCAGGCAACCCCAACTCGTCAGCTTGAAGCTTTTTGATTTCATCTCGGATTCTGGCGGCTTTTTCAAATTCCAAATCTGCCGCTGCCTCGCGCATCTGGTTTTGAAGATTTTCCAGATGGGCTGCCATGTTGTCGCCAACCTCAGGTTGTTGACCACGTGTCCCGCGTTTGCGGCCTTTTTTCATGGGCGTTTTCTCATCCTGTTCAAGGATGTTTTCGATGCTGCGCACAACGCTTGCCGGGGTGATGCCATGAAGGGCGTTATGGGCCAGTTGTTTTTCTTTTCGTCTTTTGCTTTCAGCCAGCGCCCGTTCCATGGAGCCCGTGATTTTGTCGGCGTAAAGAATGGCGCGGCCTTCCACATGCCGTGCGGCCCGGCCAATGGTTTGGATAAGGCTTGTCTCAGAGCGCAAGAAGCCCTCTTTATCGGCATCGAGAATAGCAACCAAACGGCATTCAGGAATATCAAGCCCCTCGCGCAATAGGTTGATGCCAATCAGGATATCAAAAGCACCCAGCCGGAGATCGCGGATGATTTCAATGCGTTCAAGGGTTTCAACATCGGAGTGCATGTAACGAACCCTGAGGCCCTGTTCATGCATATATTCAGTCAAATCCTCAGCCATCTTTTTGGTCAAGGTGGTAACCAACACACGGCCTTCTTGCTCTGCTATTTCCCGGCATTCAGCGATGAGATCATCCACTTGGTTGGCCACCGGGCGAATGATGACTTCTGGATCGACGAGTCCTGTGGGGCGAATGACCTGTTCGGTGAACACGCCGCCTGTCTGGTTTAACTCCCATGGACCCGGGGTGGCGGAGACATAAACAGAGTTTGGCCGCATGGCGTCCCATTCTTCAAATTTTAAAGGCCTATTATCGGCGCATGATGGGAGGCGAAAACCATGTTCAGAAAGGGTTAGTTTTCTGCTGTAATCCCCACGATACATGCCGCCGATTTGCGGAATAGTAACGTGGCTTTCATCCACAAAAACCAATGCATCATCGGGCAAATATTCAAACATGGTTGGTGGTGGTTCTCCAGGCGCACGGCCGGTGAGGTAGCGGCTGTAATTTTCAATGCCAGCACAGGAGCCCGTGGCTTCCATCATCTCGATGTCATAATTGGTGCGTTGTTCCAGTCGCTGGGCTTCCACAAGCCTGCCCTGGTCTTCCAACTCGCGAAGACGGGCTTTGAGATCGGTGCGAATTTGCTTCACCGCCCGGGAAAGCGTTGGGCGAGGGGTCACGTAATGGGAGTTGGCATATATCCGGACCCGGTCCATGCGGTGGTCTGTTTTTCCTGTCAGTGGGTCGAATTGGGCAATGTCATCGACCTCATCGCCAAACAGAGAGATGCGCCAGGCACCATCTTCCAAGTGGGCTGGCCAAATATCAATGTTATCACCGCGTACCCGAAAGCTTCCACGTTGAAATGACACATCATTTCGGTTGTATTGAAGGTTGACGAATGACCTCAAAAGTTCGTCGCGATCTGTGGACAGGCCCTGCATGATATCAAGCGTCATCGCTGTGTAGGTTTCCACAGAGCCAATGCCGTAAATGCAAGAAACAGAGGCCACGATGATCACGTCATCACGTTCAAGTATTGCGCGTGTTGCCGAGTGCCTCATCCGATCAATCTGCTCGTTAATGCTGGATTCTTTGGCGATGTAGGTATCGGTTCGTGGAACGTAAGCTTCGGGCTGGTAATAATCGTAATAGGAAACAAAATACTCCACCGCATTATGGGGAAAGAAGCTTTTGAATTCGGCGTAAAGCTGTGCGGCTAAGGTTTTGTTATGGGCAAGAATGAGGGCAGGTCGTTGAACATTTTGAATGACCTGCGCCATGGTAAAGGTTTTGCCTGAGCCGGTGACGCCCAACAAAACCTGATCCCGCTCGCCTTGATGCAAGTTTTCCACCAACTCTTTAATAGCAGTGGGCTGGTCGCCGGCAGGCTGATATTCTGTGACCAGCTTGAATTCGTGCCCGCCCTCGCTTTTTTTGGGGCGAACGGGTCGGTGCGGTTGAAAATTATCTCGTTCCATTCAACCCTTCTTTTTACCAAAACGTTCCCGCAATGATTTGCAGGGGTCATCCATGGGTATCTCACGGGTGATGATGATGGTGTCTTCATCTCCGCCATAGCCGCCCTGATTGCCCTCTTGCTGCACCACGGCGAGAAGAGATGCCTCCAAATCAGCCAAGTGAACAGGCACCCCGCTATCACCCTGGGTATGTCCATTACCTGCGATTAGTACAGACCTCTTGGATTTGGCGAGCCCATCGCGAAGCTGTTTCGCCATGAAGGCATCCTTTAACCATTGGATTTCGACCATGGGGGCGATCATCTCTTCAGGCAAAAGATCACAATGCCCCACCCGAACATCTTCGGCCATCGAGCTGCTGATGCTATCTGGAATCTTGGGCGGGTTGCCTGCTGCAATGCGCATTTGGCTCAATCGCTGGTCGAAGGATGTCCCAGGCTCAACCGACATGACACCAGGCAAAATCATAAGTTCATGCTGACTAATGACGTCAAATAAAGGACGGTAAATTTCAAAATCAGGCCAACCTGACTCGTCCCAATTCAAGGCTTCACGCCATGCGTCGCTGTTTGTTGGTCGTTCCTCAATCCTATCCATCTGCGCCACACTGACCATTTCCATGACAAGATTTACTGTGCCGTCTTTGGCAATCTGATGCAGCCATGCTGCCTGGTTGATGTGATGGTCTGGATGATCGTGACGTTCCCCAAGCAGGATGACATCATGATTGAGCAGGTTGGGGATTGCCGGTGTTGAGGCCTGGATGCCTAAAGGCAGAAAAAGCATGAGCCCTAATGCCATTAACAGGGCCTTGTCCTTCAACATGATCATGGTGCAATCCTACTGTTGTTACGTAATCAGGAGATAACCCCATGTCCGTTCTTGCCAACGCCCTTTCTCGTGTAAAACCATCAGCAACCATTGCCGTGACCCAGAAAGCTCGCGAATTAAAGGCTGCCGGCATGGATGTGATCGGTCTTGGGGCAGGCGAGCCAGACTTTGATACACCTGACAACATTAAGGATGCTGCCATTGACGCCATTAAGCGCGGGGAAACGAAATACACCGCGCCAGATGGAATCCCAGAGCTGAAGCAGGCTATCATCGACAAATTCAAAAGAGAAAATGATCTCGATTACAAGCCGTCACAGATCATCGTGTCCACGGGCGGTAAGCAAGTGATTTACAACGCCTTTGTGGCCACCTTGAATGAAGGTGATGAGGTGCTCATCCCGGCGCCTTATTGGGTCAGCTACCCGGACATGGTGGCGTTATGCGGTGGAACACCCGTTGCTATGCCCACTGATTTGGAATCAGGTTTTAAGATCACCCCAGAACAGTTGGATCAGGCCATTACCGCGAAAACCAAATGGGTCATCCTTAACTCGCCATCAAACCCGTCCGGTGCTGCATATTCTGCTGCGGAAATCGAGGCGCTTGGTGAAGTTCTCTTGCGCCACCCGCATGTGCAGATCTTCTCCGACGATATCTACGAACATTTGACCTATGAGGGTGAATTCAAGACCATTGCCCAGCTGGTGCCAGGATTAAATGACCGCACCATCACCATGAATGGAGTTTCCAAGGCCTATGCAATGACGGGTTGGCGGATCGGTTATGCCGGCGGCCCTGAGGCCATCATTAAGGCAATGGGCAAGGTGCAAGGACAATCAACGTCGAACACATCATCGATTTCGCAATGGGCTTCCGTGGAAGCCTTGAACGGTCCTCAGGACTATCTAAAGGAACGGCTGGAGGTGTTCCGGGGGCGCCGTGACATGGTTGTGTCCATGCTCAATCAGGCCCAGGGTATTTCATGCCCGACACCAGAAGGGGCATTTTACGTGTACCCATCTTGTGCTGGCTGCATCGGTAAGACCAGCGGCCAAGGTGCACTGATTACCAGTGATGAAGAATTTGTGACAGCCTTGCTCCAAGAAGAGGGTGTTGCCGTTGTCCATGGCAGCGCCTTCGGGCTCGCACCTCATTTCCGTGTGTCCTACGCCACTTCCACGGAAGCCTTGGAAGAAGCCTGCAAAAGAATACAAAGATTCTGTGCGTCGCTGACATGACATGATTTTGCCATGGTTTGATCTACCTATGAGGGCAGGGTGCTCAAGCAGGTTCATGGGAGAAGGTCATGGCAAGGTTCAAGCAGAACATTTCGCAATCCGCTGTAACCAGTGAAGAAGTCTTTTTAAATCGCAGAAAGTTCCTAGGGCTTGGTGCCGGTGCCTTGGCTGCCGGTGTCGCCTTCGATGCCCATGCTCTTTTCGGGCTTGGCGGCGCTAACGAGATTCCTTTGAATTGGAAAGAAGATCCATCGGTTTCTTTGTATCCTGTGCCGCGAAACCCTTCCTTCAACATGTTTCTCGATGAGGTGACCGAAGAGGACGAGGCGGCACGCTACAACAACTTTTACGAATTTGGTTCCCATAAAGAAATCTTTCAGGCGGCACAGGAGCTGAAGATCCGACCTTGGACCATTGAGGTGACTGGCGAGGTGGGTAAGCCCAAGGTTTGGGATATCGATGAATTGTTGTCAGGCGTGGAACTTGAAGAGCGAATTTATCGACACCGCTGCGTCGAGGCTTGGTCCATGGTGGTTCCCTGGAGTGGTTTTTCACTGCGCCAATTAATGGAAAAATCAGATGTTCTCTCCTCGGCGAAATATGTGAAATTCACCTCCTTCATGGATCCGGAGACGGCACCAGGCCAAAGGCAAAGTTGGTATCCATGGCCATATGTAGAGGGCCTGACCATCGAAGAAGCCGCCCATGACCTGACCTTCATGGTGACTGGCGTTTATGGCCACCCATTGCCAAAGCAACATGGCGCGCCGCTACGTTTGGCCACGCCCTGGAAATATGGATTTAAATCGTCAAAATCGATCGACAAAATCGAGTTTACAAGTGAGCGGCCCGTGAGTTTTTGGGAAGAGATTCAGCCCAAGGAATATGGCTTTTGGGCCAATGTGAACCCAGGTGTTCCTCATCCACGTTGGCCGCAGAATATGGAGCGGGTGCTGGGCAAGGATACATACCGCCCAACCGAAATGTTCAATGGTTATGGCGAAATGGTTGCAGGCCTCTATACGAATCTTGATGATCAAATGCTCTATCGATAAATTTTCACAACGCGTTGATCATCTGGAGTTCCCATGCACACCAAATTGCTTGTCATCGGTTCAGGCCCCGCTGGCTACACAGCTGGCATTTACGCAGCTCGAGCCATGTTGGAGCCAATTGTGGTCACTGGCATTCAACCAGGTGGTCAGCTCACCATCACCACCGATGTGGAAAATTACCCGGGCTTCGCAGATCCCATCCAAGGGCCTTGGCTCATGGAGCAGATGCGTGGCCAGGCCGAAAATGTAGGCACCAAGCTTATTGATGATACCGTTACCAGGGTTGATTTTTCCAGTCGTCCATTCCGTGCATGGCTTGATAATGGGGAAGAGATTTCTGCTGATTCTGTGGTGGTTGCTACCGGTGCCCAGGCGCGTTGGCTGGGCATTCCAAGCGAAGAGCGTTTCAGGGGCTTTGGTGTTTCTGCCTGTGCGACCTGTGACGGATTTTTTTACCGCAACAAAGTTGTCGGTGTTGTGGGGGGAGGCAATTCAGCTGTTGAAGAAGCGCTATTTCTTACCAATTTCGCCAGCAAGGTGATCCTTATTCACCGTCGCGATGAGTTGCGTGCCGAAAAAATTCTTCAAGAACGTCTGTTCGCCCACGAAAAAATTGAAACAATCTGGAATGCTTCCATCGACGAAATTCTGGGTGAAGATAGCCCGCCAGGTGTTACCGGTGTTCGCCTAAACCACCAGGATGGAACGAAAAATGAAATAGCCATGGATGGCCTGTTCATTGCCATTGGCCACAAACCTGCCACAGAGATCTTTCAGGGGCATCTTCCCATGGATGATGGCGGGTATATCCTTGCGACACCAGGCAGGACCCACACCGAAGTGCCTGGTGTGTTTGCTGCGGGTGATGTGACCGATCATACATATCGTCAGGCCGTAACGGCCGCCGGCATGGGCTGCATGGCGGCGCTGGATGCCGAGCGATTTTTGGCTGGTGGTGGCTAATGCCGATCAAATCGCATGTTGATTGGGATAAGCTTCCTGTTTTTCATGCGGTTGCTGAAAGTGGCAGCTTTACCCTTGCCGCATCGAAATTAGGTAAAAGCCAATCTACTATTTCGCGGCAGATTTCGAGCCTCGAAACGGAGCTCGGCGTCACCTTGTTTCATCGCCATGCGCGGGGCTTGCTTTTGACGGAGCAGGGTGAAAGCTTTTTTAATAATATCAAGGAGATATTTGGCAAAGTTGCCATGGCAGAGGCGGCCTTACAATCATCGAGTGATGAGCCAGTTGGTGATCTCATTATTGCCACCACGGTTGCATTTGGATGCAATTGGCTGGTCCCACGGATTGCAGAATTTTCACGACGTTACCCCAAGGTAAAGCCCCAATTTTTGTTCGCCGAGCAAGAGTTTGACTTATCCATGCGGGAGGCTGACTTTGCCATCACACTTTGGCCACCAACCCAACCAAGTCTTATTCAACGAAAATTCATTAACGTTCACAACCATGTCTATGCCTCCCGTTCCTATGTTGAAGAGCATGGGATGCCGATGTTGGTGGAAGATTTGGAGCGCCATCCCTTCGTGATTTATGGCGAGCAGGTTATTTCTTATCTTGATCAGTTGAATTGGCTGACCACGGTGGGCTTACCAAGGGGTGAGGCGAGGTTACCCCACATGCGGATTAATAATGTTTATGGAATTTTTAAGGCCCTTGAATCAGGCATGGGCATCGGCATGTTGCCTGATTATTTGGCTCAATCTTCAGATCAATTGATAAGGGTACTGCCAGATATTGAGGGGCCTGAAATCATGACGTACATCAGTTATCCGGAGGAATTGCGGATGACCCCAAAGGTCCAGGTGTTCAAGGAATTTCTTTTGGAACAGGCAAGGGACTGGTCTTATTGATAGCCATGCATGAATCGCATGGCTGACTTGCGTTTAAAGATATTGCTCGGATCAAGCTTGGAGCACATATGACAGGTGAGCAGTTGTTGCAATGCAGCAATTCGATGCGGCCTCGGCCTAGCATCGACGTCTCCCAGACGTGTTTACCTCCCTGTATTGACTTGCCCCGCCTTTTGGCGGGGCTTTTTTTTAAGATTTTGTGGCAATGATCGTGGCGTTGGGGTGGCCTGCTTTTCTTAGGCTGTCCACAAGCTTCTGAGCGGCATCAGGGCTTGTGGCCAAGAGGTAACCGCCACAGGTTTGGGGATCAAAGCGCAACAATTCTGGATCATGGGGATGGGGTGGAAGTAACGCGCCATATATTTGGTTCGCCTGCAGAATACTGCTTGGGTATGACCTTGCTGTTTCGAAGGCGCCAGTAAGGACGGGAAGCGCTGTGTCTGTCCAGCTTAAGCTATGACTTTCAAAATTGAGCATTTCGAGAAGATGACCAGCAATGCCAAAGCCCGTCACATCTGTTGCTGCCAGAATAGGGTGAGACTTTTGAAGCTCTCCCATGTCAACCATGTCGCGAACAAGGTGGTTCAAAAGTTGATCATATTGCTGAACATTGATTGCCCCATGCATTTGCGCGGCCATCATCGTGCCCACACCGATTGCGTCTGTCAGAACAAAGGCCGCAGGCCCGGAATGAATTCTTTTGGGGATTGGGTTGGTGTTTTCAGCGCCCATGATGGCCAAAGATATGAGCCAATCACTAGCCTCCATGCTATGGCCGCCCGCCACAGATGCGCCATGCAGATTGGCTTCATATTCAACAGCCTTGATCGTATTTTGCAGCCTACGCGCAAGAATATGCTCATTGGCGGGGGGGAGGGCCAAGTTCAACAAGATATGTTGGGGGCGAGCGCCAGACACCAAGAGATCGCCTAAGGCGTGGCGCGTGGCAATTCTTGCCATGAGATAATCATCGGCTATGAATGAGCGCATGCCATCAATGCTGGCAATTAATTTTCCTTTGGCCTTGCCAATTCTAACGGCATCTTCGGGCGTAAAATCTGGCCCAAGCGCTTGTTTCAAAACCGAACCACTTACTTTCCCAGCGCAGCCCGTGCAGAGAATTTGATGTTCTGGCGTATTTTCGGTTCTCACCATGCTGGGCACATCGCCAAAGCGCCTCATGAAAGATTGATCAATCTTGTCCTTCCAACGCCAAATGATGGGCGCGGATAATGTGACCCCATATTTGTTGGCCAGCGCATTTTTTGTTCCAAGCGAGACAAGTCGAAGGAAATCCCGTTGAGGCTTAAATGTTTTTGCCTGTCGACCTGACAAAAATGACCTGAGGTTATGGGCTAAAATTGGCGCACTTCGGACAGCATAGACCCCGGATTTTGGTAGTTTTTTTGGCATAAAGCGTGCCATGTCCCCAACCACAAAGATGTTGTTGTGTCCCGCGAGCCTTAAATCACCTCCGACCTCAAATTGTCGGCGCGGTTCCCCGTCAAAATCAATGTCCTGTTCTTGGTAGCCGGCGGCCATGATGGTTACTTTATTGGGCCTTGGCGCATGCCATTCCTGCGGCATGATGCGCACGCCGGCTTGCTCCAAGGCAGATCTTGCTCGTGAGGCGGCGGCATTGCCCAATTCTGTTAAAAGTCCGCTGCGGTGAAATAGGGCAACATCGCAACATTCTTTGCCGCGCTCCTTGAGGGCCATGGCAATTTCAACGCCAGCTGCGCCACCACCGACCACATCAATATTTACATGAATATTCCTATCAATTTTATCAATTAAATAATTGATATTATTCATAAAATAATGAACTGGTTTTGCGTGAATGAGGTTTTCTTGCTGGCTCGATGCTCGCCCGCCTGCGCCCAGATTGAGGGAGATAACGTCAAAGCCAATCGGTGGACGGTTCTTAAGACGCAATTGATTTGTTTTGCTGTCCAAGCCGATGATGGTGCCACGAACAAAAGTAATGCCGAGCTTGGCGCAAAATGCCGGCAAATTGATGCAAATCTCGTCGCGCTTATATGCTCCTGCCAAATAGCCGGGTACCATTCCGGAATAAGCGGCATCGCTTGATGAGCTCACCAGGGTAAGTCTTGTTCTGGTTGGGGGAAACATGCCCAACATGCGAAGAGCAAGCATGTTGGCATGACCCG
>AACY020540264.1_pt1 | contig 12075 bp, 9 predicted proteins | sample 267378 | NCBI WGS metagenome assembly AACY02 (sample SAMN02954345, study PRJNA13694) | marine metagenome | biome: aquatic; feature: ocean; material: water; isolation source: isolated as part of a large dataset composed predominantly from surface... | reverse complement strand
ATCGACTACGTCGTGATTCCCTCAGGAGCCGAAGGCGCGGCAGACGGAGAGGATGGGAAAAGGCGGCATGACGCCCGGTACCTGTTAGCCGCCGACACACTGCCCGCCTACGCCAAGGACCTCGGTTACGAATCGGTCGACGCCGCAAAGGACGCCATCGAGCGTCACCTGACCGGATCGGACCTGGCGGGCATTACCTATCAGCGGGTGTTCGACTACTACGCAGATGTCGACGCTTTCGGTAACCACAACGCCTGGCAGGTGCTGGTGGCCGACTACGTAGCGACGGGTGAAGGCACGGGAATTGTGCACCAAGCCCCCGCCTACGGAGAAGACGACCAAGTCATTTGTGCCGAGGCCGGGATTCCCGTGGTCATTTCACTCGACGACGCCGGGGTCTTTTTGCCCGAAGTTACCGACGTCGCAGGAATGCAAGTGTTTGATGCCAATAAGCCACTGACCGCACTCCTGAAGTCAGCCGGCAAGCTGCTCCAGCAGCGCAGTTACGACCACTCCTACCCACACTGCTGGAGATGCCGGACCCCTCTGATTTATCGAGCGGTGTCGAGTTGGTTTGTTCGCGTCACGAAATTTCGTGACCGGATGGTCGAGCTCAATCAGGACATCACCTGGGTTCCTGCCAATGTCAAAGACGGGCAGTTCGGCAAGTGGTTGGAAAACGCCAGAGACTGGTCGATCAGCAGAAACCGTTATTGGGGATCACCGATTCCAGTGTGGAAATCAGATAACCCAGCCTTCCCCCGGGTCGATGTCTACGGGTCACTCGACGAACTAGAAGCCGACTTCGGCGTTCGCCCGGACGACCTCCACCGACCCGCCATCGACGACCTCGTCCGACCCAATCCGGACGACCCATCAGGCACGTCGATGATGCGGCGAATTCCAGACGTCTTAGATGTGTGGTTCGACTCAGGGTCGATGCCGTTTGCCCAAGTGCACTACCCATTCGATAACCACGACTGGTTCGACTCGCATAATCCGGCAGATTTCATCGTCGAATACATCGGCCAAACACGCGGCTGGTTTTACACAATGCACGTTCTGGCCACGGCCCTATTTGACAGGCCAGCCTTCTCCCAAGTCATCAGCCACGGCATTGTCCTGGGCTCAGACGGTCAAAAAATGTCGAAGTCGTTGCGCAACTACCCCGACGTGTCCGAAGTCTTCGAACGAGACGGTGCTGACGCGATGCGGTGGTTCCTGATGTCGAGCTCGGTGATTCGCGGCGGCAATCTTGTGGTCACCGAGGAGGGGATCCGCGAGGGGGTGCGCCAGTTCCTGCTGCCGCTCTGGAGTACGTACTACTTCTTCACCCTGTACGCCCCCGAGGCGACCCCGACCTGGCGGACAGACTCGCCTCAGCCTCTCGACCGATACATCCTGGCCAAATTGCGCCACACGCTCGAGGCGATGACCGGGTACTTAGACGCGCTCGATAGTCCGATGGCAGCTGCTGAATTGCGGGACTTCGCCGATGTGCTCACCAATTGGTATGTGCGGCGTAGCCGGGACCGATTCTGGGATGGAAGCGACCACGACGCTATCGACACTCTGTTCACCGTGCTGGAGACGTTGTGCCGAGCGGCCGCACCGCTTGCCCCCTTGGTGGCAGAAGAAGTATGGCGGGGTCTGACGGGAGGCGAGAGTGTGCACCTCACCAATTGGCCTCAGGCCGGAGATTTCCCCGGCGACGTGGAATTGGTGAACGAGATGGACCGGGTGAGGCAGGTGGCGAGTGCCGGCTTGTCGCTTCGGAAAGCTCAGCAGATCAGAGTGAGACAACCGCTGTCTCTGCTCACAGTGGTGGCCGATGGCGTGTCCGCACTCGAGGACTACGACGGAGTCCTCGCCGAGGAGCTAAATGTCAAAAAAGTGGAGTTGGTGGAGAGGACACCTGAAGCTCTCGAGCGCTACGGGATCTCGCACCGAGTGGTGGTGAACGCCCGCGTACTCGGACCACGGATTGGCAAAGATGTTCAGCTGGTCATCGCGGCGGTGAAGGCCGGGGACTACCAGTCAGCAGATGATGGACTGCATGTGGCCGGGCACGTGTTGACCGGCGACGAGTACGACCAGGTCTTGGATGCCTCCCAGTCGGGGCGAGCCATCGAGTTCGTCGGAGACAGTGGTTTTGTGCTGATGGATACCGAGCTCACTGCCGACCTTCAGGATGAGGGGCTTGCCCGCGACTTGATTCGAGTGGTCCAGCAGGCCAGGAAAGACGCTGATTTTCAGGTATCTGACCGCATTGTTCTTCATGTCGATGGTGATGCTGATGTCGAGCGGGCTCTCGCAGCCCATCGTGACCTCATCGCCCAGGAGACGCTCGCGACAGATATTCAGACCCACCACCTAACCTCGGAGACACATTCCGTCGGTGACAACTCGGACGTTCGAGTCCAGGTGGAGAGGTCGTAGCTGGTGACAGACCACCGCGCAGAGGCCGATCAGGTCATCGATGAGCTCTATCAGCGGATGGGTGAATCTTCTCCCCAGCCACGGTTGTGGCCGACGAGGCGGGCAGTGGAGTTATTGGGAGATCCCCAACAAATGTTTGGGGTGGTGCATCTGACGGGGTCGAACGGCAAGACCTCAACCGCCCGCATTATTGACGCCCTGCTGCGCGCGCACGGACTGCGGACCGGCCTGATGACCAGTCCTCACCTCGAGCGAATCAATGAACGAATCGTCATCGATGGCGAGCCGGTGTCGGACGAAGCACTCGTCGCCAACTACCGAGATATTGACCCGGTCTTGACCATGGTGGATGCCGAGCTGTTGGCGGGGGGCGAGCCGGCGCTCAGCTTCTTCGAAACACTGACGGTGCTGACCCTCGCCTGTTTTGCCGACGCGCCCGTTGACGTCGCCGTGCTGGAAGTGGGGATGGGAGGCGAGTGGGACGCGACCAATGTGGCACACGCCGATGTCGCTGTCTTCACGCCGATTGCCCTCGAACACACAGAAATCCTCGGCGACACGGTGGTCGAGATTGCGAAGACAAAATCCGGCATCATCAAGCCGGCGAGCCGCGTTGTGACCTCGCTGCAAAAGCCCGAGGTGTTTGACGTGCTGCAGTCCGCCGCCGAGCACAACGAATCGTCGATGACGGTTGTGGGGCGGGATGTAGAGCTCTTGGCAACCACTCCCGGTGTTGGTGGCCAAGTCGTTGACTTTCGCCTGCGACATGCGGAGTACCGCTCAATTCCTCTGCCGCTATTTGGTTTGCACCAAGCCGACAACGCTGTCCTAGCCGCGGCCGCCGTCGAGCAGTTCATCGGGGGTGGCGAACAGGAAATCTCGCGAGAGGTGGTCGAGGAGGCGCTGGGCCACTCGTCCAGCCCAGGTCGGCTGCAAGTCGTGGCCCACCGACCAACAGTCATCATCGATGCCGCGCACAACCCCCACGGCGCGGAGTCGTTGGCCCGGGCACTCATGCAGTCGTTTCAATTCGAAACACTCGTCGTGGTGTTAGGGGTGCTGCGCGATAAAGATGCGCGCGGGATTGTCGAGGCGCTCGATCCCCTCGCCGATATGTTCGTCGTCACTCAGTCAGAATCCGACCGCGCGGTGCCAGCAGAAGATCTGGCGGAGACGGTGATTCCCGTGGCGGGGCCAGATCGCACGTCGTGGCGCGACAACCTGATCGACGCGATTGAACTGGCGCAGCAGCAAGCTGGTGCCGACGGGGGAGTCGTCGTGACTGGCTCGGTCACAGTGATCGCCGAGGCGTTGGAATGGGCGGAGCGCTGATGGCCAGAAATCGGGGCGGAGCAACGGAAGCGCTGATGCGGGTGGCCCTGGGAATTGATTTGGCGATCATTTTCTTCGGTGTGCTCGTGGTCCGAGGGCTCGGGTTCTACCCCGACGTGTGGGTGTGGAGTGCAGGAGCGGTGGCTTTTGTGCTCGTCCTCGCCATTCTTGGAGCCATTTCAACCCCGGTGGGAAAAATTGCCGGCCACGTCTTTCACGCGCTTTTGCTGGGACTGTTTGCCATCGATGTTGCCGTCGGGCTATCCGGACTCGTTCCAATTGCGTTCTGGCTATTTGGTGCCATTCGCGGACCGCAGCTCGATCGAGGAAGCACGGCGAACTAGGTCGTGCAGACTGCGATGGGGCATCTTTGTCGGAAGAGTGGAGCGCTGAATGGACGCGGTTAGCCTGCTCGACCGCGGACATATTCCCTATCCCGAGGGCGTCGATATCCAGCTCGAACACCACGCTCGGGTGAGCGCGGGAGAACAGGACAACACGTTGCTCTTGCTCGAGCACACCAGCGTCTACACGGGTGGTCGGATGGCTGAGCATTCGGAAGTGCTGGACCCAACAATCGACGTGGTGGAAACCACTCGAGGGGGAAAAATCACCTGGCACGGCCCCGGACAGTTAATCGGCTATCCGATTTATCGGCTCCCCAACCCCATCAATGTGGTTGGTTATGTCCGCACCCTGGAGCAGATGCTGATTGAGGTGCTGGGGGACTTTGGCATTACCGCCACCCAGGTGCCTAAACGCACCGGCGTGTGGGTTGGCCCAGAGGGAGCCGAGGAAAAAATTGCCGCGATTGGTATTCGAATTGCCGATCGCACGACGATGCACGGCTTTGCGTTAAATGTGTCGAATTCCCTGGGACCGTTTGAATCGATTGTGGCCTGCGGTATTGAAGATGCCGGCATTACGACCATGACCCACCAACTCGGCCGCCAGGTGAGTGTCAGTGATGTGGCCCAGAATGTTAGCCAGACGATAGGAAGGTATTTCCCATGAGCGCCGCTCCCGAAGGTCGCCGCCTGCTTCGCCTCGAAGTGCGCAACCAGCAGGTTCCCCACGAGAAGCGTCCTGAGTGGATTCGATCCACCGCCAAAATGGGGCCCGAGTACCAGAGCCTGCAGAAGCTGGTGAAGGACAAAGACCTGCACACTGTCTGTCAAGAGGCTGGCTGCCCAAACATTTTCGAGTGTTGGGAAGACCGCGAGGCAACTTTTCTTATCGGTGGCTCTCAGTGCACACGGCGCTGCGACTTTTGCCAAATCGATACCGGTAAACCGGCAGAGTTCGACCGGGAGGAGCCCCGCCGGGTCGCAGAGAGTGTCGTCCAGATGGGACTTCGCTACTCCACCGTGACGGGAGTGGCTCGCGACGATCTTCCCGATGAGGGTGCGTGGTTGTATGCCGAGACGATTCGGGAAATCCACCGGCAAAGCCCGGGCACCGGTGTCGAGATTTTGATTCCCGACTTTTCTGGACACGAGCATCACCTGCAGCAAGTGGTGGACGCTTCCCCGGAGGTTTTTGCCCACAACGTCGAGACGGTGCCTCGCATCTTCAAGCGCATTCGTCCGGCCTTCCGCTACGACCGAAGCCTCGATGTGCTGACCTATGCCAAATCCAAGGGGATGGTCACAAAGTCCAATCTGATCCTCGGAATGGGCGAGACCCGTGAGGAAATCTCAGAGGCGCTTCGGGATTTCCATTCGGCTGGGTGCGACATCGTCACCATCACCCAGTATTTGCGTCCTTCTCTCCGGCACCACCCGGTTGAGCGGTGGGTGCGACCCGAAGAGTTCATCGAGTTGCGCGAAGAGGCGGAGGACATGGGCTTTCTCGGAGTGATGAGTGGTCCGCTTGTTCGCAGCTCCTATCGCGCCGGCCGGCTCTGGGCCCAGGCGATGCGGAAGCTTGGCCGGGAAATTCCCGACGAACTCGCGCACCTCGCAGAAAATCCTCTTGAAGAGCTCCGCCAGGTCGTCTAGACCCCGCGCCCCTCTACACTGACCACCAGTCCCAATCGAAACGGAGCCCAGATGGCAGAGCTCGAGCAAACTCTTGTGCTGGTCAAACCAGACGGCGTCGCCCGTAACCTCACCGGCGAAATTCTTCGACGCATTGAGCAGAAGGGCTACCAGCTACTTGATCTTCGGATGCTCCACGCGGATCGGGAACTGCTCGCAGCGCACTATGCCGAACACGAGGGCAAACCCTTTTTTGAACCGCTCATCCAGTTCATGGAATCGGGTCCGGTTGTCGCGGCCCGAGTATCCGGTCACGGCGTCATTGCCGGTTTCCGGGCGATGATGGGTGCGACAAACCCCACTGAGGCGGCTCCCGGGAGTATCCGTGGGGACCTCGGACGCGACTGGGGACTGGCTGTCCAGCAGAATCTCGTGCACGGATCGGATTCAGTGGAAAGCGCGGAGCGCGAGCTTGCCCTCTGGTTCGGGTCGAACTAGAAGCTAAAGAGCAGTGGGAACTGAACCCACACGGCCAGAACAATCGTGGCAAACGTCGCCACGATAGGAACCCAGGCAAAGGGCAGGGTGGCCTGGCCGAGAGCAATTGCGCGTGGGTGGGATGTCAACAGACCCTGGCTCAGCGCCCAGGGAAGGTAGACCCACCAGAGGATCGTGTGGGTGACCCACACCACCATGCAGTAGAGGCAGAGAAACCCAATGGAGAAGGCTGCCTGGACAAAAAGCCACATCAGGAAAAACCAGGCAGAAAACAGCCCGATAGTGCTCGCCCACCAGAACCATCTGCGGAACTGGGCTCCTTGGATGAGCCCCACTCCGACTGTGCTGACCACTGCCCAGCCGGCGATGCCAAGCAACTGATTGGGCGCATCAAAGAACAGGCGTGCCTGCCATGACTCCATGACGTTGCCGCAAGAAAAGAAGGGATTGATATCGCAACTGGGGGTTTGCCCCTCGGCCGCGAGCAGATAACCGTCTCGGGCCAACAAATAGGAGGCCACCGTCGAAATGATTCCGATGATGGCAATAAACCACCCCATGCCTGTGGCTTTTTGTTCCGGATGCACGGGCATCAGTATCGCATCCTGCGCCTGAGCGACAGGGTGTGCGATAATTAGGGCAGGGTTTATGCCAGCGACCGCGCTCCTGGTCACACCCGCAAAGCTTTTCGAGGACTCGCAGGTCGAGCCTCAGGACACCGACAGTTTTTCTGGCGAGAGTCAGAGCAAGAGATTTGGAAGACGACGCCCCGCGCGGGCGGGCCCCGTCTCCCATAGGGAGTCACCAGTCATGGTGAAGAAAACAGAAGAGGAATCGACGACTAAAACCACGTCGACCGCGAAGAAAGCGTCGCCGAAAACGGCGACGAAGAAACCCGCCGCCAAGGCCGCCGGGACAGAAGCGAAAAAAGCCGCCGCGCCAAAGGCTGGGAAGAAGGCGGCCAAAACTGAGGTGGCATCACCTCAGTCGGCCACCCAGCTGGTCTTCGCCGGTCCAGACCCTGAGCTGTTTCAGAAGCTCGCCGAGCAGTCGGAGGCTCCTGAGCGCCAGGTCCGTAAGAGAACACGCCAGCGCGGAGAGTCTTCTGGCGAAAAGGCCACCGCAAAAAAGACGTCGAAAGAGGAGACGCCGCAAAAACCGCAACGCGTCCGAGGGTCTACTCGGCTTGAGGCGAAGAGACAGCGACGCCGGGAGGGACGCGACCAGGGTCGCCGCCGCAATGTCGTCACCGAATCAGAGTTTCTCGCCCGTCGCGAAAGTGTTGAGCGGATCATGGTGGTCCGCGAGCACGACAACCGCACCCAAATTGCGGTCCTTGAGGACGGGGTGACTGTCGAGCACTATGTCGCCGACAAAGACGACGCCAGCATGATTGGAAACGTCTACCTCGGTCGAGTACAAAATGTGCTGCCCAGTATGGAAGCGGCCTTTGTTGACATTGGACGCGGGCGAAACGCGGTGCTCTATTCCGGTGAGGTGGACTGGGACGCAGCGACCGAAGAGGGCGGTGAACGCCCGAAGAAAATCGAGGCTGCGCTAAAGATCGGTGACAGTGTTCTCGTCCAGGTGACAAAAGACCCCGTGGGACACAAGGGCGCCCGCTTGACAAGCCAAATTAGCTTGCCCGGGCGCTTTTTGGTCTACGTCCCCTCGGGCGGCATGAACGGTATTTCACGGAAGCTTCCCGATACTGAACGGGCTCGTCTCAAGGGAATTTTGAAAACTGTTGTGCCGGAATCGGCTGGGGTTATCGTGCGAACTGCCGCTGAGGGCGCCACCGAAGAACAACTCACCCAAGATGTTCAGCGGCTCCAAGCTCAGTGGGAGTCTTTGCAAAAGCAGTCAGGCTCCAAGAAAGCCCCGGCATTGCTTCACAGCGAGCCTGACTTGCTGGTGAAAATTATCCGTGACGTGTTCAACGAGGACTTCCAAAAACTGGTGATCGCCGGTGACGAGCAGCACGCGACCATCACTGGGTACCTGAGCCAGGTGGCACCAGACCTCCTCGAGCGAATCGAAAAATATGACGGCTCGGGTGATCCTTTCGATGAGCACCGGATCAGCGAGGGAATCCACAAAGCTCTCGAGCGCAAAGTGTGGTTGCCAAGTGGCGGGTCGCTCGTGATTGACCGGACCGAAGCCATGACAGTGGTGGATGTCAACACCGGAAAGTTTGTGGGCTCAGGCGGAAACCTGGAAGAGACGGTCACCAAAAACAACCTCGAGGCTGCCGAAGAAATCGTCCGTCAGCTGCGCCTGCGCGATATCGGCGGGATTATCGTCATTGACTTCATCGACATGGTCCTGGAATCCAACCGAGACCTTGTGCTGCGTCGCCTGATGGAGTGCCTCTCTCGGGACCGCACCAAACATCAGGTGGCCGAAGTGACAAGCCTCGGTCTCGTGCAAATGACACGAAAGCGCCTGGGCTTGGGGCTTCTCGAAACCTTCAGCGAAACCTGCGAGCACTGTCAGGGGCGCGGAGTCGTTGTGCAGGGGGAGCCAGTGACCAAGCACAAGTCCTCCGAATCAACAGGTACCAAGCGCCGTTCCTCCAGTTCGAAGGCAACAGTGGAGCCTCACGGCATCACCGATGATGCGCGGGCGGCAATCGCCCAAATCGCGGCAAAGACCGTCGGCGGTCAGTCTGGGGACAGCGCCGCCGAGACTGACGGTGAGACCGATTCGCTGGGTCTGGACGGTGTGGCGCAGGCCGCCAAGAAAAGGACACCCCGGAGGAAAAAGGTGTCTAAAGATGCTTTGGAGACTGTGCTGGAAGCATTACCGGAGGCGCCCGAACCGGGATCCAAGAAAAAGCGGCGCCGCGCGAGCAGTGAGGGAGTGATTTCTCCGGGTGACGGTGCAGGCACCTCGACAACCAGCTAGCCGCTTTGGCCGGTCGGGCGGCGTCATGGCGCTCGCAATCGGCCTTCTTGCGGCATTGTTGACCGCTCGGATTCTCACGGCCGATAACAGTACGGACCGGGTTCCACCCCGCGCACTTGACGGGCTCACCCTTGCACTGAGCGTTCTGATTGAGTCGCTTCCGTTCATCATCCTCGGAATCACCCTGTCGGTCTTGGTTCAGGTCTGGGTGCCCAGGGAATGGCTGTTTCGGATTCTGCCAAAGCGGCCCGTGCCACGTCGTCTCGTTATTTCCCTGCTCGGCATGTTTCTCCCCGTCTGTGAATGCGGCAACGTCCCGCTCGCCCGCGGCCTCGTCGCCCGCGGCTACACCGTGTCGGAGTCGATGACCTTTCTCCTGGCCGCGCCGATTATCAACCCGGTGACAATCATCACTACCCATCAAGCCTTCGGCTGGAGTGACGGGATTCTTGTCGCACGAATTCTCGGCGCTATTGCCATCGCCAACCTTCTGGGATGGGTCTTTTCACTGCATCCCCGCCAGCACGAACTTCTCACCACCCGTTTTGCCGCGCAATGTGCGATGCCGGAAATCCCCGGCCAGCAGTCCAAAATCGAACGAAGCGCACGGATGTTCCTGCACGAGTCCTCAGTGCTGATGCCGGCGTTGATTGTTGGATCTCTCGTTGCCGGGGCGATTCAAATCCTGGTCTCCCGTGACACGTTGGTGGCACTCGGGAGTGACCCGTTGATTTCGGTCCTCGCGATGATGTTGCTGGCGTTTGTGATTTCAATCTGCGCGAACGTGGACTCGTTTTTCATACTGCCCTTTGCCGACACATTCCTCCCGGGGTCTCTTGTCGCCTTTCTCCTCTTGGGCCCCATCATCGACATCAAGATGCTCGCGCTGTTGCGGACCACCTACCGGCCGAGCACGCTTGTTCGTTTGTCACTGCTGGTCGTGGTGTTGACTGCTGCGGTCGGAACGGGGGTCAACCTTGTGGCATAGCGTTCACACCTGGCGCGGCCCTCTTCTCATCGCGGGAGTAGCGGCCGTTGTGCTGTGGCTGTATTTTTCCGGGAATCTTTCGCTCTACATTCACCCCCGCTACCACCTGTTCACGGCAATCATGTCCGTGATTGCGGTCTTTGCCGTGGTGCTCGGCTCGGGTTATCTCGCCAGAGGCTCCGATGAACACGACGACCACGACGGCGGATCGACGCTCGCCACCGGCGCGTCCACTGTGCTGTCGGTGGGGACCCTTCTTGCCCTGATTCTTATTCCCCCAGCCACCCTCGGGACCACCACAGTCGATAACCGGGCCATCAACCAGACCGGCCTCGGTGACACTCAGGCCCTGCTGGACTCGGCGGAGCTCGGTGACGCGGCCGTGTTTTCGTCGTTTACTGTGCGCGAGTGGGCGGGGATTCTCCGCCAAACACAAGACCCTGCCTTTTTCAGGGGAAAACCGGTCGACGCGGTCGGGTTTATCGCAGCGGACCCTGACAACGAGGGGGTTTTTTACCTCACACGTTTTGTGGTCAGTTGCTGCTCTGTCGACGCCCAACCAGTCGGTATTCCTGTGTCATTGGCGGGTTGGGAGAGTCAATTCGAGGAAGAAACATGGGTTCGAGTCGCCGGCGAATTCACCGCCAACGCGAACACTTCACAGACCCATCCGCTCGTCGTCACCCCAACGTCGATTGAACCGGCCGAGCAGCCCAATGAGCCCTACCTCTTCTAGGCGCGAAGGTCACCAGGAGGTTCGGTTCCACCGAGCCTTCCGATGGTTGGCGATTGTTGCCCTGGTAGCCACGGTCACTTCCCTCGCGGTGTATGCGCTGCAGGGACCCCGTCTGCGCGGGGCGGTGGTCGATGTAGTGAGGGCAATTGACGCACCGGAGGTGAGCCTTCGCTTGGAATCGGACCGCCCCGTTGCCCCAGTCTCGGCCGACCAGGTTTCCATTTCCCCAGAGACTCCGGTGTCGGTCTCGGTGTCGGGGTCACTGGTGACGGTCGTGTTTGATACTGCGCTTCGCTATGACACCGACTACGAGGTGGTGATTTCCGACGTACAGGGGGCGACACAACCCTCGCGCTCAACCTGGCGACACAACTTCACCACTCCCGCCGGTTCGATGACCTACCTCGAGCGGGGGGGAGTGGGCGAGCCCGATCGAATCCTTGAGGTGGGAGTCGCGGGGCAGCCACCGCGAGAGCTGTACCGGGCAACGGGAATAGACGTGTTTGTTCCTATCGGGTCAACCTTTGTCACGGTGGGACCGGGTGTCTTTGGCGGCAGCCAGATGACCCTCGTGCAGCCGGTCACCGACGATATTCAGCGACTGGTAACCCCCGCGGACACCCGCATTGACACGGTGTTTACCCCCGCGGTGGGGACCATTGTGCTGTTCACGGTGAGTTCGCTCACCGAGGACAGTGCGTTCGACAGGACCCTTTTCCTCGTCGACACCGCCGGGCCTCCCCGAGCCGAGCCGGTGAGGGGACTCGACGGCGAGCCTCTCCGGGTAACAAAGGCCTTTGCTGTTCCCGGCACTGACACGGTCGTGGCGTGGGTGGATGACGTCCGTGTGGTTCAAATTGACCTGCGCACCGGTCTCGTCCTGCCTGTCGCCGAAGAAGCGCAGGAGCTTTGGGGAGTGTCGGGGGGTGGACGGCAGGCGGTGCTTGTCGATATTGGTGGAAGTGTCGCCATCGATATGGGCACGCTGGATGAGCAGCGACTCCAGCCGGGGACTTTGGGAACCCGCGAGGTATTCGAGGGTCAGTTGCACCTGCTCGCAGATGGTCGGCGCGTGCAAACAGTTGTTGTCGGAAACGACCGGGGGACAGACTTCACCAGCCTGGTCGTCTTAGACGACGGTGAGGGGCTTAGTCAGGCGCTCTATCGAACGCCCGGAGATGCGGGAAGTATCGGCC
>AACY020524637.1_pt1 | contig 12080 bp, 10 predicted proteins | sample 267378 | NCBI WGS metagenome assembly AACY02 (sample SAMN02954345, study PRJNA13694) | marine metagenome | biome: aquatic; feature: ocean; material: water; isolation source: isolated as part of a large dataset composed predominantly from surface... | reverse complement strand
AAGTTTGCCGAGGACTGGATTCGGTTATCCACTCGGCTGATTGAGACTGCGACAGGGGAGACGATTTGGACGGCGGTCTCGGACTTTCGGATTCCGGTGCGATCGGTCAGCTATGATGCGTCGGAAATGCCTGCAGTGCTGACGTCGGTTATTGATGAGCAGATGATGGAGTGGGGTGACGAACTCTCCCAATATGCACAGTGCGAGCCCGTGAAGTTTTTGTTGACGCGTAACAGTGCGACGCTCTTGTTGGATGGCGGTGCCGATGCGGGTCTTCGAACTGGGGATCAACTGCTATTATTAGATGAATCTCGGATACCTGCTCGAATGCTTGAGCCTGGAATGTTGGCGCAGCTGTCGTTGGTTGAGATCACAGATTTGGATGCCGACCGCGCTACGTTGGAATATCGAGCTGGCGCCCCGATTTCTGACACTACTGGTAAAGTGGCGATCCCATTTTGAGAGGCATGACAATGACACGGTGTATTGCAATCATGATGGCCTTGATCTCATCGGTGGTCGATGCGTCTGACATGACGGTTGATCAGGCGGTGATGCGACTGTTGAAGGACCTGGATCAAGTTGAGGTCATGCCCGTGCCCATTCCGTCTGCAGTACAGCCAGCAAATACGCAATCGAGGCAACAGCCACAAAGCCTGCCATCGAACATGCAGGTGCAGACCAGTGGGACGCATCGCGTGCGTCGTGGTGAGACCTTGGATATGGTGATACGTCGTCTCATGCCGAATTCGCCACTGCAACGAAATCTACTCCGCTCAGCCTTCGTGAAGGCCAATCCGCATGCATTTCGTCGCAATAATCCGAATTGGATGTATGCGGGTGCAGTCTTGCAAATCCCTGACGTTGAACATTTGCGTCAGGTCATCTTTAAAGACACACCGGGCCGGCTGAAAAAAGATATTTCTGATGAAAAGGCCGGATGGGTCCGGTTCCCTTGAATCATGGAGACCCCCGCACTCACCGCACTGCGGCTTGAGGCCTCGAATGCCCAAGCCGTGCAAGCAGTCCGGGCCAATCTCCCTGAGCAATCTGTTCGGGATTTAATTCGGCTCGCGCCTGATTCCGTGGTCTTGACCATGGATGCCAAAACGAATCAGCCTGTGCTCATTGTGCAAACACCTGAGTTGCGGGTGACTTTGCCCGTGCCCAACAGCGTTGTGATTACACGGCTGTTGGATGCAAATCCACAGATTCCCATGCAGTTACAGCTCACCGATTCCGGTGAAGTGTTGCTCACCGGTCAGGTTCAGCGACCCGAGCCGACCCTTTTGATATTGCGGGGCGTTTTGTCATCGGAACTGGTTGCGGGAAAGGCTCAGCCGGTAACTCAATCAGTTTTGCCACAGGCTGTCTCCGCGCTTGCACAGATTACGCCCGGACGGGTCAGTGAAATGTTGTCAAATCATGGACCGGTTCCCGCTGGAAGCCCTGAATTACCCGAGGTAGAGTCTGGCCAGTGGCAGCCGATGCATGTCGCACGTACCGTGGCCGAATCGATTCAATCGGTTGGAGGAGGAAAGCCTGTGTTGATTCCCGATATTTCACCAGCGGTGCCACGACCGATGTCGGCTGACGCGCTTCCTGCACAGATGCCGATTCGACAACCGATTGCTGACGAACTTGGATTGAAGGTCGGTCAGGTTGTACAAGCGTTGGTGGCCTCATCAAAGGGTCAGCAGCATTTGCAGTTGGGTAATCAACAAGTACCTGTGCCCCCTGGCACACGCGTTCCTCAAGGTGAGATGACTCTACGCGTTGTACAAACTCCCCAGGGCCTTGCGCTCACTCCACACATGACAACCGCACAATCTCAAGCAGCTCAAGCCGTCGCCACCAGTGGATTATCGGCCGCATTGGCCGCGGTGATCGCAAAACCATCGGCTCGGTCGGTGACGCAAAGTCTGTTCGCAGGCGCTGTCTTGGAAACACAACTTGCGGCTCAGGGGCTTGCAAAGGAGGCGCAACGTCTGCACACAAATCGCTTGAGTAGCCAGCACATCACCGGCCAACAGATTGAAACGGCAATTAAATTCGGTGGCTTGATGAACGAAAAAGCCATTGCCGAGGGGATTGGGTTCCAGGCAGGGATGTTGAAGCCCTGGTTACGTCAACTACTGCGTTTGTTGCCACATCAATCAGAACTCTCGCTTAAATTGATGGATGTCATTGGCGAGCTCGAGAGTTTTCAGCTTGAGTCACTGCCCCAGACAGGTACGCGCGATCAGGGTTTGAGTGCGTTACTTCTCTTTAAAGATCAACCGCCGGTGGAATTGATATTCGAGCGTCATACCGATGAGGATGCCGAGGCGGACCATCCGACTTGGGTTGTCAATCTGCATACATCACTTGAGACCCTTGGCGATGTGTGGCTGCGCTCCGGTTTTTCTGGCACCACTGTTGAATTGATGTTTTGGGCGGTGGACCCAACGACGGCTGGGTTGGCGCGAAGCGCGCGTTATGATCTTGAAGAGGCGCTCTCAGAGCACGGGCTGACTGTGAAAAGCTTTCAGCTGTTTGACGGACCGCGACCGGGACACGAGCGTTTGAATCCCGGCGGTCTTCCACATACGGATGTCTCAGCATGAAGCGAACAAAAAAAGAGGCAGTTGCACTGGAATACGGGCAACAAGAGACACCCACTGTGCTGGCCAAGGGTTCAGAGGAAGCCGCGATCGATCTGATCGCTGCAGCCAAGGCGCAAGGTATTTTCATCGCGGAAGATCCCCAGCTTGTCGCTGCCTTATCGCAGGTCGGCTTAAATGAAGAAATCCCCGAAGAGCTGTACCACGCGGTGGCGGTGATGTTGTCTTGGGCCTATTGGCTAAAAGGCATGGCACCGGAAGAGTCAGCCGATTAAATGCCTGTGTTCACTGACTCGTTGAGTCATGCCGAAGTGATACGTTGATACCTAAACGCGAATTGAAGTCTTAACGTGATCCGTGCGCGCTGTCTCGAGCGGGATGGTATTGCGGCGTCTTTGATATCAGCGGTCTCGCGTGGGGTGGCAGGTGCTGTGTTTGTAACAAAAGATCGGATGATTTTGTGATCCATTGGGGGCGGTACAGACCGATCAGTGACCCAAGCATGCCAACGATAAATAATCCGACGAGCACACTGCGCTCACGGTGTAACAGCGGCTGATCGGGTTTGAGTGTAATCAGTCCAGTCGAAATCCAGGTTTCAGGGGCAATCTCCAAGAGCTCGACACGCGACCAGACCCCAAATTCGCACACGACCGTAACGGCATCGGGTCGGTTCTTCTGAGTTAACACATTTGAGAACACAGTGGGAAGATCGCGGATATTGACGCGGTCGGCGTTGACCTCGGCATGGCGATGTACGGCTTGGCCGTTGTCACAGATGATATCGGGCCGGGTAGACCATTGGCTTGCCGATGTTTGTGCCAGATTTAAGATTGAAACAGACCAAATCACCAAAGACACAGCGATCGGGAGATATGGCTTTTGAATAGAGGAGGTCGATGTCATCGCTACATATTACCGCGATTTTTGCGACTTTAACGTGCCAAGCTTCGTATACAGTTCGAGCGGTTGCTGCGATGACCCCGTTTTCAATACGTGCAATGCGCTTTTAACAGACTCAAGCTTTTTTTGGACAAGGAGCTCATTGCGTTGAAATTTTTGTTTGCAATGGAGCAGGATCTCGAGGGTTTGATCCAGTGCCAGGTTGGGAGGGGCGTCAGTGGTCTCGAGCTTCGCGGGTAGATCAAGTTGGTTCAAATCCTGAATGATCAACTCTTTTTCTTTTTGAATTTTTTCAAACGATTGCATGTCCGACGATTTGAGCGCGTCAAACTCTGCATCGAGCACTTCTTCAAGCGTGGTCGCGAGATTTTTTGCAAGGGTGGCGTCAAATGTCGCCATGTTTGATTAAATTAACTTCTCAATGGCTGCAAAACTCTCAGCGATCCGTTTGTTGTCCAATGGATACTGTCCGTTTGCGATCGCATCTTTAATCCGCTCAACTTTGTCAGCGTCGAATTCACTGCGCTCGAGTTCAGCTTTCAATGGTTCACTGAGCTCAACAACATCTGTTGATACCTGGCCTTGTTGATTGATCTCACCTGTCTCTTTGGACTTGGATTGATAATCGACTGCATCCAAATTTTTTGCACGCTCGTTAACCGCTTTCTGCGCATTCGACAAGCTTGATATGTTTTCGACCATGACTGTCTCCTCTCTCCCAACCGGTGAATCGACCGTAACTGCCGAAACTTTAGCACAAATTTACTTAGATCCCTGCAACGAGATTTTTGGAAACAACGGTCGCTCTGATCCGTTTGCCGGAATTGGGATTCACAACGGTGATTTGATCACCAAAAGCGCCGGACTCGGCAGCAATCGCGTCCATTTCGATTGTCATGGCGCCGCGTGAAATGCGTAATGTCACGGCATCTCCTTTTTTAACGAGTAACGCTTGGGTCAAATCGGTTCGTCGGATGTGTTGAAGCGGTGCGATTTGTCGGGTTGTTTGTAGCCCCACGACCTCATCAACCGATCGGATGTGATTTCGTTGAAGCGTGTCTACGGGAATCCAGACGATCTGCAGGTCTTCGGTCTCAATGACTTTGCCATGGGGTAATGCGCGGGCTGTAGCAATGACAGAAGACAATCGTGCGACGTTGCTCTCCACCAAAATGTCATGTGTTGCAAGTGACCGTTTTGCAATTAAACGGACGTCTTCAATTTCAAGAATTGGCGTTTCTGCCTCTAAGTCAGGGACGCCTATCACAGATTCAATACTGTTTTGTGAGACGATCTCTCCACGCTCAAATGCGCGAGTGACTCGATATACACGGCTGCCGGCGGATACATCCCGGTCGGTCACCACCTCACCGGCTTTTAAATCACGCGCGGCAAACTCGGACTCGAACGGGATGCGGGTATCACTGTCTGAGGGATCCACGGGCACCACATTACGGGGCGTGATGGGGGAGCCTGCTTTGATATCTTGGTTTGCCACAAAAACAGGATCAGAGTCGCTAATCGAAATTCGTAAAAAGAGCTGCCAAGTGTCGCCACATGAGACGCGCACCGTGTCATAGTTATTGAAAGGGAACGCGAAGAGTAGATCCTCCTCACAACGCTGTACCTGTACGTTCGCATTCAAAGACGCAACGGTGATTTGGTCATGCGTGAGATCGAGTGTTTCAACCACCCAATTGATGAGTTCAGTTTCAAGTACGGTCTGATTGCGCTCAGAGGCGCTGAGCGCATGCGACAGTTGCGTAATCAAAAACGCAAAAAAAAGCACCCCAATCTTCATGCGGCTCAGTATGCCTCGTATCCACAGAAAGCCAAAGACCGGAAACATCTCGCCGCTCTGTGGCAACCCGCTGCCATCAAGATCACACAATATCTGGGTCGTTGACACACCGTGAACTGGCACACCGATTGCTTAGTACTCCATGTCGAAGAATCGGCAGTCGCACGAAAAACTTGAGGATGATGGCAGTGAAATTACTAGACAGTCCATTTGGAATCCATGAAAAGGCGCTCGCAGTCCGCAATGAACGCTTACAACTGATTGCGTCGAACATTGCAAACGCAGACACACCGCATTTCAAGGCGCGTGATTTGGATTTTAAAAAAATACTGTCTGGAGATCACCCATCGCCCATGGCTGCGACCGACATCCGACATTTTGAAGTGGGAGAGACCGAGTCATCGAACGGTCTGGTATTTCGCGTGCCGTATAACGCTGCTGCAGATGGAAACACGGTCGAGATGGGCGTCGAACAAGCCAAATACGGTGAGGCTGCCAGTGACTTTCAAACCACACTCAGTTTTCTTGAAGGACGTATTTCCGGGATTCGGAAAGCGTTGAAAGGTGAATAACCATGAGTATTAAAAATATTTTCGGGATTGCGGGTACTGCGATGAATGCGCAGACCATCCGCATGAACACCACGGCTTCGAATCTTGCAAATGCGGGAACCATCGCTGGGTCGGAAGAAGAAGCCTTTCGCGCCAAGCGATCTGTATTCAAAGCGTTGGTTGAGCAAGAAGATTTAAATCGGGGATTCGATCATTTAGGAGGCGTGAAAGTCGCGGAAATCGTGGACGATCAATCGCCTGTGCGCAAAGTTTACGATCCCAACAATCCTGAGTCCGATGACGAGGGCTATATGTATGCATCCAATGTGAGTGAGGTGACTGAAATGGTTGAAATGATCGCAGCCTCACGCTCTTACCAAAATAACGTCGAAGTTGTCACGACCGCACGACAACTCATGCTTCGAACTCTCGACATTACAAAGGTGTAAACTATGCAGTCTAATGTGTCTCTTGCGAATACTGGCATTCTCACTCAACAGGCTTACGAAGAGTCGAACCTGGTTGTTGACTCTCGTGACGACGGGATGGATCGCAATGCGTTTTTAACACTCTTAACAACGCAATTGCAGAGTCAGAACCCACTGGACCCGATGAAAAATGAGGAGTTCGTTGCACAGCTCGCTCAGTTTTCGCAGCTTGAGGCCACCTACGGTATGTCAGCTTCGCTTGAGCAAATGGCAAGTGCCCAACGCTCGGATCAGTTGATGCAAGGTGCCGTTCTTGTTGGGCAAGATGTGCTGGCACAGTCTGGACTGATATCAACTGATGGTCAGTCGTCATCGCATTTGCAATTTGATCTGCCAAGCGGTGCCGACCAAATCGACATCAGTATCGTCGATCCGACGACTGGGCAAAGTATCCGCAATATTTCGGTTGGACCTCAGCAGGCCGGCGCGCTGGAAATGGCCTGGGACGGTAAAACCAGTTCGGGATCGGCTGCACCTGCAGGTCAATACAGCATACGTGCCTCGGTCACGCAATCTGGGGTTGCCGCGCCGATTACGCCAAAAACGTACTCAACAGTTAAATCTGTCGGCTGGGATGCAGAAGCATCTGAGCTCAACGTGCATTTCGATCGCAATGTTTCATTACCTATTAGCTCGGTCAACCGAGTCGGTCAGTTTTAAGGGAGCTTGAACTCATGTCTTTTTACACCTCACTCACTGGACTCAATGCGGCAACAACGCAGTTATCGGTTACGTCGAACAACATTGCCAACGTTGCGACCACTGGTTTTAAGCGCTCACGCGCAGATTTTGGCGATATTTTCGCGACCTCACCGTTACAGAAGGCGTCAACGGTCGTCGGAAAGGGTACGACGTTGAAGCAGGTGAGCCAAGAGTTCTCTCAGGGCAACATCGAACTCTCAGGCAATACGCTTGATTTGGCTGTAACCGGCGAGGGATTTTTCCCTCTGAAATCCGCAGATGGGCAGGATCTTTACACTCGGAACGGCTCATTTCTGCTTGATGACAAAAATCGTGTTGTCAACTCAGCAGGCCAATTCTTAAACGTAGCAACGGTCGACTCATTGGGTAAAGCTGATTTTGATTCGCCATTACAGCCGCTTCAGATCCAAACAGAGACGGTGGGTGAAGCAGTCGCCACGTCCGAAATCGGCCTTGCGATCAATTTCCCAGCCGATGGCGAAGTTGCGACGTTTGTTGATGACGCCGGATTCGAGCAGATCAAGCCTTTTGATCCGAATGATCCGACAACGTACGCCAAGTCTTCTGCGATTACGATTTATGATGACAACGGCAATGATTTCTTACTCACGACGTACTACGCGCGGACACAGGTTGCGACCGCTGAGGATCCTGAAAATAAATGGCAATCCTATGTGTATCTTGGTGATCAGCAAATCACCCCGGCACTCAGCCAGGCGACTTCACCGTCAGGAGAGCCGCTGTGGGTCGACAAATACGGTCGAATCGAGAGTGAATCAGCCATTCCAGCGCAGTCTCGCTCAACCAACGAGACCTTCCAGAAGTTTAATCTAGACGATCTCTCAAATCCCATTGAATCGATTCCAGCGGAAATTGACGGCGGTGATTTGTCCTTGCGCTATCAGACGGGTGAGCCTGAGGTGACGATCAACACCACCAACCTCAATACAACAATTCCACTCGGAAGCGTGGATGAGTCTGGTAATGCGATCACCACCGTCGAAGATCAGATTGGTTTTGACCTGCGTAATGCCTTTACCCTGGCTGTTGATGTGCCCGATACAGTGACTTCAGAAAACATCGCAGACTATGAGGTCACCGTCGATCTATCGAGCCTGCAAGGTCAATCATTTTCTGGCAAAAATCTCGCACAAGAGGTCACACGAGAATTGAACCGGCAATTCGGATCTCAAGCCTATTTTGACTTGTCTGAAGATCCGTCGTTGGGCCGATTTGCCGTATCGAGTCCGCGATCAGGCGCTCAACTTGGTGAAACGATCACTGTTGACGTGGCAAAGCAGATTGCAGCGGACAACGTCACACGCCTAGCCAATGGCGAGGCGGTCATTTCGCTGAGTGAGGTCACACCTGAGGTCTTTGCTCAGGCTTTGAAAGACCAGTTGAATGTTGCAGGGGTATCGACCACGGTCGACTCAAGTGGAAACTCCACGGTCACCGGTGTGAATTCGAACGGACCATTTATTGTTGAGGCAACCAGTAACTCTGGACCGACAGGCGGTACCACTGAGATTCAATCGATACCGTTCGGGGCCGGTCAGTTGGCTGATCTTTCCTCGGGATCATTAAGTTTCTCTGATACGAATGGGAACACCATCTCCCTCACAGCAATTGATCTGGCAACAGCACCAGCGACCGTGGGTGAACTGGCGGCGCGACTCGAGGCAAAAACGGATGCCATGGGTGTGACATTCAGTGCCAGTGATGACGGCACTGAGCTGTTGATCACCTTTGATGACATCGGGCCACAGGATCGACTGACGGTGGCGGCTACCGATGCAACCAACGCGGCGATCTCTGTTCAAGATCCGTCACGAAGCGTGACAGGATCGAGTCCACAATCAGGCTATTACTATCCGCTCTACACCTCAGAAGCTGAGGCCATCGCAGCGGATGACGGGTCTGGACCCAACGGGCCGGGTGCGATGGTGCACACGTTTGATGAATATCCGGGCGTGACGTTTTATATGCCAAACAGTCAAGTCAACCACGCCGCACCGGAACCCGACGGGTCAACGGAAACCCAAGTTGTCGGTCTAACGTCGGCGCAAGTTGAAGATCTTCAAGGCGGACAGTTGGCAATCTCGGTGGACGGCGTTGAAGCATTGACGTTGGCTGGTGAAGAACTGAGAGCCGGCGTTTATGAGACGCAGTCTGTTGCATTATCAACAGCTCAAATTGAATCCATGATCGGCGGCACGCTTGAGATCGAAAGTGCCGCTGGAAACTCGATTTTGGCTGTTGACAGCTCGGTTCTCACAACCGGACGCGAGATACAAACACTTGAGTTGACCGGCCAGCAGCTTGCTAACCTCGCCAATGGCGCGTTTGAGATCACAGATGGCACAAATAGCATTGCGCTCGATGCCACTGATTTGAGCTCAGCAGGTGAAGTCGACGAGCAACAATCGTTCGATTTCGCAACCGTCTTGGCAGACCTGCAAGCGGGTAATGTGACCAGCCTTGAGATCTCGAACGGCGTTGAGAGTATCTCACTGAGCAGTGCACAACTTACCGCACTGAACGACCCAACTGTCACTCGGAATGATCTTCGGGATTCGCTGGAAGCAATCGAGCCCGATCCCTTTGGTGTGCGCTTTAACTCTGGCGCTGGCGCGGAGGACATTGTTGCTGAATTTAATAGCGCGGGACCACAGTCTGCGCTCTCAGTGACCTGGACTGCCGCCGGCACTGACAAGACTGGAACCTTTACTGAAATCCAAGCTGGAGTGGCTTCGGCAACAACCTCTCTGGATCAACTCGCAGCGGCGCTCCAAGCGAAAGAGGATGCACTCCCGACCGATGAAAAACTGGGTGTTACCTTTGCTCAAAATGCCACTGCGACGGGAATTGCAGTGACATTTAACGAAGCAGGCGCGCAAACAGAGCTGGTCGCGTCTGGTGAGGACAGTGTCCAGAGTGCCATTGCGATTACAAACACCGTCACACGCGCTGGATCAGAGCCTGCTGCGTCGGATTTGGATTCACTTGTTACAGCACTCAATGCGAGTTCCGGGTCGTCTGGATTAAGCTTTGCCGCCTCAGAGGATGGTACTGCGCTCGAAATCACCTTTGACGCCTTCGGGGATCAAGGTCTTGTCAGCCTGAGCGCGACTGAGGCCGATGGGACTGTGATCGCCACCATTCCAGCAGCAACTGAAGTCACCGCAGGTGTGACCCCTGCGAACCCGACGCTTGGTGATATCGCATCAGCGCTGAATACCAAGGCGACCTCCGGAAATCTCGGGTTTAGCGTGATTGCAGACACATTGAATGACCAATTACGCATCGAATTTTCCGAGGATGGCGATAAAGAGGTCTCGATAGCTGCGGTAAATGCAAACAACTCGGATTTAACGGTTGATTTTAATGGCTCATCAGCCATCCAAGAGGTTGCAATCACGGATGCAGATGTCCAGGCATTGGCTGCAGGCTCGTTGGTGATTTCTGACGGAACGAATACTTTGACTTTGGATGCCGATGATCTGCCTGACGGTGTCCCTGAGACTCAATCGGTAGCCATTGCAGCGGCAGATCTCACAGCGCTCGAAAATGGTTTGCTGACAATTTCAAACGGTACCAATCAGGTCGCTTTGAATTCGGCCGATCTCACTAGTGGAACGCCTGCGCGCATTCAAATTTCGGGTCTTGAGGTGGCACGCGCTACTGGCGAGCTTGATGGGGCGACACTGACTATTTCGGACGGTACAAATACGCTGACCTACACTGACGATGGGTCGGGACTCACTGACCTCGCAGCGCTCGTGACGGCTCTGAATACGCAAGCGACTGCAGATGGATTCGATGCCACATTTAGTGAGGATACCGGCGATATTGTATTGACCAGTTTTGACACCGTTGGGCTTCAGAACACATTTTCAGTCTCAGGTCTGCAAAGTGATGCTGCGACTGCGGTGAGCGGTCTTGATTTCACAATTCAGGACGAGGGCTCCGATCCCGCGATCGCATCCTTGGCTGATTTGGCCGCACTTTTACAAGCCAAAGAAGATGCACTACCTGACGATGACAAACTCGGTGTCACCTTCTCTGCCGCTGCCGGTGCGCTCAACGTCGAGTTTTCTGATTTTTCGGACCAACAGGCACTGGATGTGTTGGCGCGAGAAGCCGATGGAACCCCAATTACGTTGACTGCAGCGCAAACGATTGCAGCCGTTGAGCCAGCCGTTCCCGATCTTGAAACATTGGTCGCAGTGATCAATGGTCACGACGATAACACGCTCGCAGGAACGTTCAGTGTCAACGCTGCAGGGGACGGATTGTTGTTTGCTTTTGATGCAACCGGTGAACAAGAAGCGATTTCGCTGACTGGGACGGATTCTGACAGTGCGGAATCAACCTACACAGTCGCGTTAACCGGCGGTAATGCAATCCAAGGCGAAGATCCGCGCAACGGCATTGAGTCCTCAACCCTTGTTCAAGGTTTCGCTTCAGTTGAAGCCGGATCAATGCTTGATTATGTAGAGGGTCAGGGTACGCAACTCACCGATGCACTTGGAAATCGACTCTCATTCGATGTGTCGTATTCATTGTCCGAAAAAGGCTTTTCGATCACGCGCAGTGATGGAGCAGATCTCACTCTTCAATCCGCAGTGCTTGATGGTGCGGCCTTGACGAACACGTTATTCGGTTTGTCGGGAAGTAAGAGTCGTGATCTGGATGCGAATACCGGCTTATTCGTTGCGAGCAGCGATTTTGACGTATTCCCAAATGGTGAACCCATTGTTGATCCAATGTTCCAGCGCTATGGACTCAAGGTTGAGTATGACGAGGCCGAGAATACCTTCTCGATAAAATCAGGCACGACGGGGGATGATTCCAACATCCGGATGTATAACGTGTCGGGTTCGGTTCAAAACATGCTTGGTTTTGTGACGGCGCAAACATCGTTCGAAACGGCTGATTTGCGCGTTGACGGTAAAGAAGAGACCGATCTCGCTGAACGTGGTTTGACGTCTGAACCGGCCCGTGTCGCAGGGAACCCGCTCTCGATTAA
>AACY020525910.1_pt1 | contig 12086 bp, 11 predicted proteins | sample 267378 | NCBI WGS metagenome assembly AACY02 (sample SAMN02954345, study PRJNA13694) | marine metagenome | biome: aquatic; feature: ocean; material: water; isolation source: isolated as part of a large dataset composed predominantly from surface... | reverse complement strand
GTACGTGAGCATGGCCCCGAGGCTGCAAGGTTACTGCTGCGCGATTTACAGAATTACAGTCTTGATTTGGGTGTGGTGCTCTCAGAGGCCACCTTAAACACGCCTTATATCAATACCATTCCTTTGTCAGAGCAGCCCTCTTACCCGGGGGACATCGCCCTGGAGAAGCGTATTGAGAATATCGTACGCTGGAACGCGGCTGCCATGGTATTGCAGGCACAAGATGCGGGTGAGGGGCTCGGTGGCCATATCGCCACCTACGCATCGGCGGCTACAGCCCTTGAGACGGGCTTTAACCATGTGTTCCGCGCCGATGTGGATATTTTATTGCCGCAGCCCCACGCGGCCCCGGGGATTTATGCGCGTGCTTTCCTAGAGGGGCGTCTGAGTGCCCAGCAGCTTGCCAATTACCGACGTGAGCTGGGTGAGGGCGGCGGCTTGTCATCCTATCCCCATCCACGCTCGATGCCCGAATTTTGGCAGGTACCCAATGCCTCCATGGGGCTGTCTGTGCCCATGTCCATCTACATTGCCCGCTTTGCAAAGTATCTCGAGAGCCGCGGCTTAAAGGCTAAAGATGGCGGGCGTATCTGGTGTTTTATCGGCGATGGAGAAGCGGATGAACCCGAAGTCCTGGGAACCATCAATATCGCGGCCCGCGAGCGGCTGGATAACTTGGTGCTTGTGATTAACTGTAATTTACAGCGTCTCGATGGACCGGTCAGGGGCAACGGTAAAATTATTCAGGAATTGGAGCGTACCTTTAGGGGGGCTGACTGGCAGGTGCTCAAAGTTATTTGGGGTAGCGGTTGGGATGCACTGCTGGCGAATGATCGCGCGGGTGTTTTGCGCCGTCGAATGGAAGCCTGCCTCGACGGGGATTACCAGCGTTATTCGGTTTTGCCCGGTAATCAGCAACGGGAACATTGGGTACATGGCGATCCTCAGCTTGAGCAGATGATGAATGCACTGACCGACGAGGAGGTGGCAGAGATAAAGCGGGGAGGACAAGACCCCAAGAAAATTTATGCCGCTTTCCGCCGTGCCATGGATACCCCCGAGCGCCCGAGCGTGGTGTTGGTAAAAACCGTGAAAGGGGACGGCTTGGGTCCGGCAGCCCAGGGTCGCAACACGGCGCACCAGAAGAAGGATTTCAGCCCAGAAGAGCGCCGTGCCTGTGCACAGGCCTGGGGTATTCCACTGTCGGATAGCGAGGTCGAACAGGCGGCCTTTTACTGCCCCGATGCCGATAGTCCAGAAATGCGTTACTTACAGGCTAGACGCGACGCGTTGGGGGGCTATCTGCCCGCTCGCACCGTTAAATGTGAGCCATTGCCCGCACCTGCATCCGAGCAGTTTACCCTGTTTGATGGTGGCACCGAGCGGCCCATGTCGACCACGACCGGTCTGGTGCGTTTGTTAACCAAGTTGCTGCGGGACGCCAATGTCGGCAAGTACATCGTGCCTATTGTGCCTGACGAGGCCAGAACCTTTGGCATGGACGCCCTGTTCCGTGTGGCGGGTATCTATTCCCCCGATGGGCAGCGCTATACCCCCGTTGATGCGGACTCGCTCAATACCTACCGAGAAGCAGAAGACGGGCAAATCCTGCAGGAAGGCATATGCGAGGCCGGTGCCATCGCGTCGTTTATAGCGGCCGGTACCGCTTACGCAACCTTTGGTGTGCCCACCATTCCGTTTTACATTTTCTATTCGATGTTTGGTTTTCAGCGGGTCGGTGACATGATCTGGGCCGCCGCCGATATGATGACCCGCGGTTTTCTGCTCGGCGGTACCGCGGGACGCACGACGCTTAATGGAGAGGGTTTGCAACACCAAGACGGCCACTCACCTATTCTTGCAAGCACGGTGCCCTCTATCCGAAGCTACGACCCGGCCTTCCCCTACGAGGTCTCGGCCCTCGTGGGCTACGGCATTCGACGCATGTTCGTCGAGCAGCACGATGAGCTGTATTACCTGATGCTGTACAACCAAAACCAAGGGGTTCCCCCTCGTCCAGCAGCGGCCACCGACGACGCAATTGTTCGGGGCGGCTACTGTTTAGAGCCAATGGCTGGCACCGGACTCGCGGTCAATTTGTTGGGCTCTGGCGCTATTTTGAGTGAAGTGTTGCAAGCGGCAGCCCAGCTTCGCAGTAACGGCTATGCAGTAGCTGTTTACAGTATCACTAGCTATATCGAGCTGGCCCGGGAAGCGGAGCGTTGGGAGCGCAGATCACCCGGTGAGTCGTCCTCCGAGGAAGCCCCAGCCCCCTGGATTCAAGCGCTTTTGGGCACCGAGCCCATTCCCACCGGTTGCCGCCAGTGACTACGTCTGCGCTCTGCCACGGATGATTGCTAGCTGGGTAGAGGGCCCCTACGCTGTACTCGGCACCGATGGTTTTGGCCTGAGCGAGACCCGCAGTCGCCTAAGGCAGCACTTCGGGGTGGATGCGGCCACTATCGTGCGCACGGCGAAGCGTCTAACGGCCGAGCAAGGTGTCTCCTAATGACCCCCAAAGAGACCACCCCAGTCACGGGGATTCATCACATTAATCTGCTTGTGGCAGATCTGGATGATGCCATGGCACTGTGGCGGCAACAGCTGGGTATTTCGGGCTTTATCGAGGATAGCCTTGAGGGTCGCGGGGTTCGCACTGCTCGGGTTCGTTTGGGTCACACCTGGCTGGTACTGGTACAGCCGGTGTCTGAGGGTGAGCCTATGCGTCAGTTGCGCGAGCGGGGTGAGGGCCTGTTCCTGCTGTCACTGGGTGTATCCAATCTCGATGACGCGGTGGCAACAGTGAGAAAAGGTGGTGGCGACACCACTAGCATAGAGCCCCGGCAGGGGCTCGAGAATTGGCGAGTGATTGATCTCGATCCGTCGCTGCTCGCCGGTGCGCCGATACAGCTAACGGAAGAGCAGTGAGGTCGACGGTCTGTCGGTCATCGAGACAGCCACCATCGGCCTCTGGGGGGTCAGTCCTCGAGGGCAGCCAGACCCGCTTGTGCGACCTCCATATCATCGGTGTAGTGGCCACCGCTGACGCCAATGCCCCCCACGACTTGGCCGTCAATCATGATGGGGTAACCACCGCCGAAAACAACCAGTCGGTCGGTTTTGACAATACCATCGGCCAGCGGTGGGTCGTTTTTGATGAACTCATGCCAGGTATGGGTGGGCATGCCAAAGGAAATGGCGGTGTAGGCTTTGTCCTGAGCAATTTGTACGCTGAGCAGGGGTGCGCCATCCATGCGCTCATAACTTTTGAGAGCCCCCGACTCATCGCAAATCGCGATGATCATGGGTTTGCCCATTGCCTCTGCTTTCTCGCGGGCGGCGGCGATAACTTTTGCTGCCGCCGCAGCGGTAATCGACAACTTAGTGTGAGTGTGGGACATAACAACGCTCCTCGGTGGTGGATGACAACTAAAATGCTAGCATCTAGGTATAACAGAAAATGACCGGACAAAGGATACGTACAATGGCAGTCGATGTAATCATTAAGGAAGTGGCACCTCGGGACGGGCTGCAGGCACAACCCAAGCACTTAACCCTGGAGCAGCGCCAGCAGTTGATTGAGGAGCTGGCGGTAACAGGTCTGACTGAGCTCGAAATTGGCAGCTTTGTATCGCCGAAAGCGGTGCCTCAGATGGCCGGTACCGATGTATTGGCATCACAGCTGCCAGCGCAACCCCTGGACTACTCGGCACTGGTGCCGAATCTTAAGGGGTACCAGTTGGCCCGTGCAGCGGGCATCAATACCATGGCCATTGCAGTTGCGGCGACTGAGCAGATGAACCAGGCCAATATCCGTATGAGCCTCGAGCAGACCTTTGCCATGGCCGATGAGTTGTTGGCGAGTGCCCGTGCTGACGGTAGCGCTGTACATGCCTACTTGGCCGTGGCCTTTGAGTGCCCCTTTGAGGGCAAGGTGGATCCTGCTGTTGTGCTATCCCAGGCTCGTCACCTGATGGCACAGGAGCCCGCGCGCTTGGTCATCGCCGACACCATCGGCGCCGCTAACCCCCGTGACGTAAAAGCGCTAATGTCCGCGCTGGTCGCTGAGTTTGGCCCCGAACGTTTGGGCTGCCATTTCCACGATACCCGCGCGATGGGTTTGGCTAACGTTTACGCCGCCCTTGAAGCCGGCATTGTACAGTTCGATAGTGCGGCCGGTGGTCTGGGGGGTTGCCCATTCGCTCCGGGTGCTAAGGGGAATGTGGCCACGGAAGACGTGGTGTTGTTGTGCGAGTCGATGGGCCTGAACACTGGTGTGTCAATGCCGGCGCTGCTATCCGCCGTTGCGAGCTTAAGCGACATGATCGGTGCGCCCCAAGGTGGACGGGCCCATTACTGGCTCAGTAATAACTCAAATCGCTGCGCATCATGATGGATGTATGGACAGCAATTGAAGGCCGTCAAAGTATTCGCGCGTTCGATACTGAGCGCTCCGTCGCCGATGACACCCTTCGCGACCTATTGAACGTGGCAGCCCGGGCGCCCTCGGGTTCGAATATCCAACCTTGGCGGGTATGGGTGGTGAAGGGTGACCTAAAAGCGCGTATCAGCAGTGCCTGTGAAGCTCGGTATTTGGCCGGTGACGAGGGGCAGGGGGAATACCATTATTACCCTCAACACTGGCGCCAACCCTACTTGGGGCGACGACGAGAAACCGGCTTCGGCCTTTACGGATTGCTCGGCATCGACCGTAAAGACAGTGAAGCGGTCATGGCCTATAGGGTTCGTAATTACCGTTTTTTTGATGCCCCGGTCGGTTTGTTTTTCACCATTGATCGGGATATGGAGCTGGGTAGCTGGCTCGATTACGGCATGTTTCTACAGAGCATTATGCTTGCCGCTCGGGGTGTCGGACTGGAAACTTGCCCTCAAGCCGCGTTTTGCCCCTATTACGACAGTATTATGCCCTTGTTGGGCGCGCCCGAGGAGCAGATGCTGGTGTGTGGAATGGCTGTGGGGTACGCCCTAGCGGGCGCCCCCGTGAATCGTTATAGAACATCGCGTCTTGATGCGGATGATTTCACGCATTTTCTGGGCTCCGAGAATTAGGGTCTCAGCTGGCCCTTGCCACCATCTGCTTGGCGATGATCATCCGTTGAATTTCATTGGTGCCCTCACCAATACACAGTAGCGGTGCGTCCCGGTAAAAACGTTCAATTTCATACTCGGGAGAGTAGCTATAGCCACCGAAAATCCGCATGGCATCGAGACTATTTTGTACCGCCGATTCCGATGCGAAAAACTTGGCTTGTCCCGCTTCTAAGTCACAGCGCTCGGCACGGTCGTACTTGTTGGCCGCTTGCTCGACGAGCAGGGCAGAAGCCGCTGCCCGGGTCGACATTTCAGCAAGCTTGAGCTGAATGGCCTGGTGTTCCGCAATGGCTTTGCCGAAGGTTTTGCGCTCCATGGCATAGGCTAGAGCCATATCGGTAGCGCCTTTTGCCATACCCGCGCCCCGCGCCGCGATGTTGATGCGGCCCAGCTCCAGGCCGCCGGCCACTTGCTGAAAGCCCTGTCCTTCGCTGCCCCCGATCAGGTTATCGGCGGGTACGCTGAAATTGTCGAAAATGAGTTCAGCTGAATCGATAGATCGGTAACCGAGTTTCTTGAGCTTTTTGCCAACACTGAAACCGTCGCCTTTTTCACACAGGAATAGGCTCATGCCCCGGTGTCGGGGTTCGGCGGCAGGATCTGTTTTTGTTAGAACCGCTAGGCAGTTGCCATTGATACCGTTAGAGATCCAGGTTTTGGTTCCGTTGATGATGTAGTTATCGCCATCCCGTTTCGCCACAGTACGAATGGCTTGCAAGTCTGAGCCGGCATCGGGCTCTGTTAAGCCAATACCACCGCGCAGTTCACCGGTGGCGAAACGGGGAAGAAAACGTGCTTTTTGTTCTTCGGTGCCCGCCCGTTGTACACAGCTCGCCATGATCAAATGGGAATTAAAAATCCCCGACGGTGCCATCCACACTTCACAAATTCTCGACACAACCTTGGCGTAGGTAGTCGCGCTCAAACCTAGCCCCCCATACTCTTCACTGATGGTTGCACCGAACAGCCCCAGCTCCTTCATTTGCTCCACAAGGTCGACTGGGTAAGTGTCGGCCTGGTCGTATTCTCGAGCGATGGGCTTGAGTTCCTTGTCGACCCACTTGTCGATGGTGGCCAGAATTTGTTGCTCGAGTGCACGGTCGCTTGTCATGTAGCCTCCAGAATGGCAGTAAATGAAGAAAACGAGGGAATCTTAGTTGTCACGTTTTGGCACCAGAATTTGGCGCTCGAATACGCAGACCTCGGTGTTGTGCTGATTCAGACCGCGGGTTTTAACGCTAACAATACCCGCGTTGGGTCGCGATTTGGACTCCCGCTTGTCGAGAACTTCGGTATCGGCGTACAGGGTGTCACCGGGAAAGACCGGGTGGGTAAGACGAATCTCTTTCCAGCCCAAATTGGCTATCGCCTTAGCGCTGACATCGCTAACACTCATCCCCACAATAATGGCAACCGTTAGGGGGCTGGCGACTAGGGGTTTCCCGAACTCGGTGGTTGCGGCGTATTCCTCATCGAAATGGAGTGGGTGAGTGTTCATGGTTAGCAGGGTAAACCACGCATTGTCTTGTTGCGTGACGGTGCGACCGGGCTGGTGGTGGTAAATATCGCCCACAACAAAGTCGTCGTAGTAACGGCCCGGCATCTGTTGGTAGCGATCTACTATGAGGTTTGTCTCCACGGTGTCGGCTCCTTCGGGGCTGTTCGGCGGGGGGCACACAATCGCTAGCAGCCACCCATCACGTTTAATGATAAAATGTTCGGACAATTGAGTTTGGGGGAATAATGAAAAGGATGCAACCAGAGGACGAGCAGCCTGCTGACGCCATCAAAGGTGCCACGCGACCCATGTATCGCCGCATTGCGGATGACTTGCTGGAGGCCATCCGCGATGGGCGTTTTCCTGTGGGCACTCTGCTACCCGGCGAGTTGGAGCTTATTGATCGCTACAGCAGTAGTCGCCACACGGTCAGAGAAGCGTTGCGGGTGCTGGAAGATATGGGCATCGTGAGGCGCGAGCGGGGCCGCGGCACGCTAGTCATCTCGCCCGTGGCAAGGCCTGCATTTGTACAGATGGTGCGCTCCCCCAGCGAGTTATTGAGCTACCCCACTGACAGTTCCTTTAGGGTGATCTCAGAGAGTGCTGTCTCCCTCGACCAGGCGTTGGCGAAGCGTCTAAAGAGTAAGGCGGGTTCCGAGTGGGCACTTATTTCCGGCTTGCGAACCTTTGATAACGGTAACCCCGTCTGTTGGAGCGATATCTATGTCTTGCCCCAATACGCCGGTATTGCCCGTGCTCTGGGTGCCAGCAGTCGTCCCGTCTACGACCTAATCGCTACAACCTTTGGTGAAGAGGTTGAGAAGATCAACGTCGAAATCTATGCCAGCGTATTATCGGGGCACAGGGCAAAGGCATTGAACACCCCAGACGGCGCCCCCTCTCTCTGTTTGTGTCGGCGTTATGTGGGAAATGCCGGTCGGGTGTTTGAGATATCCGTGTCAGAACACCCCGCCGAGAACTTCAGTTACTCGCTGGAGTTCAACCGCGGCTGGCAGGCAGCAGAACATTGGTCTTGGAGTAAGTAGTTATCATGATTTATCCCTTTGATGTGTGCCGCAGTTTTTTATTTACCCCCGGCAATCATCCTCGTCGCGTTGAAAAAGTGTTTGAGGTCGGTGCTGACGCTGTCATTCTCGACCTTGAAGACGCGGTTGCGGTCGCCGAAAAAGAAGCCACCCGCGATTTGGTGGTGCAAGCATTTTCCCATCGAGTACAGCAGCAGCGCTGCCGTCATTACGTGCGTGTTAACAGTATCGATACTCGGTGGTGTGCTGACGATATCCGTGCCACCGTGGGGCCTTGGTTAAATGGCATTGTTGTTCCCAAAGTGGAAGAGGTCGATGCCCTGTTACAAGTGGACGCCTGGCTTTCCGAAGCTGAGTCGGCAGCGGGTATCGCAGCGGGTACCCTTGATCTACTGCCTATTATCGAGACTGCGAAGGGCATTGAAAACGCCAATGCCCTTGCGACCGCAGGCTCGCGGGTGCGCCGATTCGCGTTCGGTGGTGGCGATTACACCCTCGATCTCAACTACACCTGGAACGCCGATGAAGAGGTCTTGCAGTACGCAAGAGCTCGCTTGTCCCATGCATCACGGCTTGGGGATCTCGCGCCCGCCATTGACACGGTGGTATTGCAGATAAACGATGATCAGCGGTTCCAGGCGTCGGCGATTCGCGGACGGACATTCGGTTTCGGCGGTAAACTCTGTATCCACCCCAATCAAGTGCCCTTGACCAATACCTTGTTCACGCCCGCTGCCGATGACATCGACCACGCGCAAGCAGTTGTGGCTGCCTTCAAGGCCGCCGAAGCAGCAGGGTCAGCTTCGATACAGCTCGATGGCTATTTCATCGATTACCCCATCGTTTACAAATCCCAGCGTATTCTTGCCTTAGCTGAGGCGCTTAACCAAAGTCATTGAACCGTTGGATTTCCCACAGTTACCACTTAAAATGTCCGGACATATAAGGAGAAGGTATGTCCGGCGTTTCATCAGGGACGTTTCTGTCACGCAGCATCGCTGAAGTTGCTATGCAACTGTCCCCAGAAAGGGTACCGCCGTCGGTATGGGCCTATTTAAAGTTGTGCGTGGCTGACGCGATCGGTATTGCCATGGCGTCGCGCCATCACGGCTTTGCTGGCCGCACCGAGGCGGCGTTGCTGCGCTTCGCTGAGGCGGGTGGCGGGGTCGTTATCGGGAGCCGGCGTAAGCTGCCGATACGTGATGCGGCGTTACTTAACGGTGTGCTTATCCACGGGCTCGATTATGACGATACCCATCTGGCGTCCGTGGTGCATTGCTCCGCAAGTGCGGTTCCCGTGGCACTGGCTTTAGCCAGTGATGGCTCCCTATCGGGCAATGACTTTTTGTTGGCTGTGTTGTTGGCGATTGAAATTGATGGCCGCCTCGGCAGCGCGGCCGGTGGTTTGTTCCAAGAGCTTGGGTTTCATCCCACAGGTTTAGTCGGGTTGTTTGGCGCCGTTGTGGCAGCAGTGCGCCTAATGGGTGGCTCTGTCGATGATGCCATTCGCGCTCAGGGTATCGCTCTCAGTACTGCCAGTGGCAGCATGGCTTTCTTAGATGATGGCAGCTGGACGAAACGCCTACATCCAGGCTGGGCCGCTGCTTCGGCGCTTACTGCCGCGTCATTGGCAGTGAGTGGTTTTGAGGCGCCCACCGAGGCCTATGCCGGTCGCTACGGTTTCTTTTCACTGTATACCCGTGATGAGCGCAATGCCGACAAGGTACAGTGGGATCCATCGTTCAATGAATGGGCACTCGATAATGTGGCGATTAAGCCGTACCCGGTGTGTCATTTCAATCATGCACTGATTGATGCTGCTCTTGTATTACGTGCTCAGCCCGGTTTTTCAGTCGATGCCATTGAGTCGGGTCAGATACTTTTGCATCAACAGCAATTCGGTGTTGTCGCAGAGCCGTTGGACGCAAAGCGTCGCCCTCGCAGTGAATATGATGCCAAATTCTCGGCCCCGTACGCGGTGGCAACAGCGCTGGTAAAAGGACGCTTCGGATTGAGCGAGCTTGAAGATGAAGCGCGCGCGGATCCCCAGGTACTCGATCTGGCACGTCGCTTGAGTTGCCGTCACGACGACCGGTCCTTGTTCCCTCAGGTGTTTTCCGGCGGGCTGGTCCTCACTTTAGATGACGGGCGAGTGTTTCAGCATTTCGAGGCGATTAATCGGGGGGCTGGCGAACGTCAGTTGACGACCCAGGAAGTGAGAAGGAAGTTTGAGCAGAATTGCACCGCCAGCTTATCGGTCGCCCATGTCGAGGCACTGTGGCAGGCGATTATCGACTTAGATAGCAGTGACGATTGCCATGAGTTGTTGCAGTTATTACGAAGTCCCCTCGCCAATGTTTAACCGGGTGAAGCGTAACAGCGCTAGCGCGCTAAGGAAGACAGCATGTTGATGAACGGTGGTGGTCGAATCATGTCGGCGGCGGAGTACAAAGAAAGTCTGCACCGCTACCAACCTAGAGTTTTTGTAAACGGCCAGCAGGTTGCATCGGTCGCCGATGAGCCCCAGTTTGAGCCCGGTATTCGCGCGGTGGGTGTTACTTACGATTTTGCCCAGCGACCCGAGTACGGCGGTCTCATGCTCGCTGAGCAGGCGACTTCAGGTGCTACCGTCAACCGCATGCTACACATCAATCGCGATACCGATGATTTGTTGAGTAAGTTAGAGGCGGTTCGACTCCTGTGTCGCGAAACAGGCTGCGCTCAGCGCTATCTGACCCACGACGCTCTCAATGCCATTTATCAATCCACTTGGGCTATGGATCAAGACGCGAGCAGTGCCGAGTACCACCCGCGCTTTCTTGAGTACTTGCACCGTGTGCAGCAAGAGGATCTGACACTGGGTGTCGCCATGACCGATGCAAAAGGGGATCGTAGTAAGCGCCCCCATCAGCAGTCTGAGCGCAATAGTTATGTACACATTAAGGAGCGCCGGTCGGATGGTGTCGTGCTCTCGGGTACTAAGGCTATTGTGACCGGTGGTCCCTACATGCATGAACTGCTCGTCATGCCTTGTCGCACCATGATCGAAGCCGATGAGGACTTTGCGGTGTGCTGCGCCGTGCCAATCGACGCTGCGGGGCTCACGATTGTGGCGCGACCCGCGGGTAGGCCTGGTGATGAAGAGGCCAAGTTCAGCGCAAAATACGGTCAAAGTACCGCGGTGTGCCACTTTGTTGATGTGCTTGTGCCCTGGGAGCGGGTGTTCATGGCGGGGGAGTGGCAACACACCGAGCACCTAGTGACGTCCTATGCCAATCACCATCGCCACAGTTGTATCGGCGCGCGGGCGGGCTTTGGAGATCTGCTGATTGGCGCCGGTGCGTTGATGAGCGAATCCAATGGCCTCGATATGGACAAAGTACCCCATCTTCGGGATGCCATGGTCGATCTTATCAAGATCACTGAAAGCTTTTTTGCCTGCGGCGTGGCTGCATCTGTGTATGGGGTGACGGACCCCTGCGGCTCACTCATGCCCGAGCCGGTCTTTTCCAACATTGGAAAACTGCTGTTAGCCACAAAAATCTACGATATGCATCGAGCCGCACACGAGGTATCTGGCGGCTTAATCGTCGCTCTTCCGGGGCCCGACGAGGATCACAACCCTGAAACCGCCGGTGATTTAGCGGCTGTGCTCGGGGGGCGTTCCGATATTCCCTACGCCCAGCGGATGGAGGTGTCGCGCTTCATTGGCGATCTGACGGCGTCGTCGACCGGGGGCTGGTATTCGGTCATCAGTCTGCACGGTGGCGGTTCGCCTGCGGCGATGAAACGGGAGATATTCCGGCGCTATCCGGTTGAAGAGCGCCAGGCGCTGGTAGAGCGCTTGCTCGACCGGGGTGTCGCTGATACCGGTGAATCCGGTGCGCCACCCCGTCAACGCCAGCCCGGTCAGTGTTGCGATACCGGTTGTACTGTGCCCGGCGAAATCAAGTCCGACTAGTATGAGCACCGGGCGCTGGGGCAAGTGCCTAGCGCCCGGTGCTCGAACGGCCTCGTAGGTACCCGTTACCCTCTCGGTTAGACCGGTACCGCCAGCTCGGTTGGTGGCAATATAGTGGTTCGTTTCATCAACCGCAGGTGGCCCTGATCAAAGGGATCGCGCCGGTGCATGGTGCAGGCGTTATCCCACAGCAGCGCGTCCCCGTCCTGCCATTGATGGCTGTAAACGAATTGGGGCTGCACGCACCAGTCGAATAACTCTTCGAGCATGGTGCGACTCTCTTCCTCTTCCCAGCCCACAATATGCGTGGTCATCCCCGGGCATAGATAGAGCGCGGGCTTCCCGGTGATGGGGTGTCGACGCACCAGGGGGTGGTCGATATCCGGTGATTTTTTCTTCTGCTCGTCATTGGTCGGCACACTGTACGCGCGATTAAACGCTTCGTAGGACTGTATGGCGCGGCAGTGCA
>AACY020520682.1_pt1 | contig 12090 bp, 11 predicted proteins | sample 267378 | NCBI WGS metagenome assembly AACY02 (sample SAMN02954345, study PRJNA13694) | marine metagenome | biome: aquatic; feature: ocean; material: water; isolation source: isolated as part of a large dataset composed predominantly from surface... | reverse complement strand
TAAAGGCGGTTTTTTAAGTGCTATTTAAAGCGCTTAATCCGGAATAATACCCCAGGTCAGAACAGGGAATAGCAGTAACAGTGCTACGCGCACGAAGTCTGACGCCAAGAAGGGTAGTACGCCGACAAAGGTGTCGCGCATTGGAACGCCCTCTGCGATCTTGTTGATGATGAAGACGTTCATGCCCACCGGTGGGGTGATCATGCCGACTTCAACAACGATCAGACAGATGATGCCGAACCAGAGTGCTGTCTGCTCTTCGGTCATGCCGAAATCCAATCCCATAATGGCTGGGAAGAAGATCGGTACCGTTAGAAGGATCATCGATAGGGAGTCCATCAAACAGCCCAGTACTAGGTAGACGACTAGCATCAACATCAGTACGAGCATGGGTGACAGTTCACGATCCAGGATCCACTCAGCGAGTGTCTCTGGCATGCCGCTTAGGCTCAAGAAGGCGTTGAAGATATCGGCACCTAACAGGATGACAAAAATCATCGCACTGTTAATGGCGGTCTGCTTGATACAGTCAATAAAACCTTCCCAGGTAAGCTGTCGGTTGATCAATGCAATAACGATCGTACCAACGACACCGTAAGCGGCTGCTTCTGAAGGTGTGAAAATACCGCCGTAGATACCACCCAATACACCGATGAATAGGAAGCTTGCAGGTAGAAGCTCAATCAGTGCTTTGCCGCGCTCAGACCAGCTCGTTTTTGCGCTCTTATCTGCGTAGTGAGGTTTCAGTTTAACCAGAATCGCAATGACCAGCATGTAACCCATGATCGCCATGATGCCCGGGACCATTGCCGCCATGAAGAGCTTAACAATGTTCTGCTCAGTCATGATCGCGTAGATGATCAATACAATCGAAGGGGGTATTAGAATACCCAACGTACCACCGGCGGCCAGTGCGCCAGTCGCCATTGCGCCGTGATAGCCGTGTCGTTTCATCTCAGGCAGAGCAACTTGTCCCATGGTCGCAGCGGTTGCTAGTGATGAACCACAGATTGCACCAAACACACCACAACCGCCAACGGCTGCAAGAGCCAGACCACCACGGTAGTGGCCAATAAAAGCGTTTACACCGGTAAATAGTGAGCGGCTGATGCCAGAGCGTGTCGCTAGGTTGCCCATCAGTAGGAACAGCGGAATGATCGATAGTGAGTGGCTCGCCATCTGACCGAAGGATGAACCCTTCATGTAGAACATCAGCGTGCTGAAGTCGTCGATGATTGAGTAACCGACTGCACCGGCTAGCATCATTGCGATGCCGATCGGCACGCGCAAAAACATAATGACCAGCATGAACAGGATTATGACGCCTGCTGTTAATTCGTCACTCATTTCACACCCTTGTATTCTGCAATCATTGCTAGTGGTTTAAGAACGCCAGCAATGGAGGTAAGGCTAAAGCCAAAGGCGATGGTCATGTAGAACCACCACTCTTTCATCCGCAACATCATCGTCTCATTGCCATACTTCTGAGCAGCTAAGCCACCCTCATAGGCTTGTGTCGCTAGGAAGTAAAAGAGCACAGCCAAGATAAGACTGCCGATAACATCCATAGTGAGACGGAAAGGCGCGGGTGCTGAAGCTGTTAGGACGTCGACAATGACGTTGCCAAAGCGCATTTGGCAGTAGGGCATTGCGAGCGCAACAACCACAGCGGTAAACATTTGGACAATCTCGGTATCACCATTGATGGGCGAGGAGAAGAAGTATCGTCCTGCCACACTGGTGACTGTCGTGAATGCCATGATCGTCAGGATGAATCCTGATAAAAGAGCGAGCCACAAAGTGGCTCGCTCGTAGAGGTCTGCTAGAGACCGGGTTTTCAGTAACAGTGTTGTCACTTGAACACCTTTAGATTATTTGCTGTATTTCTCAAGCATCGCGTTAGCAGAGTCTAGAAGTTTCTGACCTGGTAGACCTAGGCCGTCCATCTCTTTAACCCACTCGACTGGTACGTTAGCTGTCGCTTCTTGAATTTTCTTAACTTCGGCAGCAGGCATCTGTGAGCGAGTTGCGTTCTCGTCAATCAGCTTACGACCGTAGTTTTCAGCATTTTTGAAGAACTCACCGCCTAGCTTAGCGAAGTACATGCCAGCGTGGTCGTCCATGATCTGCTGAAGATCAGCAGGCATAGATTCGTACTTAGCTTTGTTCATGCCTAGTAGGAATACAGAGGTGTATAGACCACGACCATCGTCTGTTTGAACTTCAACAGCGTTGTCGACAAGTTCGTGCAGTTTGATCGCTGGAACGATTTCGAAAGGAACCACAGTACCGTCGATCACGTTTTTAGCCAACGCTTGTGGCATCTCTGGAACCGGCATACCGACTGGAGTAGCGCCTAGAGCGTCTAGAGCAGCAGCTACTGGACGGCTTGGGTTACGGATCTTTTTGCCCGCGAAGTCAGCAACAGAGTCGATCGCATCACCTTTAGAGTAAACAACACCGCGATCGTGCGTCCAGAATGCTAGAGGGTGCATGTCGGCAAACTCTTTCTGAACTTCTGGGTTAGCTTCGTAGTATGCTTGAAGCGCCTGCGAGGTCTCGTATGCATCGGTTACCATGAATGGGTTTTCAAATGCTGAGATCGCTGGGAAACGGCCTGGAGTATAGCCAGGAAGTGTCCAGATGATGTCGACGAAACCATCTTGTACTTGGTCAACTAGCTGTGGTGGCTTACCACCTAGAGACATTGAACCGTAAATTTTGATTTTGATGCGGCCTTCAGACGCCTCTTCAATTGAATCAGCCCATGGCTGGAAGAACTTAGCGTGTGCAGGTGCCTTCGCAGGTAGGAAGTGGTGCATCTTAAGGTTGAATTCAGCTGCCTGTGCAGAAGCTGCAATAGCAGCGCCAAGAACTGCAACACCAACAGTCTGAGCGATAATACGTTTGATCATTATTTTTCTCCTTGGGGTTTAAACAAGACATTAACCGTCAACTAATATTAGCTCAAATACAGCTAACGCTATCTTTTGGGCTAGATCTTGGTATTAGAGGCCGGCTTTTTATCTTTTAAAGCGTCTCGTTGCCTAACACTATTACTCTATACGTCTGCTCAACAACCCCTTATTCACATTTTTGAATAGGGGTTTGGCGACATTTAATTGAGCTGTAAGGCCTGAAATATCAATAAATGTACCAATAATTAACGCATTAGATTGGAAAGTTTTGGGTTTGGCTCATCCGAAGCTCTGAATAGCACGGCAACGTTACCGATCTCCTGCACCAGCTCAGCTTCAACGACAGCGACTAGCTCTTTGATCAGTTCGCGCTTTAGGTCACGATCGCCGACGGCAAACTTTACTTTGATGAGTTCGTGGTCTTCCAAAGCGCGGTCAACTTCCAGCTGAACGTTTTCAGTCAGTCCGTTACCGCCAACCATTACGATTGGGTTTAAAGTGTGTGCACGCGTGCGAAGACGCTTTTTTTGATCAGTTGTTAAGCTCATATTAGAATTGGGGCCTTAAATTAGGTGGGCGTTATAATTTTTACATTTTAACCCCTTTGTTGCATGCATCATAGAGTGATGCTTTCTAGGAACTTCCCTTGGCAAGATCAAAAAGCAGTGGTCGTTGGTTAAAAGAGCATTTTGACGACCAGTACGTAAAGCGTTCGAAAGATGATGGGTACCGTTCACGCGCCTGTTACAAGTTGATGGAAGTAAATGATAAAGACCATCTGTTAAAGGCCGGAATGACGGTTGTTGATTTAGGGGCAGCGCCGGGTGGTTGGTCGCAGGTGGCGGCTGAGATCGTCGGTGACTCTGGGCGTGTGGTGGCTTCCGATATTCTTGAAATGGCTCCACTGGGCGGTGTTACCTTTGTCCAGGGTGACTTTACTGAAGATTCTGTCTTCGAAGAGATTCTCTCCGCGATAGGAGATGAACCGGTAGACCTTGTAATTTCAGATATGGCCCCCAATATGAGTGGTAATGCATCATCGGATCAGCCAGCTGCGATGTATTTGGTTGAGTTGGCGTTGGATATGGCGCGTCAGATACTGAAACCGAACGGTCATTTTTTGGTGAAAGTGTTTCAGGGGGAGGGGTTTGATTCTTACCTTGCGGACATGCGCAGCAGTTTTCAATCGGTGGTAACCCGAAAGCCAGATTCGTCTCGTGCACGCTCGCGTGAGGTCTATCTGCTCGGAAAAGGTTTTAAAGACGTATAGCTCATTATTAGGGTTTTCGTTTTAGTTTATAGAGGGTAAAAAGTTGAACGATATGGCAAGAAATTTGGTGCTATGGTTAGTGATTGCAGCCGTACTGCTAACCATTTTTAACAATTTTAGCACCGAGTCCGAAACCGGACGTCTGAGCTACTCCGATTTTGTAGCAGAGGTTCAGTCGGGTCGAATTGAACGTGTGACGGTGGATGGATTTACTATTGATGGTGTGCGTCAAAATGGCGATCGCTTCGAAACCGTTCGCCCGGCGATCTCGGATCCAAAGCTAATCGATGACCTGCTAGAGCATAATGTGGTTGTTGAAGGCAAAATGCCTGAGCAGCAGAGCTTATGGCAGCAGCTACTCGTTGCGACCTTCCCGATTCTTATCATCATTGCGATCTTCATGTTCTTCATGCGACAGATGCAGGGTGGTGCCGGCGGTAAAGGTGGCCCTATGTCTTTCGGTAAGTCGAAAGCTCGCATGATGAGTGAAGATCAGATCAAAACAACCTTTGAAGACGTTGCGGGCGTTGAAGAGGCTAAGGAGGAAGTAGCCGAATTGGTCGACTACCTTCGCGACCCAGGCAAGTTCCAGCGTTTAGGTGGTCATATCCCTCGTGGTGTCCTAATGGCAGGTAACCCTGGTACTGGTAAGACGCTGCTTGCTAAAGCGATTGCTGGCGAAGCGAAAGTGCCTTTCTTTAGTATTTCCGGTTCTGATTTCGTTGAGATGTTTGTCGGCGTGGGCGCGTCACGTGTTCGTGATATGTTCGATCAAGCTAAGAAGCATGCGCCTTGTATCATCTTTATTGACGAGATTGATGCGGTCGGTCGTTCACGTGGTGTTGGCCTGGGTGGCGGTAATGATGAACGCGAACAGACGTTGAACCAACTGCTGGTTGAGATGGATGGTTTCGAAGGTACTGAAGGTATCATCGTGATTGCGGCAACCAACCGCCCTGACGTACTAGACCCAGCGCTGCTTCGTCCAGGCCGTTTTGACCGTCAGGTACATGTTGGTCTTCCTGATATTCAGGGTCGTGAAAAAATTCTTAAAGTGCACATGCGTAAAGTGCCTCTGGGTGATGATGTTAAACCAGAGTTGATTGCGCGTGGAACGCCGGGCTTCTCGGGTGCGGATCTGGCTAACCTAGTCAATGAAGCGGCTCTATTTGCAGCACGCGATAGTCGTCGTACAGTCGGTATGGAACAGTTCGAGAAAGCGAAAGATAAGATCATGATGGGCGCCGAGCGCCGCTCTATGGTCATGGCTTATAAAGAGCGTTTGAATACGGCGTTCCACGAAGCGGGCCATGCAATTGTAGGTCGTCTGATGCCTGAACACGATCCGGTTTATAAAGTATCGATCATCCCGCGTGGACGTGCGTTGGGTGTGACGATGTTCCTTCCAGAAGAGGATCGTTACTCCTACAGCCGCCAAGGTATTATCTCGCAAATTTGTTCTCTTTATGGCGGTCGAATTGCTGAAGAGATGACCCTTGGTAAAGAGGGTGTGACGACGGGTGCATCAAACGATATTCAACGTGCGACTCAGTTGGCGCGTAATATGGTGACGCGCTGGGGTTTGTCGGAAGAGATGGGGCCGCTACTTTATGGTGATGAAGATGATGATCCGTTTGGTCGTGGTATGGGTCAGCCATCTAAACCGATGTCCGGTGAGACGCAGAACAAGATCGATGCGGAAGTTCGCAAAATCATCGATGAGTGTTACCAGAAGGCTTACCAAATCCTGACCGATAACCGTGATATTCTTGATTCAATGTGTGAAGCGTTGATGACGTATGAAACCATCAGCAGCGATCAAATTGATCAGTTGATGGCACGCAAAGAGGTGACGCCACCTGAAGGTTGGAATGATTCGCAAGAGCGTGTCGATGCGGTTAAAGAGGAAGAGGCGGCTAATGGCTCTTCAGACGCTGAGTCTGACGTGCCAGTGGTGGATCAGGATGATCAGGCTTCTTCTATTGGGGGACAGTCAGGTTGGGGTGATCCTCAGTCAGATCAAGATGATCAACAAGACGAGCCTAAACAGTAATATTAAGATTCACAAAAGCCCTCATTCGTGAGGGCTTTTTCGTTGCTCAGTAAAGTGTATTGATTAAGGTGGATGTGTGACACAGCTAAGGTGTGCCAATCGAGTATTGGATCTCTCTAAAGCGCAGGTGATGGGTATTCTCAATGTGACGCCAGACTCCTTTTCGGATGGTGGTCACCTCTATCAACACTCAGCGCTCTCGATCGATAAAGCCATACAGCATGCCCTGCAGATGGTTGGTGATGGCGCTACGATTATCGATATTGGTGGCGAATCGACTCGTCCTGGTGCAGCTGAGGTCAGTGAGCAGGAGGAGATGGATCGCGTTTTGCCTGTTCTTGAACGAATCAATGCCGAGATAGATGTCGTCGTCTCTATCGATACCAGTTCACCTAAATTGATCTTAGAGTCGGCCAAGTTGGGCGCCGGTCTTATTAATGATGTTCGGGCGTTAGGTCGAGAGGGGGCTCTTGAAGCGGCTGCGAAAACTGATCTTCCCGTCTGTCTGATGCATATGCAGGGCAGTCCAGCGACGATGCAGCGACAGCCTGAGTATGCTGATGTCGTCTCTGAGGTGATGGATTTCCTCGATCAGCAGTTGAACCGCTGTATGGCGGCAGGCATCACGAAAGAGAGATTAATCATTGATCCTGGCTTTGGGTTTGGTAAAACCCTGCAACATAATTTACAGTTACTCAATCGCTTGGATAAATTATTGGACTTAGGAGTGCCTATCTTGTCTGGCACTTCAAGAAAAACCATGGTGGGCCAAGTGCTGAATCGTGAGTCTGACCAACGACTGTTTGGCAGTCTTGCGACCGTAGCGCTGGCTGTTGAACGCGGTGCAAGAATTATTCGTGTGCATGATGTGTTAGCAACCGTCGATATGGTTCGTATGACAGAAGCAGTTTTAAAGGAAGGGATCTAAATTGGGTCGTCGTTATTTTGGTACAGATGGTATTCGTGGACAGGTAGGGACCTTTCCTATCACCCCAGATTTTGTCCTGAAGCTCGGTTGGGCTGTGGGTCGTGTGTTTGCTCGTGAAGGTCGAAGCAAGGTCTTAATCGGCAAAGATACGCGTATCTCCGGTTATATGTTTGAGTCGGCCCTAGAGGCAGGTCTCTCTGCGGCGGGTGTCGATGTGCTGTTGCTAGGGCCTATGCCAACTCCAGCTATTGCCTACTTAACGCGCACCTTCCGTGCGGATGCTGGTATCGTGATCAGCGCTTCGCATAACCCCTACGATGATAACGGTATTAAGTTCTTCAGTTCAGCAGGCACTAAGTTGCCAGACGATGTTGAAGAGCGCATAGAAGCACAGCTTGATCTGGCCATGACCACTGTCAGCTCGGCTGAGCTGGGTAAGGTTCGTCGAGTCAATGATGCGGCGGGTCGATACATTGAGTTTTGTAAGTCGACGGCAGCGGGTTGTTTGAATCTGGCTGGCCTTAAGGTGGTTGTCGATTGTGCCAATGGTGCCGGTTATCACATCGCTCCTAAGGTGTTTGCAGAACTGGGTGCCTCAGTCATCGAGATAGGTACCGACCCTGATGGTTTGAATATTAATGAGCAGTGCGGTGCGACGGCGCCTACAGCGCTTCAGACAAAAGTTCTGGAGACTGAGGCTGATTTAGGTATTGCCTTAGATGGTGATGCCGATCGATTGATCCTAGTGGACCACAAAGGAGAGATCGTCGATGGTGATGAGATCCTCTTTATCATTGCTCAAGCTCTTCAGCTAAGTGGTGAGTTGCAGGGCGGTGTTGTCGGCACGTTGATGACCAATCTTGGTCTAGAGCAAGCGTTGGCAAAAATGGATATTCCTTTCGTGCGTGCTAAAGTGGGCGATCGTTATGTGTTAGAGCAACTTGCTGAGCACGATTGGAATCTAGGTGGTGAAGGCTCTGGCCATATTGTCTGCCGTAATATTCTGCCGACGGGGGATGCGACTATCGCCGCTGTCCAGGTGTTAAAAGCTGTGGCACAGTCCGGTCAAACCATTCATCAGTTGAAACATGGCATGCAGAAACTGCCTCAGAAGATGATCAATGTGCGCTTAGCGAAGAAGGTCGATATCGCTGCATCACCTGAGGTTGCGGAACATGTGGCGGCAGCAGAAGCGCGTTTGGCCGATCGTGGCCGTGTGTTGCTGCGTCCGTCCGGAACTGAGCCGGTGGTTCGTGTCATGGTGGAAGGATCTGATCTTGAAGAGGTTAATCAGGTCTGTGAGACGCTGGCTGGGCAGGTTGAAAAAGAGCTTCAGGCGCTTGTATCTTGACGGGTGCTCGGGTAAGATTTGCGCCTCTTTTAAATGGCACCCCTATTTGCGGTGCATAATTAAGGTTTAAAGCTAGAATGGAAACCATCGTTCTTATCATTCACGTATTGCTTGCAGCAGCGGTTATCGGTCTGATTCTTATTCAGCAGGGTAAGGGTGCAGAAGCGGGTGCGTCATTTGGTGGTGGTGCCTCTCAAACTGTATTCGGTAGCCAGGGTAGCGGCAGCTTCCTAGGTCGCGTTACAGCCATTCTTGCAGCGGGTATCTTCGTAACCAGCTTTGTTTTGGCTGTGTTTGCTAAAGATAAAGCCGCTTCTGTTGGTGATGCAGGTATCCCTGATGCTGCAACGATTGAAGCAGCTGCTCAGGTTGAGCAAGCATCAACAACAGAGCTTCCTGCCGCTTCGGAATCAGAGATTCCTACAGCAGGAAACAACTAAAAGTTTAGCCCAGGTGGTGGAATTGGTAGACACGCTATCTTGAGGGGGTAGTGTCTTAGGACGTGCCGGTTCGAGTCCGGCTCTGGGCACCAAGTTGTAAACGTGGTGGGTGAAGCGTAAAATTTACCTGTTTTTGATGCGGGGTGGAGCAGCCCGGTAGCTCGTCGGGCTCATAACCCGAAGGTCGTCAGTTCAAATCTGGCCCCCGCTACCACTTTTAGGATGTTACATCCTTGTTTGGTAAGCCCCTTTATGGGGCTTTTTCGTAGCTGTTTGATAGCCGCGCCCAAACAGAAGACAGTGTTATCTGCCTTCCGTATATGGTGGTAGATAAGTCAAAAATGGGTCTATATGACCCATTTTTTGTTTTTGAAATTTATAGGTGAACAGTGTCAGCAAAATTAAAGCTGTTACAAGAGTTGATTGATCCGGTTGTCCAGGGCTTAGATTTAGAGCTTTGGGGGTTGGAGTACAACGCATCAGGTAAAAATAGCCTGTTACGAATCTATATTGATGGCCCTAACGGTGTGTCGGTGGATGACTGCGCGCGTGTTAGCCAGCAGGTGAGTGCTGTGATGGATGTTGAAGACCCTATCTCAGAAAACTATACCCTTGAAGTTTCATCCCCAGGGATGGATCGCCCTCTTTATACACTAGAGCAATTCGCTGCGTATGCTGGCCATACAATTCAACTGCGTCTTCGCTCGCCGTTTGAGGGGCGTCGAAAGTTTAAAGGGATTCTTAACGGTATCGAAGGCGAAGATGTGCTTTTGGTCGTTGATAATCACGAATATTTGTTACCGCATGACCTGATCGATCGGGCCAATGTGGTTCCGCAATTTTAATCCGCTTTGACTATTAGGAGCGAAGAACTGATATGAACAAAGAGATTCTACTGGTTGCTGAAGCCGTCTCTAACGAAAAAGATGTCTCGAAAGCGGTCATCTTTGAGGCGATTGAGGTCGCGCTAGCGACAGCGACTAAAAAACGCTACGACGAAGAAGCTGATATCCGTGTGGTTATCGACCGTGCAACGGGCGATTACGACACCTTCCGCCGTTGGTTGGTTGTGGATAATGAAGCGGTTCCTGCATTGGGTACAGAGTTGACCATGCAAGAAGCGGAAGAGATCGACACCAATCTGCAGCCGGGTGATTACCACGAAGAGCAGGTTGAGTCGGTTGCATTCGGTCGTATCGCAGCACAAACAGCGAAGCAAGTCATAGTCCAAAAAGTACGTGAAGCTGAACGCGCTAAAGTGGTTGATCTGTACCGTGATCGCCAGGGTGAGTTGATCGCGGGTACCGTTAAGAAAGTGACGCGTGACAATGTCATTGTTGATCTTGGTAATAACGCTGAAGCACTGCTGCCACGTGAAAACCTATTACCTCGCGAAATCTTCCGTATGGGTGAGCGTGTCCGCGCTGTCCTACAAGAGGTTCGCTCTGAAGGTCGCGGCCCACAGCTTATTCTTAGCCGTACTTCAAATGAGATGCTGATTGAGCTCTTTTCTATTGAAGTGCCAGAGATCGCTGAGCAGATGATCGAGATCCGTGCTGCGGCTCGTGATCCAGGTGCTCGCTCTAAGATTGCCGTTAAAACTCAAGATCGTCGTCTCGATCCTGTTGGCGCTTGTGTCGGTATGCGTGGTGCGCGTGTGCAGGCTGTCTCGGATGAGTTGGGCGGTGAGCGTGTTGATATCATCCTTTGGGACGACAACCCGGCGCAGCTTGTGATCAATGCCATGGCGCCTGCTGAAGTTGCTTCGATCGTAATGGACGAAGAGACTCACTCAATGGACGTTGCGGTTGATGAGGATGCACTGGCGATGGCGATCGGTCGTGCCGGTCAAAACGTTCGCCTTGCTGCAGAATTGACAGGCTGGGAACTGAACGTGATGAGCGAAGCGGAAGCGGCGTCTAAGCACGAATCTGAAGTGGGTAAAACAGTCGACCTATTCATCAAGCACCTGGATGTCGATAGCGATCTGGCTGAGATCCTTGTGGCAGAAGGCTTCACAACCCTTGAAGAGGTTGCCTACGTACCGGCTAACGAAATGCTTGAAATCGAAGAGTTTGACGAAGAGATCGTTGATGCTCTTCGTGAGCGTGCAAAAGATGCACTGCTTAACCTTGCGATTGCAGGTGAAGAGCAGCTTGGCGATGTAGAGCCAGCTGAAGACCTCCTAACTATGGAAGGTATGGAACGTACCCTAGCGTACACATTAGCAAGCCGTGGTGTGGTTACCATGGAAGACCTTGCAGAACAGTCTATTGAAGAGCTGCTAGACATTGAAGGCATGACCGAAGAGCGCGCAGGTGAGTTGATTATGACAGCGCGTGCACCTTGGTTTGCAGAAGATCAGCAGTAATTAGACAACGGAAAAGGAGAACCCATTTATGGCAGAAGTAACGATTAAACAGCTTGCCGATGTGGTTGGTGTATCCGTTGAGCGTTTGTTAACACAGATGCAGGAAGCGGGAGTCGAAGGTAAATCCAACGATTCAACTGTCACAGAGACAGAGCGTCAGCAGCTATTAGCCCATTTGAAACGCAGTCACGGCGAAGATGCCGATGACGTCGGCGCGCCGAAGAAGATCACTCTTAAGCGTAAGACAACCTCTACGTTGAAAGTAGGCGGTGCCGGTAGTCGTAAAACCGTTAACGTTGAAGTGCGTAAAAAGCGTACTTACGTGAAGCGCACAGAGATTGAAGAGGCTCCAGAAGCTCCAGTGGTTGAAGAGACTCCGGTTGCAGCACCTGAACCACAGGTTGAAACGCCGGTCGTTGAGGCGGCGCCTGAAGCAGCGGTTGAAGCAGCCGTTGAGCCAAAAGCAGAAGCGCCGAAGACTGAAGCGAAAGCTGAGGTTAAAGAGCCAGCTAAAACTGAAGAGTCTAAGCCTGCGCCAGTAGTTGAAAAACCTGCTGAGAAGAAAGCAGCGGCTGAGCCAAAAACTGAAAACCCTCGCAACAAGAACAAACAGCGCGATGAGCGCCGTAACAACCAGCGTGATAACGATGATCGTCGCAAGTCAAAAGGCCGCGGTAATGGCACGCTGAACGCTCGTTCAGGTAAAGGCGGTAAGCCAGGTCGTGGTAAGCCAATGCGTCAAGGTGACAACCAGCACGG
>AACY020167725.1_pt1 | contig 12115 bp, 10 predicted proteins | sample 267378 | NCBI WGS metagenome assembly AACY02 (sample SAMN02954345, study PRJNA13694) | marine metagenome | biome: aquatic; feature: ocean; material: water; isolation source: isolated as part of a large dataset composed predominantly from surface... | reverse complement strand
TCTTGGCACAAAAACTCTATGCGTGAATTTTGTAATGAGCCAATTGCCAAATCCAAATATCCACGAGTAATATCAACAGCGGTAATTTTGGCTCTGGGGTTGGCAAGGTAAATCTTTTTTGTGAGCAGTCCAGTACCGCATGCCAGTTCTAGTATAGTATTGGAGTAAGGAATCTTGGAAACAATTGCTTTCTTCCAAGAATTGTCTCTGTCAAATGTAGCGTATCTTACCACAGCGTCATAGTTTTTAGAAGTTTGGTCAAAAAATTCTGGAACCTTGGATTTGGAAAGATCCTTCATAGATTATTTTGATTTAGCTCTTTTGTGGTTTGAGCATTGAAACAAAATATTTGTGCCAAGAAACATCGTTTGTTAGCTCTGGGTGGAACGCAACACCTAAGATATTTCCTTGCTTGACTGCGACTATTTTTTCGTTGAACTTTGAGACTGTTTGCACATCCTTTCCAAGGCCCTCAATGGATGGCGCTCTGATAAACACGCCCCTAGATTTGGTAATTCCAATTGATTGTGCAGAAATTTCTGCCTCAAAAGAATCTCTTTGTCTGCCAAAAGAGTTTCTTTCTACTCTAACATCAAGTAATTCCAGTAAAGGTTGGTCCATTTTTCCAACAATTCTATCTTTAGCATTTTTTGAAAGTAGAATCAGTCCTGCACAAATTCCAAACACTGGCATTCCTTTTTGGATTTTGTCCTTGATTGTCTTGATTGCGCCATTTACAAGAGACATTTGTCCAATCATTGTGCTTTCACCACCAGGAATTATCAGACCATCAAGGGCGGCAATCTCTGATGGGGTTTTAACTTGTCGAACTGAACCTTTCATTCCAGCACGTGCCAAAGCTAACTTGGTAGCCTCGATATTTTCAGATACATCTCCCTGCATTCCTAAAACACCAATATTTACGCTCATGCTGTGCTTCCACGCTCTTGCATCTTTAGTTCCAAGTTCTTAACGTCAAGACCCAACATTGATTGTCTCTCGTCAATCATTCTTTGTGCTTCTTTGACCTTGTCAGCATCTTGCCAAAATGTCGTAGCTAGAACAACCGCTCTTGCTCTCTCTTTGGCATCTTCTGCTTTGAATATTCCAGAACCAACAAAGATCCCATCACATCCAAGTGACATGAGGTAAGCTGCATCTGCTGGCGTGGCAATTCCTCCAGCGGCAAAATTCACCACAGGTAGTCTTCCAATCTTTGCAGTCTGCTCAACTAGATCATATGATACTTTGAACTCGCGTGCAATTCTGACCAGATCCTGATGATCTCCAGAATCGTAAACTGATTTGATTAATCTCAATTCGTCATTTACTTTTTTTATGTGAGTCACAGCTTCTGCAACATTTCCAGTTCCTGGCTCACCTTTTGTTCGAATCATTGCAGCACCTTCCTCAATTCTGCGTAATGCTTCTGCTAGCGATCTTGCTCCATTTACAAACGGAGTGGTGAAATCCCATTTCCAAATATGATGATACTCATCTGCAGGGGTTAGTACTTCAGACTCGTCTATCATATCCACGTTGGTCTCTTCTAAAACTCGAGCTTCGTAAACGTGTCCGATTCTGCATTTTGCCATAACTGGAATAGTTACAGCATCCATTATTTCCTCAATTACTCTTATGCTGGCAGTTCTTGCAACTCCTCCTGCCTTTCTGACGTCAGATGGAAGTTTATCTAAAACCATTACAGATACAGCACCTGCTTCTTCAGCTATCTGGGCTTGTTCCACTGTAGTGACGTCCATCACGACACCGTTTTTTAGCATGTGTGCAAATCCTCGCTTAAGAGTGGAGGTACCGCGAATGGTGGGAAATGCTCCTACTTTTTCGCTGATTTTGCCCTTTGCAGAAGGCAAGTCTCCAGAAAGCGGAATCATAAAGTAAATAGTCGAATTTGCTTATTTATAATTCGCGGCAAGATTTGAGCCAATTAGGCAACAGGCAAATCAGAATGCGGGTTTTTCATTGCACGGTGAATCATGCTCACGAACAAAAACATGCCTGACAGTACGACAAATCCAGATACACCTAGAAGAACTCCAGTCTGCTCTCTGACTCCCAATGTCATCACATAGTCACCTACGGTTCTGATGGCAAGCCCAGAGAGTATCAAAACTAGAGGGATGTGGTTAAACTCCAAAAATCTAACTGATTTTTCCAATATTGGTGGAATCATTATGGGCAAGTACAGCATTATTGTTACACTATGAATCTATGCAACATAGTGTATTGTGAGATCATACAAAGCAAAATTTTTCAGGTCAGCGGCATAAACAGTACCCAGAACTAGTCGTGCAAACAGGAACCCATATGAAATTCTAGAGTACAGTACAATGGTGTGATAGCGCTTTTTTTTCTCGCCAGTAATTAGTTTAAGAATTTCAGTGTTGTTGAATCCACCGTAAATATACACCGAGAGTGCAAAAAGCAAAACCATTGCCAACATGGATAGATTAAACACGACATCAAGTAATGCAGATTGGAATATCGATGTGGTTATTCCAAAGCCTGCGGAAATTATCGCCATAGTGATAGATGCAAAAACTAGTTTTCTTTTTGGCCTAATGAAACCAAGGAATGATGGAAGTGTCTTGTATTGTATTGCAGAAATCATCAAGATAGGGAAAAAAAGCCAGAATTGTTTTTGCACTAGCTGATTGTGATGCAGTTCAAGTATGGACAGCACCTGAGCAGAGATTAACAGTGATATCGATATTACGATGAAATAATCAGCTTCCCTGAGAAGTTTTGGTACAATTCTCAGCATGTAAAACATCAAACCGCCAAAAATTGAAACTCCTATCAATCGTAATGTTAGAGAGATTTTGGTATAATCTGTCATAATAATACCTGAGACAAAATCTACTCCAATTGACGACAATACGAGAACATACGATAGTTTTGCAAGATTGGTAGATGGAGTGAGTTCATTTCTCATTCTCGGGATTATCATGTAACCCACGCCCATAATCATTAGTGTGACAAACCCATTAAGTTGAAGGATTGGATGTATTTTGAATATCAGAATAGCTTGTTGCGGTAAAAAATTTCCAAACAAGCTAAGCATCCAAATTGAGCCGATTATAGTACCAATAAAAGACAGAATCACTCCAGTCATCAAAAACGGTTTACTGACTGGTGTGTAGTTGATTATACTCAATTTGAACGTGTTTTGTTAATTAGCCCTTCCAGTTCAGATTCAAAATGTGATATCAATGGGGATATAGTTACAGATGTAGCATTTTGTTCTGGCCACTGTAATTGTTTTGTTTTTCCATTTAGAGTAACTTTGAGTGAGAATTTTGTATATTCTACAACGGAATCATCGGCAGATATAGAATCTATTGGAAGCTGCATAAATCCAGTCTCTTTTATCAGGGCAGTCAATCTTTTAACTTCAGATTTTTCTAATTTAGCTGATTTTTCAATGGACGGTGAGTTTGGTTCATTTAGAGTATATTTTGCCACACCCTCAGCAGAGACAACCAGAGTCTCAGATTTTTGTGGTGTTAGTCTATCAGTTAATCCAAAGGATATTTTTTTTAGATCATATTTTATGAGTTCGATTGAAATTTTATCATCGGCATTTGCAGCAGAAAACGGTACTTGTGGATTTAACATCATAGGAGCTGCAATCAATATAGCAAGTGCAACCGGTATCGCTGCACCAATTAAAAGAATCGGCCTGACCATCATAGTTAAGAAATTTAGATTTTATAATAAATCTAGTTTTTTAATTCACCAGTTAGAATAAATCCAAGCTTGAATGGATGTCTAATGTGGGGTCGTAGCCCAGCCTGGTAAGGCGACTATGATTAACAATGTCATCGCTAGAGGCTCCAGAAGTATACAATCCAAACTGATTTCACAAGATGATGTGAGTTTGGAGCTGCAGTGACCTGTAGATCGCCGGTTCAACTCCGGTCGGCCCCACGTTAAAACTTGATTAATTCAGATGAGATAATCCGGTTTTCTATTCATTGGGACTCTATTCTGTCAGTAATTTTTTGTATTCTTCGCCATGCTCATATTCAATTATTAAAAAATGAGCAAGATTATCAAAAATAATCCTGTTTTTGAGAATATTAAGAAAAGAACATCTCAATTATTTTTTTAGGGATTTAAAATTTAGTTGAGAAAGACCATGTTCAAACCCACCATTATTAACAAAGATGCATTAGCTTTTTTGAGATTAGGTAAGGATGCAGGTTTTTGTGAATGTGTTTTTGCTTTTTTACAAATCTAATTATTTGCTCTGACTAATGAAGTCAGACTTTAACAATTAACATTTCTCTGATTTTCAAAGTAATACATGATGTATGTTTTGCCTAATGACATTTTCATAATTTCTTGAAAAGTTATTTGTTTTTACTGCGTAAAACGTTTAGTGCAGAGCCTTGTCGGAACCACTCTATTTGAGCAGAGTTAAATGTGTGAGATAGTAATATCTCATCTTTATTTCCGTCTGCGTGTTTGACTAGACATTTTACAGGCTTGCCTTGTTGTATTTTGTCTAGTTCAATGAGGCTAATTCTGTCAGTTTCCTGAATTTTATCATAATCTGAAGGATTTGAAAACGTCAATGCCAGTATACCTTGTTTTTTGAGGTTTGTCTCGTGAATTCTAGCAAACGATTTTGAGATTACTGCGCCACATCCCAAGAATCTTGGGGTGAGAGCAGCATGTTCTCTGCTACTTCCTTCACCATAATTTGTATCTCCGATTATTATCCATTTGATTCCTTTTGCCTTGTATTGGCGAGCAATAGATGGAAACGATTCAATGTTATTGTCAAGAGAGTTTTTGCCTTTTCCAACTTCGCCGGAAAATGCGTTTACTGCACCGAGCAGCAGATTATCACTAAGCCTGTCCAAGTGACCCCTAAACGAAAGCCATGCTCCTGCAGGCGATATATGATCAGTCGTACACTTGCCTTTTGCTTTTACCATGATTGGTAAATCGATGTAGTCTTTACCGTCCCATGGAGCAAACGGTTCAAGTTTTTGTAGTCTACTACTACCCTGGTCAATTAACACTTGAACAGAATCGGGGTTGTTTGATGGTTGTACATAGACATCAAATCCCGGCTTGAATCCATCTTTGGGCACATCAGGTGCAAGTTCAGGTGGAGTTAGCTTGAATTTTGTTCCATCTTGAGCAGTCAATTCATCAGTCATCGGATTAAACGATAATCTCCCTCCGAGTGACAATGCGATAATCAATTCAGGACTACCTATGAAATTCATTGTATTTCTTTTACCGTCATTACGTCCTGGAAAATTTCGATTAAATGATGTGATTATAGTGTTAGGCGAGTCATTTTTGAGTTCGGGTCTGCTCCACTGGCCAATGCAGGGACCACATGCGTTAGCAAGAACCGTAGCTCCGATATCATCAAGCATTTGCATCTGTCCATCACGTTCTATTGTTGCACGAACTTGTTCTGAGCCAGGAGTCACCAATAATGGAATCTTTGCTTTGAGACCTTTCTGCTTTGCTTGTTTGGCAACACTGGCTGCACGAGACATGTCTTCGTACGATGAGTTAGTGCAACTGCCAATTAGTGCAACAGAAATATCATCCACATAGTTGTTCTTTTTGACATCTTCGGCAAGTTTCGATATAGGCCTTGCAAGATCTGGGGTGTGAGGGCCAACTATGTGAGGCTCTAGCTTGGAAAGATCAATCTCAATTACCTTGTCGAAATATTTTTCTGGATTTTTTACTACATCTTCATCTTCAGTAAGTAATTCTGTGTATTGGTTTGCGACATTTGCAAGTTGCCCTCTTCCCGTAGCTTTGAGATAGTTTACCATTTTTTCATCATATTCAAAAATCGAACAAGTTGCTCCAATTTCGGCACCCATGTTAGTGATAGTTGCCTTACCAGTGCAGCTGATTGTTTTTGCACCAGGTCCAAAGTACTCAATTACTGCATTAGTGCCACCGGAAACTGTAAGCTGTCCTGCAACATACAAAATAATGTCTTTGGGTGCAGTCCATCCGTTCATTGCGCCTTTTAGAAAAACCCCAATTCTTTTAGGATACAATAATTCCCACGGCATTCCAGCCATTACTTCTGCTGCATCCATTCCCCCTACACCCACGGCTATCATTCCTAGTCCACCGGCATTTGGTGTGTGAGAATCAGTGCCAATCATCAATCCCCCAGGGAAGGCATAGTTTTCCAATACTACTTGATGGATAATTCCTGCGCCAGGTTTCCAAAATCCCGCGCCGTATTTCTTGGCCGCGGACTCTAAGAATGTGTAAACCTCATTGTTCTCATACATTGCCAGTTTTGTGTCCTCTTTTGCCCCAACTTTTGCTTGAATAAGATGATCACAGTGTACGGTTGTTGGGAGTGCTACTTGTTTTAGTCCAGCTTGCATAAATTCGAGCATTACAGTCTGTCCGGTAACGTCTTGTAATGCTACACGATCGGGTTTCAAAAAGACATAGCTCTTACCCCGTTCATATTCTGTGCCATCAAATTCATTCAGATGGCCAACAAGAATTTTTTCAGATAATGTAAGTGGACGGTTAACTATTTTTCTAAACTTTGAAACGTTTTGTTCTAATTTTTCATAGACTTGCTTTACAAGTTTTGGTGTAGTTTCGATTTCCATTGTTGATTATGCGACACGATGTTAATAGTTATAAATTGTTTCAGAGAATTTCATCCGAAAATGTTTTGGGATTTGCTTATTGCCAACAGTTATAAGCAAAAAGCTGATTTATCTATATGGTGCTGGGTATGTGTCATTTTACATTTCTATTAGGAGGCCATCTGCGTGGTCAATAAGGGATTTCCGAGTTTCGGCATGTCTCAAGCAGGCTCTTACATTGCCGCACTGAGAAACTATAACTTGCCTGATTTTATTTTGAAAAAAATTGCAAAAGAGTGTGACTCTAACTTATTAGAAAGAGGCCGTCTTGATGATAGACTCCAAAGCATGAACGATACCGCTCTTGTTATGCTGCACAAGATTTTCATTGATTGTGAAAGTGATACCGCCGGCAAGTTTGCCGATTTTAGATTTTATGCTTATGTAGCAAGTATGTACCACAAGTGTGATATTTTGATTAACGAATCAATTCCTGGGGCTTCGGGAAAAAACCACAAGGTTCCTGTCGCAGTTAAAAACAATGGCATGTACATCGCAGTTGCTTTTAACAAATCAACTGGGACACCAGTCCAAAAACGGGAAGCGCTCAAGTTTTACAATATAGTGGATGACGTTAAGAAGGGAGATCATGGAACAATGCTAACTGATGCAATCTTTGGTACTTCAGTTGGCTTCAAAGGGGATTCTTTGGTTGAACTAGAAAAACTCAGCAAATCCAGAAAGACCGATGCTGAAAATAGACTCGAAATCAAGACTGCAAACTTTGAAAACAGAATATATTCTGTAACCAAGTGCAGTTAAAGCCACCTAACATTTTCATTTTCGTAATATTTTATTTTGGCCTTAGAATGTCTTGGTCGAACATGTAGAACTGAATTGCAACAAGGGCATTTGATTCCTTTCCATTTTACATAGATGTCACATATTCCACATCTTTTTTGCCCGTTATACTTTAATGAAAACTCGCCGATAATTTCTCGGTATTTTGTTTTACAGTATCCTTTACAGTTTAACATAAAGCAATTGCAAAAATACAGAATTAAAAAGGTGGGTGATTATATTATGACCGCAGATTGGTCGTATCCAATGTCATAAAGTAGGTATCGTTAGAGTTCGGTTCAAAGTTTTTTCCATATTGTTCAAAGGGCAAGTCCTTGAAGAGGTGTCTTGTCCATAAATCATGAACTATATCGTTTTGATTTTTGAATTTTTTTTTACGTAGAACTTCGTGGGTCAGTTCATGAGACACAACAGTACAGTTTTTTTTGCATGTCTCTAATAGTTCATCATTCTTTGGTTTTTGCCAAAGCGTCATTGCAAAATTTTCAGCGTAATACCCCTCACATGTACAATCAGTCCACATTGGACTAAAATTGCACAAATAGAAATGAAAAATATCTTTACCGCGACTTTTATGGTCTTGAATGAGCAAGGAAGTGTCTAGCCTTTGCAGAATGCTTTGCTCGGGGACGATCATCTCATCAGATTTGACATCGACCTCAAGTCCAAATTTATCATTTAACCATTTTTTATAAAACGATGCCATCAGTTGGATATAATCAAATTCCTTAGAACGGGAATCGAGATCATCTTTGAGAAGTAAAAAAATGAAATGTAAAAGCATGATACAAGAAAAAGAGGTAGTGTTTAGGACTGACCCTCAATACCCATAAGGGTTAATGTAGATCTTATTTTCTCGATTTTTCGAATCTTCCAAGTTATTGTTTCACGTAGTGCTTCAACAGTTGGAGATTCGATTTTGGCCAAGATGTCGTAGGCACCAAAAGTGCCGTGAACCTCTTTTACACCATCAAGTGACTTTAGTTGCTTGATAATGGATTCTTCTGAACCTAGTTCACAGTTTATCAAAACATATGCTGTTGCCATAACTGAATATACACCTCGGACTATATCAATAAACCGATTGCAAGTTTCTATTTTTGTGAAATTCCCAGTATTTCATTCCAGATTTGGGATGTTACCGGCATAACGGACAGTCTTGAGATCCTCAAAAGTTCCCAATCCTTGAACTTCTTGTTTATCTTCATCTCTGCAAGGGTGACTGGTCTTTTTAGTCGTTTTTTATATTTTACATCAATTGTAACGAATTTTGGATTTTTTTCCTTGGGATTTGGGTAAGCTGTAGATGTTATTTCCATAATTCCAACAATTTGTTTTTCATCACCGCTGTGATAAAAAAATGCAAGATCTCCTTTTTCCATAGAATTGATGTGTTTGATTGCCAAATAGTTGTGAACGTCATCCCAGCTTGTGGTTTTTTCTGACTCTAGACTATCGAAATTATATGAGCTAGGTTCCTGTTTGCAAAGCCAATAATTCATAGATGATTTAAGATTACAATTCTAATATTTTTTTCTTGAACAATGAATGTACCCCGGCACTGACTCACACATTCTCATAGGTTTTTAGCCTAATTCCTCAAATATGCTCTGTGACCGGGGTAGCCCCATGTCGCATACCTGGGTGGACCCAGAAATCATGTTTAAGCATCATATCATCCTAGTCCGTCTGTATGCCTATATTAGGGCAAAAACAATCCGAATCCCTCAAATATTAAGTCAGATCTAAACTATAAATTCCGACAAAACTAGTTCAAAGCCACTTACAGGTACACGAATTTTGAAATTATCTATGACTTGAGGATCTATTTCACCAATAATTCCAACTTTTTTACCATTGACTAGGATATCGGCAGTTTTTCCCTTGGCCAACATAGGATCAGTACTAGTTTTAGTTTGGCATTCAATGTTTGCATCGGTTTTAAGTAATGATTGCAAGATTGATTTGATCTCAGTATATGCGGATTCCTTGTGAGCGCTAACGCATGCAAGAGATATTGATTCTTTTATTGGTGAGTCATTTGTGAAAATAATTCCGGTCTCAAATAATTTCTGCGGATAGGATTCATGGATGTTAGTAGAGAGATTCTCTAACAGTCCAGGTAGAATCGAATCACGAAGAACAGTATGCTCTTGGCTTTTTGATTCTACGACTTCAATTAGCTTTGATGGATCACGTTTTGTATTATCATAGAGTGTTTGTCTATTTGTCAGTGAGGAGTTTAATGCTTCAGTGTAACCCAATCCAATCATAATCTGAGTAAGCTCGTCGAGTTTTTGTGTGGTTTGGCTTTTTTGGCCTATCGATGTAGAGGGCGGAAGTGTGGTCGAAATGTTTTGTATTCCATAGCCAAGAGCTACTTCTTCTACAAGATCCATAGGGCCCAATATATCAAAACGATAACTCGGGATTTTGCAAAGAATTTTTTTTGATTTTATAGTCGCATTCAATCTACATTTTTTCAACATTTTACAGATATTTTCCGCCGATAGCATAATTCCTAAAGTTTGGTTTACAAGATTCGGTTCAAGCGATATGATTCTGTCTTTAAGAGAGTCTGCTGAGCTTCTAGAATCAGTCTTAATATCGTATAAGGTAAAGCCAAGGCCTTGCAACGTAATTCCAATAACGGCTAGGGTGTCAGCCACTGCTTCAAATTCATTTCCCGTTACCTCAACTAGGAGATTCCTAGTTTTCGTTGATACTGAGGTTAATGACGAGTTGATGATTGGTGGGAATGATATTGTGTTCTGTTTTTGATCCAAAATCATAGGAACTGTTTTGATATCGGTCAATAACGAAGAGTATTCTTTTCCAGTGTCTGTTTCATCAAGAATTTGTGAGACAGTCATTTCATTTTTCATTAAAAGCGGTACGAATTTGTGTTCTCTGGGTTTTAGTGTGTAAGAAAGAGGTAAAGAGATATTGTCAAGATCATGAATCCCGATTGAAGCCTTTTTTCGTTTTCTTCCAACACCAAAATGCAAATCTTCTTGCAAAGCGATGATTTGACGAATAATTTCATCATCAAGATTGCCATTTTTGGCAATCAAACCAAGTACGTAAGGTCGGATTTTTTTGAGTCCCGGGTTTGTTCGTATTGTGAGATTTTTCTCGGCTGGTTTTTTTATGGAAAGTTTTACAATGCCTTTTTTTATTCCGAGTAAACCTTGCAGGCCATAGGATATACCAACGTCTGTAGCATAGTCAGGCCTATTAGGACTGTATTCTACACGAATAAACTCATTCGTTTGTTCCTCAATATCTAGCCCCAAGAATGGTAACGCATCAATGATTTTTGTTTTGGTAGTTCTTCCCACCAGTTTTTGTAATCGGTCAAGATACAGAGTGACTACTGGCATTTGGGAGTACTCCTGAGCCAGTTAAGATTATTGTTGTAAAATTCTCTAACATCATTTAGTCCATATTTGAGCATAGCAATTCTCTCAATTCCTCCGCCCCATGCAAGAACTGGTTTTTTAATTCCTAATGGATGTGTTACTTCCGGTCTGAATATTCCCATACCAAACAGTTCAATCCATTTCTCAAGTTTATCATTGTAAACCATTGTTTGTAAAGATGGTTCTGTATAAGGGAAGAAAGTGGGCCAAAACTTTATCTTGTTTAATCCAAGTTTTTTGTAAAATTGAGTTTGGATTCCCATCAGGTCTCTTAACGATACATCTTTTCCAACTACTATCCCTTCAACTTGATTAAATTCAACCAAGTGCTTATAGCTGACCTTCTCATTTCGAAAAACCCTACCCAAAGAAAAAACACGGGCTTCACTAGGCTTGTTTTCTGCCAAATAATTAATCGTAGCACATGTAGTGTGAGTTCTCAATACCATTTTTTTTGCAACTTCAACATTCCATGGATATTTCCAACCTTTCTTGTGGGAAGCTGCTACTTGTTTAATCTGAGATTGAGTTGCAAAGTTTGATGCCAGTTTGTTCTTGATATAAAATGTATCTTGCATTTCTCTTGCAGGATGATCCTGTGGTGTGAACAATGCATCAAAGTTCCAAAATCCAGTTTGGGTCAGAGTACTATTAATTTCAGAAAAACCTAGACTGACAAATATTTCTCTAATTTCGTTAATTACATCTTTTAGCGGATGAGTTTTTGCAGCAAAGGTTAGTGGTACGTTTGCTTCAACGTCGATTGCACCAGAATCCATAGATTCAACCTCAATTGATTTGGCTTCTTCAGTAAGAGAGAGTGATTTTGTTTTTACAGACTCAGTAATGATATAGCCAGGTCTTTTTTTGAGAGATTCCAATGCATTTTGATCAGATATTTGATTTTGCAGGATTTTATTGTCTCCAATTTGTTCTAGTATTTTTTCCTCGACGGTTTGTTCAGGTTTTTGTTTTAGAGAAACAATACTGCCGGAATCATTTTTCGTAATAGATATCCAGTCATTTTTCTTTGCATTTGCAATAGCTACATTCATCTCATCTAGGAGTTTTTGTCTCAATTCATCGAATTGGATAGGCTTTACTGCAACCAAGTTTATCAGTTTTCTTTCTGGTAGTCCATCTTTACTTGCAGATAATCCGTTTTTGTCCAGAGCGAGAAAGATTAATTCGGATTCATCCACAGTT
>AACY020301605.1_pt1 | contig 12137 bp, 10 predicted proteins | sample 267378 | NCBI WGS metagenome assembly AACY02 (sample SAMN02954345, study PRJNA13694) | marine metagenome | biome: aquatic; feature: ocean; material: water; isolation source: isolated as part of a large dataset composed predominantly from surface... | reverse complement strand
CCCGAAAGCGGGATCGAGCTGATTCCCGAGGACAGCTTCATCCTCGAGGCCGGTTTCGACCGGCTGAACGGCGTCGATTTCCGCAAGGGCTGCTATGTCGGCCAGGAGGTCACGGCGCGGATGCGGCACAAGACCGAGCTGCGGAAAGGGCTGGTGCGGGTGGCGCTGGAGGGCCCCGCGCCGGCGCCGGGCGCGGCGGTGACCACGCCGGAGGGCAAGCCCGCGGGGACGCTGCACACGGTGGCGGGCGCCGAGGCGCTGGCGCATCTGCGCTTCGATCGGGCGGAGGGCGCGACGGCGGGCGAGGCGCGGCTCACGCGGATCGACTGAGACCCGCGGCCGCAAGGCGCCGTCGAGGGGGCGGCGCCTTGCGGCGTTGGGACGCGCGCCGCGCCGGGCCGTTCCGCCGCGGCGCGCCTCCCGTTACTTCTTCTTGCCCGTGGCGGGAGCGGGACCCTTCGGCGCCTGCGGCTTGGAGCCCTTGCCCTTGTCGGCCATCGTCTTCGTTCCTCTGGCGGCGGTCCGGAGCGGAATGCTCCGTCGCGCCGAAAGAGGTGCTCCCGGCCCGGAGACGCCGCAAGTCGCGGAAGCGACACGCGAACGATAATCATGTCGCCTTTCGGCGACCGAGACCGTTGGAGACGCGCGATGGGCGCCTACGCCGACCTCTACGATCGATGGAAGCAGGACCCGGAAGGCTTCTGGCTGGAGGCCGCCGGCGCGATCGACTGGTTCGAGAAGCCGAAGACGGCGCTCGACGCCTCCGAAGCGCCCTTCTACCGCTGGTTCCCCGACGGCGCGGCGAACACCTGCTGGAACGCGGTGGACCGCCACGTCGCGAACGGCCTCGGCGAGCGGACGGCGATCATCTACGACAGCCCGATCACGGGCGCGAAGGCGGCCGTCACCTACGCCGAGCTGCAGGACAGGGTCGCCCGCCTGGGCGGCGCGCTCGAGGCGCGGGGGGTCGGCAAGGGCGACCGCGTGGTGATCTACATGCCGATGATCCCCGAGGCGCTGGTCGCGATGCTGGCCTGCGCGCGGATCGGCGCGATCCATTCGGTCGTCTTCGGCGGCTTCGCCTCGAACGAGCTGGCGGTGCGGATCGACGACGCGAAGCCGAAGGCCGTGCTGAGCGCCTCCTGCGGGATCGAGCCGGGCCGGGTGGTGGCCTACAAGCCGCTGCTCGACGGGGCGCTCGAGATGGCGAGCCACAAGCCCGACAGCGTGATCGTGTTCCAGCGCCCCCAGGCCGAGGCGAGCCTGACGCCGGGGCGCGACGAGGATTGGGAAGCCGCGGTCGCCGAGGCGCCGTTCTCGGAATGCGCGGCGGTCGCGGGCGCCGATCCGGTCTACATCCTCTACACCTCCGGCACGACGGGCTCGCCGAAGGGCGTCGTCCGGCCCTCGGCGGGGCACATGGCAGCGCTCGCCTGGTCGATGAAGGCGATCTACGACATCGATCCGGGCGACGTGTTCTGGGCGGCGTCGGACGTCGGCTGGGTGGTCGGGCATTCCTACATCGTCTACGCGCCGCTGCTGATCGGCGCGACGACGGTGGTGTTCGAGGGCAAGCCGGTCGGCACGCCCGACGCGGGCGTGTTCTGGCGGGTGATCTCCGAGCACCGGGTGAAGGCGCTGTTCACCGCCCCGACCGCGTTCCGTGCGATCAAGCGGGACGACCCCGAGGCGTCGCTCGTGAAGGAATACGACCTGTCTTGCCTGCAGACCCTGTTCCTCGCCGGAGAGCGGGCCGACCCGGACACCATCGTCTGGGCGCAGAAGGCGCTCGGCGTCCCCGTGATCGACCACTGGTGGCAGACCGAGACGGGCTGGGCGATCGCGGCGAACCCGATGGGAATCGAGCCGATGCCGGTGAAGCTCGGCTCGCCGACCGTGCCGATGCCGGGCTACGACGTGCAGATCCTCGACGAGTTGGGCGAGCCGGTGGGGCCGGACACGCTCGGCGCCATCGCCATCAAGCTGCCGCTGCCGCCGGGCTGCATGGCGACGGTCTGGGGCGCGGACGACCGCTTCCGCAAGAGCTATCTCGACGCCTATCCGGGCTGGTACGCGACCGGCGACGCGGGGATGAAGGACGCCGACGGCTACCTCTACATCATGGCCCGCACCGACGACGTCATCAACGTCGCGGGGCACAGGCTCTCGACGGGCGCGATGGAGGAGGTGCTGTCGGAGCACCCCGACGTCGCCGAATGCGCCGTGATCGGGGCGGCGGACAGCCTGAAGGGGCAGCAGCCGGTTGGGTTGCTCTGCCTCAACAAGGGCTGCGGCCGAGCGCATGAGGACATCGCGAAGGAGTGCGTGAAGCTGGTGCGCGACCGCATCGGACCCGTCGCGGCCTTCAAGACGGCGATCGTGGTGGACCGGCTGCCGAAGACGCGTTCGGGCAAGATCCTGCGCGGGACGATGGTCAAGATCGCGGACGGGGACGACTTCAAGGCGCCGGCGACGATCGACGATCCGGCGATCCTGGAGGAGATCCGCGAGGCGCTGGCGAAGGCGGGGCTCGCGAAGCACGTGTGAACGCCCGAGGGCCGTCCGCGGCCGCCTCGGGACGGTCGCTCGACGGCTTCGCAGGATCGCACCGCGAAGCGCGCGCGTTCGACTGCGCCGAGGCGGCGCGTCCGGCGCTTCCTCTGGAGGCCGATGCCTCGGCCGACCGCCGTCAGGCGCGCGGAGCGGCGGAGTCCCGCGGGCGATGCGAGGCGGCGGGTCTGGCGTCCGCAGCGGTCGCGCCGTATGCGCAAGCCGCCCGTTGGCGCGGGGCCGGGGCTGCGCCATAACCGGGACGGGACCCGGCGAAGGGAGCGCACATGACGGACGCGATGATCGGGGTGATCGGCGGCAGCGGCGTCTACGCCATCGAAGGGCTGGAGGACGCCGAATGGCGCACGGTCGAAAGCCCGTGGGGCGCGCCGTCCGACCAGCTGCTGTTCGGGCGGCTCGACGGCGTGTCCGTCTGTTTCCTCCCGCGCCACGGCCGCGGCCATGTCCAGACGCCGAGCTCGATCAACTACCGCGCCAATATCGACGCGCTGAAGCGGGCCGGCGTGACCGACGTGATCTCCGTTTCCGCCTGCGGCTCCTTCCGAGAGGAGATGGCGCCGGGCGACTTCGTCGTGGTCGACCAGTTCATCGACCGCACGGTCGCGCGGGAAAAGAGCTTCTTCGGCCCCGGCTGCGTGGCGCATGTGTCTATGGCCCATCCGGTCTGCCCGCGCCTCGGCGACGCGCTCGAGACCGCCGCGAAGGGCGCCGGCGTGACCACGCATCGGGGCGGAACCTATCTCTGCATGGAGGGGCCGCAGTTCTCGTCGCTCGCCGAATCCCGCCTCTACCGCGAGCAGTGGGGCTGCCATGTGATTGGCATGACCAACATGCCGGAGGCGAAGCTCGCCCGCGAGGCGGAGCTCTGCTACGCGACCGTCGCCATGGTCACCGACTACGACTGCTGGCACCCCGATCACGATCATGTGTCGGTCTCCGAAGTGGTGAAGGTGCTGCTCGGCAACGCCGAGAAGGCGCGCGAAATGGTCCGCGCCGTCGTCCCGGCGCTCGGCGGCCCGCGCGCGCGCTGTTCTGCGGGCTGCGACCGGGCCTTGGAGCATGCGGTGATCACCGCCCCGGAGGCGCGCGACCCGGCCGCGCTCGCGAAGCTCGACGCGGTGGCGGCCCGGGTTTTCGCGTGAGCCAGGCGAAAAATGACGCATCAGCGACGATTTCATGACATGCTGACGGTTCCGGAGCGTTTTGTCCGGTTCGTCAGGAGGCGTCGCCCATGAACATCGTCACGGCATCCGCCATGCTCCCTCTGCGCCGCAGGCTCGACTGGCGCAGGCCCCGGCTCTCCTATGTGCCGCGGCTGGTCTACGAGCTTCGCGAGACGCGGCGCATGCGTCTGCTTCGCCGTTTCGCGGCGGAATTCCGTCGGTTCGGCCGCCGGCTGCTCTGACGCGCCACGGAACTGTTGCGTTTCGCAGCGCCTCTTGCGTTACTGACGCGAGAGCGCCGCGAATGCGCGACGAGCCGGGGGAAACATGCTGAGCCGCCTGAACGTCCGGGATTACATCCGCACGATCCCGGACTTTCCCCACGAAGGGATCATGTTTCGCGACGTCACCACGCTGTTCGGAGACCCGCGGGGTTTCCGCATGGCGATCGATCTGCTGCTGCACCCCTACGCCGGCCTGCGGATCGACAAGGTGGCGGCGCTGGAGGCGCGGGGTTTCATCCTGGGCGGGGCGATGGCCCACCAGCTTTCTGTCGGCTTCGCGCCGATCCGGAAGAAGGGGAAGCTCCCCTGGAAGACGATCTCTGAGGAATACCAGCTGGAATACGGCGACGCGATCGTCGAGATCCACGAGGATGCGATCGAGCCGGGCGAAAGCGTGCTGGTCGTGGACGACCTTCTCGCGACCGGCGGCACGGCCGCGGCGGGGTTGAGGCTGATCGAGCGGCTCGGCGGCGAGGTGCTGGGCTGCGCCTTCGTGGTCGATCTGCCGGACCTCGGCGGGCGCGCGAAGCTGGAGGGCCTAGGCGTCGACGTGCACGCGCTCTGCGTCTTCGAAGGGACCTGACGGCGTGGCGCGGCGTCGAGCGATCCCGCGTGAAAATACACCGCGTCTTCGCTTTTTGCGCCAAGAGTGGTCCCGGTCGCTCGCGCGCGTCGGTGTTGCTTGGGAGGACGCCCGGTGAAGATAAGGTTCTGGGGCACCCGAGGCTCGATCGCCCGCGCGCATCCCTCGGTGATGCGCTATGGCGGAAACACCGCCTGCATGGAGATCCTCTCCGACAGCGGCCAGCGGATCATCGTCGATTGCGGCACCGGGGCCTTCGCGCTCGGTCAGGCGATCGCGGCGGAGCCGGGGCCGATCTCGGCGACGCTGCTGATCAGCCACACGCATTGGGATCACATTCAGGGCCTGCCGTTCTTCTCGCCTCTCTTCGCGCCGGGCAACAGCTGGGACGTCTGCGGGCCGCGCGGACTCAACGTCTCGCTGCGGGAGACGCTCTCCGGGCAGATGCAGTACGAGTACTTTCCCATCAAGTTGGAGGCGATGGGCGCGCAGATCCGGTATCGTGAGCTGGTGGAGGGCGCGTTCGCCATCGGCGACGTTCGGGTCCGCACGCAGTTTCTCGACCATCCGGCGCTGACGCTCGGCTATCGGTTCGAGGCCGACGGGGTCGTGGTCGTCTATTCCTGCGACCACGAATGCACCGCGCGGGTCGCGGCGCCGGGGCAGGAGGAGCTGCGCGGCTCCGAGCTGCGCCATGTCGACTTCCTGCGCGGGGCCGATCTGGTCATCCACGACGCGCAGTTCACGGCCGAGGAGTATCCGGCCCGGGTCGGCTGGGGCCACAGCACCCCGGACTACGCGCTGGCGGTCTGCCGCGCCGCGGGCGTCCGCCGGCTGATCCTGACCCACCACGATCCGGCGCGGACGGACGACGAGGTCGACGCGATGGTCGCCGCGCTCCGCGCGCAGGCGGGGCCCGGCGCGCCGGAGATCTCCGCCGCCGCCGAGGGCGAAGAAGTGGAGCTCTCCGCGCCGGAGGGCGCGACGCCGCTGCGGCCGACCGGCGACTTCGCCGCCGAGACGGCGATGACGAACGCGCTCGCGGGGCAGTCCATCGCGCTCGCGGGGCTGCGCCCGGAGGTCGAGCGCGTGATCCGGGACGCCGCCGCGGCGGAGGACCTGCCGATCCTCGACGGCGTCGACCCCGCCCGCGAGGGCGCGCTTGACGCCGACGGCGCGGCGCCGTCGCTCGTGGTGGTGGACGCGGGCGGCGACGCGGCGCTCTCCGACGCCCTGATCGACGGGGCCTGCGCGGAGGCGGAGCGCGCCGACGTCGGCGCGACGGTGATCGCGGTCTCCGACGCCGAGCGGGCCGCGGCGGGCAGGGGCGGGCGCGCCGTCGAGTGGATGGTCTGGCCCTTCACCCAGCAATACGCCCAGACCCGGCTTCGCGCGGCGGTGCTGCGCAAGCGGGCGCGCTGGGTCCGCGCCGCGCCGCCGGAGAAGGAGGACCAGCGCCTCGCCGCGCTCCAGAGCCTCAAGATGCTCGACACGCCGCCCGACGAGCGCTTCGACCGGCTGACCCGCATGGCCGCGGCGGCCTTCGACATCCCGGTCTCGCTGGTGAGCCTGGTCGACAGCCGCCGCCAATGGCTGAAGTCGCGCTGCGGCATCGAGGTGGACGAGACGCCGCGCGAGATCGCCTTCTGCGCCCACACGATCCTCGAGGACGACCTGCTGATCGTGCCCGACGCGCGGATCGATCCTCGCTTCGCCGACAACCCCGCCGTGGCCGGCCCGCCGGGCGTGCGCTTCTACGCCGGCGCCCCGGTGCGGACCGAGGACGGCTTCGCCGTGGGCACATTCTGCCTGATAGACACGCGTCCGCGGAGTCTCTCCGCCCGCCAGATCAGCCTCCTGCGCGACTTCGCACGGCTGACCGAGCGCGAGATCGCCCTTGGAGCACGGCGGGGCGAGGCGGCCTGAGCGCCCACGGCCCGCGTCAGGCGCCGAGGCGCAGGCGCTCCCCGTCCCACCGCGCCCGCAACGCCAGCGCCGCCGCGATCCCGCCGAGCGAGAGCGCCGCGCCGAGGCCGAAGGCCCCCTCTCCGATCCAGGGATAGAGCGGCGCCGCCGCGAAGGTCGCGGCCGCCATCGCGACGCCGCCCGCGCCGGGGCCGACGAGGCCCTGCGCGCTGGCGCGAAGCTCGGGCGGCGTCGCGGCCTGGACGAAGGCGATCGCGCCGAGATGCGCCGGCGCGAAAGTCAGCGCATGGGTCAGCTGCAGCGCCCAGAGCGCCTCGGGGGAGGGACCGAGCGCCATCGCGGTCCAGCGCGCGACGCCGACGGCGCCCGACAGCGCGAAGCAGCGCCACGGTCCGAGCTTCGCGGAGATCCAGCCGCCGACCGAGAGCATCAGCGCGACCTCCGCGGCCACGCCCGCCGCCCAGAGCGCGCCGACCGCGCCGTCGCCGAGACCCTGCGCCCGCCAGTGGATCGACCCGTAGGCGTAGAGCGGACCATGCGCGGCCTGCAGCAGCGCGCTCGCCGCCGCCGCCAGCATGAACGCCCGGTTTCGGAGCAGCCGCGGCGCGTCGCCGAGGCGCGGCCTCGCGACCGCGCCGCCCCGCGCGCCGCCCGGATGCCGCAGGGCGAGCCAGGCGAGGGCGAGGAGGCTCGCGACGATCCACCAGAGCGCGGCCTCCGAGCCGAGCCAGGCGACGGCGAGGCCCGCGAGCAGGTTGGCGAACAGGAAGGCCGCCGAGCCGAAGGCGCGCACATGGGCGTAGGCGAAGCCGAACCGGTCGGACGCCGCGGCGGACAGCGCGTCGGAGATCGGCACCGAGCCCGAGATCGCCACCGCAGTGAGCAGGGTGAGCCCGAAGAGCGCGGCCCGCGTCTCGACCAGCGCATGGGCCGCGAAGGCCGCGGCGCCGAGCAGCGCCAGCAGAGCCAGCGCCGAGCGCCGCGCGCCCAGCACGTCGGCGAGCCAGGGCGCGCCGACCCCCGCCGCGATGCGCGCGGCGATGGCGGCGCCGAGATAGAGCCCGATCTCCGCCTCGCTCAGCCCCCAGTCGCCAAGCCAGACCGGCCAGAACGGCAGATGCGCCCCGATCGCGGCGAACAGCGCGGCGAAGACGCCGGCCGTCATCAGGCCGGCGGGGGCCGTCAGCGTCGCGATCGCGCCGGCTCGCGGCGCGGGCGGGTCTGGCGCGAGGCTCGGCATCGGCGGAGGGCTCCAGCGGCGAAGGCCGCGGCCGACCTGATGCCGCGTCGCCGCCCTGTCGGCAAGCGGCGCGCGCTCAGTCGTCGAGGCGCAGGGTGACCGTCGCGCCGCCCCAGCCGTGGACGCTGTCGCGCGCGCGCACCGTCACCTCGCCGACGCCTTCGGGGATCGCGACGCCGGAGAGCGAGCGGGTGAAGGGCTGCTCCGCGACATGCGGGTGCAGGAGTTCGCGCGTCCCGTAGACGGTCCCGTCGGGACCGCGGACCTCCCAGGCGTCGGCGTAATGCTCCCAGCCCTCGTCGGCGTGCGCGACGGTGACCGTGAAGCGCCACGCCGCGCCGACGCGCGTCGCCTCGACGGACAGCACGTCGGCCTCGCCGGCGGCGGCGGGCGCGGCGGACAGGAGCAGGGCGGCGGTCAGTCGGCGCATGGGCGGTCTCCCTCCGGGCGCGCGCGCGCGCCCCGCGACGACGGCGCGCAAGGCGGACGGCGCTCACTCCTTTCGCGCGGGGCGGGCTTGCGTTACACGCCGCGATCGGTCGCCGAAGGAGGATGGGATCATGGGCTATCGCGTCGTCGTCGCGGGCGCCACCGGAAATGTGGGCCGCGAGATGCTGGCGATCCTCGCCGAGCGGGAGTTTCCCGTGGACGAGATCGCCGTGCTCGCCTCGCGGAAGTCGCTCGGCACGGAGGTCAGCTTCGGGGACCGCACGCTCAAGACCGACGACATCGAGCAGTTCGACTTCTCCGGCTGGGACATCGCGCTGTTCGCCATCGGCTCGGACGCGACGCGGACCTACGCGCCCCGCGCGGCGGCGGCGGGCTGCGTCGTGATCGACAACTCCTCGCTGTTCCGCATGGACCCGGCGGTGCCGCTGATCGTGCCGGAGGTCAATCCGGACGCGGTCGAGGAGTATCGCGCCAAGAAGATCATCGCGAACCCCAACTGCTCGACCGCGCAGATGGTGGTGGCGCTGAAGCCGCTGCATGACCGCGCGCGGATCCGTCGCGTGGTCGTCTCGACCTACCAGTCCGTCTCGGGCGCCGGGAAGGAGGGCATGGACGAGCTCTGGGCCCAGACCAAGGGAGTCTATGTCCCGGGCCAGGAGGTCGAGCCGAAGAAGTTCACCAAGCAGATCGCGTTCAACGTCATCCCACACATCGACGTCTTCATGGAGGACGGGGCCACCAAGGAAGAGTGGAAGATGGTGGCGGAGACAAAGAAGATCCTCGACCCGAAGATCCGGCTCCACGCCACCTGCGTCCGCGTGCCGACCTTCGTCGGCCACGCCGAGGCGATCTGGGTCGAGCTGGAGGACGAGCTGGACGAGGACGAGGCCCGCGAGATCCTGCGCGAGGCGCCGGGGCTGATGCTCGTCGACAAGCGCGAGGACGGCGGATACGTCACGCCGGTCGAATGCGTCGGGGATTTCGCGACCTTCATCTCCCGGCTGCGGACCGACCCGACGGTCGAGAACGGGCTCGCGTTCTGGTGCGTCTCGGACAATCTCCGCAAGGGCGCGGCGCTGAACGCCGTCCAGATCGCGGAACTGCTGGGGCGGCGCTGCCTGAAGAAGGGGTGAGGCGCGAGGCGCGGCGGCGTCCTTCGGGTTCGACGAGGGAAGGGGCGAGACGCTCGCCGCGTCTTTGGGCGCGCAGGATCGCGTCTGCGGAGGCTCGCGTCGTGCGGCTTGCGGGACGAGATCGGTCGTTCGGTTTTCGCTCAGCGGCTCTGGCGATCCGTTCGACCAGCACGGATCGCGCGAACGCCCCATCCCGGGGGAGGTCGCATTGCAACGGGCGCGAGAAGCGGAGCGGTTGCAATCTCTTGAACAATAAATCGCTCGCGCACCTGCGTTTCAAAGCGACCACCCTGGGGCGTTAGCGCAATCCTCATCACGCAGCGGCGCCGCTCAGCGCGCCAGTGACCACCAAGGCCCCAAACCAGACGCAGCCGTTTCCACGGGACGAAGGGGAGCGCTCCCAGTCGGATCGGCTGAACCGAAAGTGCGCGGGACGAGACCCGGTCGTCGGCGTCGTCGACCGCAGGGCGCGGGCGGGCTCGACCTGCAAGCGTTTCAAGCCAGCAGATCAGCGAACTCCGCAAAGACGCGTTCGTAGACCGGCCGCTTGAACGGCACGATCCGGGTCAGGAGGTCGTCCGGCGCCATCCAGCTCCAGGCGCGGAACTCCTTGTCGTGCTTGTCGATGTCTATGTCGGTGTCGGCGCCGAGAAAGCGGAACGCGAACCACTTCTGGCTCTGGCCGCGAAAACGCCCGCCCCAAAGCTTCGGGACCAGCTCGGCAGGGAGGTCGTAGCGCAGCCAGTCGGCGGTCTCGCGGAGCGGTTCGACCAGTTTCGGGCCGACGCCGGTCTCTTCCTCGAGTTCGCGGAAGGCCGCTTCCGCAGGGTCCTCGCCGCGGTCGACGCCGCCTTGCGGCATCTGCCATGCGTCGTCGGGGTTGTCGACGCGCTGGCCCGCCCAGACCCGCGCGCCGGGGCCGATCAGCACGACCCCGACGTTCGGGCGGTAGGGCAGGGCGGAGAGATCGGCCATCCGGCCCTCCCGGCCCCCGCTCAGCGCCCGCCGTAGACCGCGAGGCCCGTGAGCAGGTCGAGGGCGTAGGCCAGCTGGAGGTCCTCGGAGCGCAGCTGCGCGGTCGCCTCATGGCGCGCCCGCTCGGCCTCCCACTGCTCGCGCTCCTCGTCGGTCATCATCTGTTCGAGGCTGCCGCGCAGGTCGGCCTCGGAGCGGGTGAAGCGCGGATCAGGCTCCTCAGCCTCCGCGATGGTGCGCCGCTCCACGAGGATGTCGGGCTCGATCCCGAGCGCCTGGATCGAACGGCCCGAGGGCGTGTAGTAGCGCGCCGTCGTCAGCCGCATCGCGCCCTGGCCCGAGAGCGGCATGATCGTCTGGACGGAGCCCTTCCCGAAGCTCTTGGCGCCGACGATGATCGCGCGGCGATGGTCCTGGAGGGCGCCGGCGACGATCTCGGAGGCGGAAGCGGAGCCTTCGTTGATCAGGACGACGAGCGGCTTGCCCTCGGCGAGGTCGCCTGCCTCGGCGTTGTGGCGCTCGCTGTCGCGGGCGTCGCGGCCGCGGGTGGAGACGATCTCGCCCTTGTCGAGGAAGGCGTCGGAGACCGCGATCGCCTGGTTCAGCAGACCGCCGGGATTGTTGCGCAGATCGAGCACATACCCCTTCACATTGTCCGACCCGCCGAGTTCGGCGCGGATCTCCTCGAGCCCGTCCACGAGGTTCTCATAGGTCTGCTCGTTGAAGGTGGTGACGCGGATGACGCCGACGTCGCCCTCGACGCGCGCGCGCACCGCGCGGATCTTGATGACGTCGCGGGTGATCGAGATGTCGAACGGCTCCTCCTCGCCCTCGCGCGCGACGGTGATGACGATCTCGGAGCCCACTTCGCCGCGCATCTGCTCGACGGCTTCGGAGAGGGTGAGGCCGAGCACGGACTCGCCATCGATATGGGTGATGAAGTCGCCGGCCTCGACGCCGGCGCGGGCGGCGGGTGTCTCGTCGATGGGGGCGACGACCTTGACGAGGCCGTCCTCCATCGTGACCTCGATCCCGAGCCCGCCGAATTCGCCGCGGGTCTGCACCCGCATGTCCTCGAAGCTCTTGGGCGGCAGGTAGGAGGAATGCGGGTCGAGCGAGGTGAGCATGCCGTTGATGGCGGCCTCGATCAGCGCCGCCTCGTCGACCTCCTCGACATAGGAGGAGCGCACCCGTTCGAAGATGTCGCCGAACAGGTCGAGCGACTCGTAGGTGGAGCGCGGCGCGTTCTCCTGCGCCGCCAGCGGCGCGGCGAGCTGGGTCGCGGCGAACACCCCCGCCGCCGCGCCGCCGATCGCCGCGAAAACCGTCTTGCGCATCATCCGCTCGTCCCTTCGCTGTCGAAGGCGAACCAGGTCTCCGGGTCCGCCGGCGCGCCGTCACGCCATGTCTCGATATAGATCGTCTCGGTCGGAATCGACGCCTCCGCGCGCGAAGCGTCAATCAGAAATTCCTCGGCGGACGGCGGCGGACCGCCCATCGCGCCCAGCGGCTCGCCCGCGCGCAAAATCTCGCCCGGCGCGCGGTCGACGCGATCAAGCCCCGAAAGGACTATCAGCAGCCCGTCCGCGGGCTCAAGGGCGGCCGCGAGGCCGCGCCCCGGCAGCGGCCCGACATGGCGCAGAGTCGCCAGCGCCGGCGCGCGCACCAGCGCGTAGGGCGCCGTCTCGAGCGCGACGCCGCGCCGCGGCCCGTCGGGTCCCGGGTCGCCGTGCCGCGCCGCCAGCCGTCCAAGCGCGGGGGGCGGCAGGGCGGACGGCGCCGGCGGCGCCGGCGCCGCCGGCCTCGTCGCGA
>AACY020294159.1_pt1 | contig 12137 bp, 12 predicted proteins | sample 267378 | NCBI WGS metagenome assembly AACY02 (sample SAMN02954345, study PRJNA13694) | marine metagenome | biome: aquatic; feature: ocean; material: water; isolation source: isolated as part of a large dataset composed predominantly from surface... | reverse complement strand
CGGCGAGGGCCTCGGCGTCCACGGCCGGCGCCGCGGCGCGGGCGTGCGCGATTCGGGCGAAGGCCCCGATGTCCGGCGCCTCGGCGACGGCGCCGGGCGCGGAGGGCTGGGGCGCGAACTCGACGCGCTGGATGTTCTGGAGCACCGCCCAGCCGCCGTAGCCGAGCCCCCAGACCAGCAGACCGAGCGCCGCGACGGAGCCGAGCCCGCGCAGGGTCGCGCCGAGTTCGCCGCTCACGCTCTGGGCGCGGGAGACGGCCGCGAGGCGCGAGCCCGCGATCGCCGCGTCGAGATCGTCGCGCCGCCCGAAGGCGACGGCGCGGGCGGCCCCGCCGCCCCGCGGCGCCACTGGACCGGGCGAGAGGTCGAGACCCGATTCGTCGCGGAAGCGCCGCAGCACCTCCGATTCGTCCATGCCGAGATAGCGGGCGTAGGCGCGGAGATAGCCCTTGAGATAGCCGCGATGGGGCACGGCGGAGGGATCGGCGTTCTCGAGCGCCGCGATATGCGCGGCCTTGATGCGCAGGTCGCGCTGCACGTCGAGCAGCGACTTGCCCATGCTCGCGCGCAGGCCGCGCATCTCGTCCCCGAGCGACACCGGGTACGAGTCGAAACCGCGCAGTTGCGTGACCTCGGCCTCTCTCATGGGGCCCGCCCGTGGTTCATCATCGCCATCGTTCTTATTTCGCAGGTGCGTCGTCAGCAAGCGCGCCCTGCGTGCCTCGCGCCGAAGGCTACGCGATCGTCGCCGATTCGTCGGCCCATTTCTTGAGTACGCCGCGGACGTGAAGGATTGCTTGCCGGCGCGCCGACGCTGGCCGCGCTGCGGCCCCGCGCTAAACCCCCGCGGGACGCTGGACAGGGATCGACTTCATGGACGCTGCGAACCTTTACCTGCTCGCCCTCAAGATCGGCGCGTCGGCGATGGTCGCGCTCTGGGTCGCGAGCCTCGGCAAGCGGGACGCGTCGCTGGTCGATCTCTGGTGGGGGCCGGGCTTCGCGGTCGCGGCGCTGATCGTCTGGGCGGGCTCGGGCGCGCCGGGCGGCGCGGTCCAGCTCGCCGCGCTCGGGCTGACCTTCGCCTGGTCGGCGCGGCTCGCGCTCACCATGGTCGGGCGACGGCGCCGCCACCCTGGCGAGGACCCCCGCTACACGGAGATCCGCGAAGCGTGGGGGCGCGGATTCTGGTGGAAGAGCCTGTTCATCGTGTTTCTGCTGCAGGCCGTCCTGCAATGGGCGATCGCCTTCGCGCCGATGGCCGCGCTCGCCGCGCCCTCGGCGGGTCTGGGTCCGGTGGGCGGGCTCGGATGCGTTCTCGCCGCGGCGGGACTGGCGATCGAGTGGCGCGCGGACGCCGAACTCGACCGGCACAAGCGGGACATCGGGGCCGCGCTCTGCCGCACCGGGCTGCGGCGCTTCGCGCGTTACCCCAACTATTCGGGCGAGATCCTGTTCTGGTGGGGCCTCTGGATGATCGCTGCGGAGGCCAGCGCAGCCTGGACGGCGTTCGCGCCCACGCTGCTGACGCTGCTGCTCTGGAAGGTCTCGGGCGCGCCGATCCTCGACGCGCGCCTCGCCGACAGGCCGGGCTTCGCCGAGTGGCGCGAGACGACGCCTGCCTTTCTTCCCGTCGCGCCCTTCCGCTTGCGGCGGCCTTCCGCAGGCTGATCTCGAAACCTGTGCGGGGCGCGGAAGGCGGCCGATCGGGGGCGCCCGACGCCAGGATGGAGAGGAAAGACATCCGAGCCCATGATCGAGACCTGTGCGCGGGTTGGTCGACGAGCACGTTTGGTCATCGGATCGACGCGGATCGGTCCGCTTTGGGGCCGGAGGGGACATTCAGCCCATAGCGGCGCCGCTGCGTGATGAGGACCGCGCGGCCGCCCCAAGGGTGGTCGCCTTGGAACGCTCGGGCTTAGGCGGTTTATGGCGCAAACAACTGTAACGACTGCGCTTCTTGCGCCGTCGCAATGCGACCGCCCCCGGGGTGGGGCGGCCGCGCGGTCCGTGCTGGTCGCACGAACCGCCGGGGCCGCTGAGCGGGTCACCCAACGTCCGCTCCGTCCCGCGAAGCCGTCGGATTGCGTGCTCGGACCGCCCCTCGCGCCACCCCTCCGTCGGGTGAACGCGGGCCGGCTCAGAGCAGCCCGTCCGGCATCTTCTGCTCGGCGGCGAGATTGGCCCGCCGGAAGATCAGGGTGACGAGCGTCGAGACGATCACGATGAAGAGCGCGTAGAGCACCGGCACCGCCATGGTCGTCTGCGCCTCGGCCTCTGGAAAGCTGAACGCGATGATGGCGATGGCGAGCGGCGTGTTCTGGATGCCGGTCTCGAGCGCCACGGTGCGCGCGTTGCGCGGGTGCAGCCGGATCGCCCGCGCGAATCCGTAGCCGACGGCGATGCCGATCACGCCGAGGCCGATGGCGGCCGCGTAGGTCCCCGGCGAGGTCTCGATCAGGAAGCGCCAGTTCCGCGGTATCCAGCTCACCATCAGGAACAGGATGAAGAAGAGCGCAAGCGCGGAGCCGAAGAACTCGGTCACCGCGCCCACATTGGCGCTGATCCGGCGCAACCCCATGCCGACGGCGACGGGCAGCAGGAGCAGAAGCAGCGTCGCGATCACGTTCTCCCGCGGGATCTCCAGCTCCATCGCGGCGGCGTAGGCGAGCAGGATCACCGGGATCAGCACGACGCCGGCGAGCGTCGAGGTCACCGTCATCAGCACCGAGAGGGCGAGATTGCCCTTGGAGAAATAGGTGAAGATGTTCGAGGTCGTGCCGCCCGGCATGCAGGACATGATGAGGATGCCCGCCGAGATCGCCGGCGGCGCGCCGAGCGCGGTCGCCAGCCCGAAGCCGATGAGCGGCATGAAGCCGTATTGCGAGATCACCCCGATCGCGAGCCCGTAGGGCCGCCGGAGCGCGAGATAGAAGTCCCGCGGCGTCAGCGACGCGCCCATGCCGAGCATGATGACGAAGATCATCAGCGCGAGGAGCGCCTGTTCGAAGGCCCCGACCATCGCCTCAGCCCGCCGGCGGGTCGGCGCGCAGATCCTTGCGCAGGATCTTGCCGACGGTGGATTTCGGCAGCTCGTCGCGGAACTCGATCCGCTTCGGAACCTTGTAGGCCGTCAGATGCGCCTTGCAGTGGCGGCGCAGGTCGTCCTCGGTCAGCCCGCGGTCGCGGGCGACGACGAAGGCCCGCACCGCTTCGCCCGTGGCCTCGTCGGGCACGCCGATCACCGCGGCCTCCAGAACGCCGGGATGGCTGGCGAGGCAGTCCTCGACCTCGTTGGGATAGACGTTGAAGCCGGATACCACGACCATGTCCTTCTTGCGGTCGACGATGCGCAGATACCCGTCCGCGTCCATCACGCCGACGTCGCCGGTCAGCAGCCAGCCGTCGCGCATGACCTTGGCGGTCTCCTCGGGCTTGTTCCAGTAGCCCGCCATCACCTGCGGCCCCTTCACCGCGATCTCGCCGGGCTCGCCGACGGGCGCGGCGGTCCCGTCCTCGCGCATGCAGATGATCTCGGTGGAGGGGACGGGCACGCCGATCGAGCCCGCGCGGCTCTTGCCGAGCGGGTTGAAGGTGAGGACGGGCGAGGTCTCGGTCAGGCCGTAGCCCTGCAGGACCGGGCGGCCGGTGATCGCCTCCCAGCGCTCGGCGACGGCCGATTGCAGGGCCATGCCGCCGGCGCCGGCGAACTTCAGATGGCGGGGCGGGCTGTCGCGAAACCAGAGCTCGTTGCAGAGGCCCTGGAACAGGGTGTTCACCCCGCTCATGAAGGTGACCGGATAGTTCTCGAAGGCGCGCTTCAGGTTCGAGAGCGGGCGCGGGCTCGGGATCAGCACGTTGTGGGCGCCGAGCCAGTACATGCCGAGCAGGTTCACCGTGAAGGCGAAGACGTGGTACATCGGCAGGGCGGTCAGGACGACCTCCTCGCCCTTCCGCAGCCCCGCCACCAGCTCCAGCGTCTGCTCCATGTTCACGACGAGGTTGGCGTGGGTCAGCATCGCGCCCTTCGCGACGCCGGTCGTGCCGCCGGTGTATTGCAGGCAGGCCAGATCGTCCGGCCCGAGCGGCTGGTGGTAGGCGTCGGCCTCGACATGGTCGGCGGCGCGGTGGGCCCGGCCGGCGGCGAGGGCGTCCGGCAGGCGGATATGGGCGACCTCGACCGGCTTCACCGAACGGTCCCAGTACTTCTGGACGAGGCCGACGATCCAGCGCGGGAGGGCCGGCACGAACTCCGCGACGCGGGTGACGATGACGTTCGGGATCGGGTGGCCGCGGGTCGCGGCGGGGATCTTGTCGGCGAACAGGTCGACGATGACGAGCGCCTGCGGCGCGGCGTCCTCGAACTGCTTCGCCATCTCGTCCGCGGTGTAGAGCGGATTGACGTTGACCAGCACGCAGCCCGCCTTCAGCACGCCGAAGGCGACCACGGGGAAGCTGAGGCCGTTCGGCATCTGCACTGCGACGCGGTCGCCCTGCGAGAGGCCCGCGACCTCGCGGAGATAGATCGCGAAGGCGTCGGACATCTCGTCGACCTGCGCGAAGCTCAGCGTCCCGTTCATGCCGTTCGGCAGGCACACGGTGAAGGCCGGCGCGGCGCGGTGGGTCTCGGCGACGGCGCGGACGAGATCGGGGACGGTGCGGTAGGCGGGCTCGGGGATCTCCGCCCGCGTCTCCGCGCCGTAGAACGCCGTCCAGGGACGCTCCTGAATGCCCATCGTCCGCCTCGCGCCCGCCGCCTCACGGCGCTTCGCCGCCGCGAGGCAAGATGCGTCGCGGCCGTCGGGAAGCAAAGGGTTTCGCGCCGCGAGGCGCTCCGCCGGCGGCGCGAGGCGGAGGACGCCGGCGGAGGGGGCGCCTCGCCGCGTTGCGGGACAGGGCCGCCATTGACGAGGGCGCTCAGACGCCAGGTTGGCCCGTGCGGCCAGCACGGGCCGCGCCCGACCTCCCCCCGGGAGGGCGCTTTGCAACGGTTGCGAGTAGCCGTTCGCGAACAGTTGCTTGCGCCATAAATCACGTGAGCCCAACGCGCGCGCCACGCCCTCCCAGGTCGGTCGCGGCCCTCAGCGCGCAGCGGCGAGGCGAGAATGCCCCTCCGGCCCCGGACCGGGCAGATCCGTCTCCGCCTGACCATGAGCTTCGCCGCGATGGATGGCGAGGCGGTCGCGCGTGGCGGCGTCGACGCAGCGATCCTCGTAGACGCAGCGGGCGCGGAGACCGCCGCGCAGCGCTCCAGCGGCCGCATCGGCGAGATCGCCGGGCGCGCAGCCGCCGGTGGAGACAAGGGCGGCGAGCGCGGCCGCGAGGCGGAGGGAGAAGCGCATCGAAGGTTTCCATGGATTCGCATCACTCACTGATCTATGAAAGCAAGCGTTTCATTCGTCAAAGCCTGACCGGAGCCCGCCGTGCCCGCCGACCGTCGTTCGCGCCTTGCGCGCCTCAGCCGCGCCGCGGCCCTCGCCTGCGTGGTCCTCGCCGCCCTGCCCTTCGTCGCCGCGCCCGCCGCGTGGTTCAGCGACGCGCTGCTGCGCGCCGCCGCGCTCCCCGGCGGCGGCCCCCTGCCCTCGGCCGGCTTCCGCGCTCTCGGCGCGGCGGCGACGCTGGTTCCCGCTTGCGCGCTGGCCTGGGGCCTGCTGCGGCTGCGCCGCTTCTTCCGCCGCCTCGCCGCGGGCGACGTGCTGAGCCCCGCCGGCGCGCGGGACCTGCGCGCCTTCGGGGCGGCGCTGCTCGCGCGGTCGGCGCTCCAGCCGCTGGCCGGGGGCGCGGCGTCGGTCGCGGCGACATGGGAGAGGGGGCCCGGCGCGCGGGTTCTGGCGATCGAGGTCTCGGACGCCGATCTCTCGGGTCTGCTGATGGCGGCGCTGGTGTTCGCGGTCGCCTGGGCGCTCGCGGAGGCGGCGGAGGTCGCCGAGGACCAGAGGCTGATCGTCTGATGCCCATCGTCGTGCGCCTCGACGTGGCGCTCGCGCGGCGGAAGATGCGCTCGAAGGAGCTGGCCGCGGCGGTGGGGATGACGGAGCAGGCGATCTCGCTCCTGCGCAGCGGGCGCGCGCGGGGCGTGCGATTCGACACGCTGGCGCGCATCTGCGCGGCGCTCGACTGCCAGCCGGGCGACCTGCTCGACTACGAGCCGGAGGACCCGGCGGACGACGCCTGAGCGGCGGCGAGGTCGGCGCGGGCCGCGCGGAAGGTCTCGGCCAGCGCGGCGAACTCCGGGGCCGCGGGCCGAGGTCGGCCGCCAGGCGAGGATCACCCGGCGCGGACAGGCGCCCGGCAGCGGCGTAAGCGCGAGCCCGTGGCCGCGCGCGGCGCCGGCGTCGACCGCGAGCTCCGGCAGAAGCGTCAGCCCCAGCCCCTCCTCGACCATGGCGAGCAGGGTCGCGAGGCTGGTCGCCGCGAAGCTCTCGTCGCGCCTCGGCTGCGCCTCGGGGAAGGCCGCGAGGGCGTGGCGCTGAAGGCAGTGGCCGCGCTCCAGCAGCAGCAGGGGGCGCCCGGCGAGCTCGTCGCCGCCCGCCTGCGGCAGCGCGCCCAGCGGATGGCCTTCCGGCGCGGCGAGCACGTAGCCGTCCTTGAACAGGGGCGCGGTCGAGAGGTCGCCGATCTCGAAGGGCAGCGCGATCAGGATGACGTCGAGCCGACCGGACCGGAGGCCCTCGATCAGGCTTTCGGTCAGCTCCTCGCGCAGGAACAGGCGCAGGTCGGGAAAGGCCTCGCGCAGCCGCGGAAGGGCGCGGGGGATCAGGAACGGACCGACCGTCGGGATCGCGCCGAGCCGCAGGTCGCCGCGGAGCACGCCGGCGTGGCGCGCGGCGACGTCGGCGATGTCCTGCGCGTCGGCCAGCAGGCGGCGGGCGCGATCCGCGATCTCCGCGCCGACCGGGGTCAGCGCGACGCTGCGTTTCGTGCGCTCGGCGAGCGCGACGCCGAGGGTCTGCTCCAGCTCCTTCAGCCCCGCGCTCAGCGTGGACTGGGTGACGTGGCAGGCCTCGGCCGCGCGGCCGAAATGGAGCTCGTCGGCCAGTGCGACGAGAAAGCGGAGCTGGCGCAGGCTCGGCGGGATCACTGATCGCTCCAGTCGATTACTGTGGTCGATTTAATTTGCTTCACCCATCGCGCAAGCCTCTCTATCTCGGGGTCATCAACAGACGCGACCCGATGGAGACACGCGATGACCGACGCCCCCGCCCTGCCCCGCCTCAACGAAGCCGCCCCCGATTTCGACGCGCTGACCACCGACGGCCGCCGCAGCCTGGCCGATTATCGCGGCAAGTGGCTCGTCCTGTTCTCGCATCCGGCCGACTTCACCCCGGTCTGCACCACCGAGTTCATGGCCTTCGCCCGCAAGCAGGACGACTTCGCGGACCTCGGCGTCGAGCTGCTCGGCCTCTCGATCGACAGCCACTACGCCCACATCGCCTGGGTGCGCTCGATCAGGCAGACCTTCGGCGTGGACGTCCGCTTCCCGATCATCGCCGATCTCGACATGAAGGTGGCCTCCGCCTACGGCATGGTGATGCCCGGCGCGTCGAACACCGCGGCGGTGCGCGCGACCTTCGTGATCGACCCCGAGGGCGTGATGCGCGCGATGGTCTACTACCCGATGTCGAACGGGCGCTCGGTGGACGAGATCTTCCGCCTCGTGCAGGCGCTCCAGACCTCGGACGCCCACAAGGTCGCGACGCCGGAGGGCTGGACGCCGGGCCAGGACGTGATCGTGCCGCCGCCGGCCACCTGCGCCGCCGCCGACGCCCGCTTCGGCGAGGAGTGCGAGACGGCCGACTGGTATTTCTCCACCCGCAGCCTCTGAGGCGCCGGAACGGGGCGGCCTCCGCCCCGTTTCCACATTCCCCGACTGTAGGAGTTGAGCCGATGGCCGCGAACCCCGTCGTCAAGGGCTTCTGGGACGAGCCGACCGGAAGCTGGCAATACGTCTTCCACGACCCCGAGACCATGCAGGGCGCGGTGGTGGACGCGGTGTGGAACTACGACCCCCGCGCCGCCGCGACCTCGACCGAGAGCGCCGACGCGATCACCGACTACGTTCGCGAACGCGGGATCGAGATCGTCTGGGTGCTAGACACCCACCCCCACGCCGACCATTTCATGGCCGCGCGCATCCTCGCCGACCGGTTCGGCGCGCCGACCGCGATCGGCGAGAAGGTGGTGGAGGTCCAGCGGCTCTGGAAGGAGCTCTACGGCCTGCCCGCCGAGTTCCCGACCGACGGGCGGCAATGGGACCGGCTGTTCGCCGACGGCGAGCGCTTCATGGTCGGCGCGATCCCGGTCGAGGTGATGTTCACGCCCGGCCATACGCTCGCCTCGGTCGCCTATCGCGCCGGCGACGCGGTGTTCGCCCATGACACGCTGATGATGCCCGACAGCGGCACGAGCCGCGCCGACTTCCCCGGCGGCGACGCCCGCGCGCTCCATCGCAGCATCCGGCGGATCCTCTCGCTGCCGCCCGCCACCCGCGTCTTCGTGGGGCACGACTACGCGCCGGGGCGCGAGGCGCGCTGCTGCGCGACGGTCGAGGAGCATCTGCGCGGCAACACGCATCTCGCGGACGACCCCGACGAGTCGGTGTTCGTCGCGCGGCGCGAGGCGCGGGACGCGACCCTCGCCCTTCCGGCGCTGATGCTCGCCGCCTTGCAGGTGAACATCCGCGGCGGGCGCAAGCCGGAACCGGACGCCGAGGGCCGGCGCTTCCTGCGCATCCCGCTCGACCGCTTCGAGACGCCCGAGGCGGCCTGAACGCCGCGGCGATCCGCGCGCCGGGCTCTTGCGCCGGCGCGCGGCTCCCGTTATCTGCCCTGTTCAACAGCGGCGGCTTCGCCCGGCCTCGGGCGGACCCCAGGGGATGCGAAGCGGGCCGCGCTGACGGCCCGCTTCGCGTTTGAGGGGCGAGCGGGCGAGACGCCGGGGGATCCATGGCAGACATGCTCGCCAAGGCGCCCGTGGACCGTCGGCTCGCCGAGATCGTGCGGCCGACCGTCGAGGGCATGGGCTTCGAGCTCGTTCGCGTGCGCCTGATGGGCGGACGCAGCAAGACGTTGCAGATCATGGCCGAGCGCCCGGACGGGCGCATGGAGGTCGAGGACTGCGCGGAGCTCTCGCGCACCCTCTCCGCCGTTCTGGACGTCGAGGACCCGATCCAGGGGGAATACACGCTGGAGGTCTCCTCCCCCGGCATCGACCGCCCGCTGACCCGCCTCGACGATTTCGCCCGCTGGGCCGGCTTCGTGGCGCGGCTCGAGACCGACGCGCTGATCGACGGGCGCAAGCGCTGGAAGGGCGTGCTGACGGGGCGGGAGGACGGCGACGTGCTGATCGACGGCGATCAGGGACCGGCGCGCATTCCCTTCGCCGCGCTAGCCGACGCCAAGCTGGTGCTGACCGACGCGCTGGTCGAGGCCAGCCTCAAGGCGCAGAAGGACAAGGGCTTCGATCCGGACGCCTTCGACGAGGTCGTCGAATACGGCGACGAGGGCGAGGACGAGGAACGAGAGGACGGGGACGTCCCCGCAGGCACGGGAGAAAGCCGATGAGCACGGAAGCCGCCGTCTCCGCCAACCGGCTGGAGCTGCTCCAGATCGCCGACGCGGTCGCGCGCGAGAAGCTGATCGACCGCGAACTGGTGATCGAGGCGATGGAGGACAGCCTCGGCAAGGCCGCCCGCGCCCGCTACGGCGCCGATGTCGACGTGCGCGCGCATATCGACCGCAAGTCCGGCGAGATCACGATGACCCGCGTCAAGGAGGTCGTCGAGGAGGTCGAGAGCTACCAGGGCCAGATGAGCCTCGAGGAAGCCCGCGCCATGAACCCCGAGGCCGAGGTCGGCGACTTCATCGAGATCGACCAGTTGCCGACCATGGAGTTCGGCCGCGTCGCCGCGATGACCGCGAAGCAGGTGATCGTGCAGAAGGTCCGCGACGCCGAGCGCGAGCGGACCTACGAGGAATACAAGGACCGCCTCGGCACGATCATCAACGGCATCGTCAAGCGCGTCGAATACGGCCACGTCATCGTCGATCTCGGCCGCGGCGAGGGCGTGATCCGGCGCGACCAGCTGATCCCGCGCGAGATGTATCGCCCCGGCGACCGCGTCCGCGCCTATGTGCGCGACGTCCGCCGCGAGGCGCGCGGCCCGCAGATCTTCCTTTCGCGCACCGCGCCGGAGTTCATGGCCGAGCTCTTCAAGATGGAGGTGCCGGAGATCTACGACAACGTGATCGAGGTGAAGGCGGTCGCCCGCGACCCCGGCTCCCGCGCCAAGATCGCCGTGATCTCCTACGACAACTCGATCGACCCGGTCGGCGCCTGCGTCGGCATGCGCGGCTCGCGCGTGCAGGCGGTCGTCTCGGAGCTTCAGGGCGAGAAGATCGACATCATCCCCTGGTCCGAGGACACGGCGACATTCCTCGTCAACGCCCTTCAGCCCGCCGAGGTGGCGAAGGTGGTGATGGACGAGGACGCCGAGCGGATCGAGGTGGTCGTGCCCGAGGAGCAGCTCTCGCTCGCGATCGGGCGGCGCGGCCAGAACGTGCGTCTCGCCTCGCAGTTGACGGGCTGGGACATCGACATCCTCACCGAGGAGGAGGAGAGCCAGCGCCGCCAGGCGGAGTTCAACGAGCGCACCCAGCACTTCGTCGACACGCTGAACGTGGACGAGATGGTGGCGCAGCTGCTGGTCTCGGAGGGGTTCACGAACCTCGAGGAGGTCGCCTATGTCGAGCTCGACGAGATCTCGGGCATCGACGGCTTCGACGAGGAGACCGCGGAGGAGCTTCAGGCCCGCGCGCGCGAGTTCATCGAGGAGCAGGCGGCGCAGGCGCTCGCCAAGGCGCGGGAGCTCGGCGCCGAGGAGAGCCTGATTGACTTCGAGGGCCTGACCCCCCAGATGCTGCAAGCCTTGGCCGAGGACGGCGTCACCACGCTCGAGGAGTTCGCGACCTGCGCGGACTGGGAGCTCGCCGGCGGCTACACCACCGACGCCGCGGGCAATCGGGTGAAGGACGACGGCATCCTCGAGCCCTTCGACGTGAGCCTCGAGGAGGCGCAGACGCTCGTCATGAACGCCCGCATCGCGCTCGGCATGGTCGATCCGGCGGACCTCGCCTCCGGGGAGGAGGACGCGGACCCGGCCGCCGAGGACGTCGAGGAGGCGGCGCCGCAGGCCTGAGCGGCCCGCGCGCCGGACGGTCGTGACTCGCGGGGGGCGGACGAAGGAGCGGGACGCGCCGGAGCGGCGTTGCGTCGCCACCGGCGCGCGCGGCCCGAAGGACCCGATGATCCGGTTCGCGCTCTCGCCCGACGGCGTCGTGACGCCGGACCTCGCCGAGCGGCTTCCGGGCCGGGGCGTCTGGGTTTCCGCCGAGCGCGCGGCGGTCGAGAAGGCCGTGAGGAAGGGGCTCTTCGCGCGCGGGTTCAAATGCGCGGCGCGGGCGCCGGAGGATCTCCTTGCGCAGGTCGAGGCGCTGCTCGCGCGCCGCGCGGTCGACGCGCTCGGCTTCGCCCGCAAGGCCGGGCTCGCGGTCGGGGGCTTCGACAAGACGCGGGCGCGGCTGCGGGAGGGCCCGGTGGCCGCGCTGATCGAGGCGTCGGACGGGGCCGAGGGCGGCCGGGCGAAACTGCGGCCTCTGGCCGCCGGCGCACCGGTGGTCTCGGCCCTCGCGGCGCAGGAACTGGGGTTGGCTTTCGGCCGGGAATTCGTGATACATGCCGCGCTCGACAGGGGCGGCGCCGCGGATCGGTTCGTGAGGGAAGCGCAGAGACTCGCCGGCTTTCGGGCGGCGGGTCAGACGTCGTTTCCCCCTCAGGCCGCAGGCGACGACGATGGGAAGGCCGCCACGGCGCGGCCGATAGATGGCGGGGCCGCGAGGGCGCGGTCCCCGAAGGATGAGGCCGCCGACGCGCGGCCGGCGAAGGACGGTTCATGATCGACGACAGCGGCGACAAGAGAGGCGGCGGCCGGGGCGGCCGCGGCGGCGGCGGCGGCGCGGGAGAGACGACGCGGGTGCGTCAGAGCTTCTCCCACGGCCGTTCGAAGTCGGTGGTCGTCGAGAAGAAGCGCAAGCGGATCGTGCCGCCCGGCGCGCAGGCGGCCCCGGCGCCGTCCGCCGCGC
>AACY020426224.1_pt1 | contig 12138 bp, 12 predicted proteins | sample 267378 | NCBI WGS metagenome assembly AACY02 (sample SAMN02954345, study PRJNA13694) | marine metagenome | biome: aquatic; feature: ocean; material: water; isolation source: isolated as part of a large dataset composed predominantly from surface... | reverse complement strand
CAGGTGGTAACCCCACTACAATCTTGGACGTGTACAATCATATGGCTAACCTTACTGGTATAGTCCAACCGACTAATCAAATGAGTACGTTTAATGCCAACAGGTTTGCAGCAAATCAAGATGTACTTCGACGAATGAGGTCTGCTGGTCCAGGTGAAAAAGCACAGGGTCGTGCTGCTGGTCACTACACACCTCCACAAGCAACTGGATCAGATGTATACGCACAAGCTACAAGAGATGGAGCTGCTGGTGGTCCTCCTGGATCATTTGCTGAGTTTAGTGGTACATTTGAAACACTACCAGAAGTTGAAAACTTACTCCAATACATTACAGCAGACAGTCCTGCTGCAAGGTATGAACAAGCGAATCAACTTTTCCAAGAATTATTGGCTAAATTCCCTGGTCAAGAAGAAGAAGTTATAGCTAGATTCCGCCAGATACCTGGATTTGAAAACGTTATTGTGGAATACCCTGAGTAATGGAAGAACTAAATTTAGAGATGTCGAATGCTGAACGGCAATCGATTATAAACCCGGTAACCCCTGAGTTACCTGAAGAACAACCAGAACTTCCTCCTGCTCCACAAGTAGAACAAGTAGAATCTAGTGAGGAACGTTTTGAAGGAGAAAAACCTGAAATTGACCCAGCTGCATTTGCAGGTGTCAGGTCTGTTGGATTCAGTGAAGAGCAAGACGCCGTTATCATGGGCGAAGCGGAAGGTGCTGCAGCAGTACCTCTTGGTCCAGTTGACTTCGGTATTGATGCTTTATATGCTTTATCTAAAGGTCAGATTGACATTCCTAAGCCACCAGAGTTTGAGAACGAAGCTTTCCAAGCTATCCGAAACATAAGTGGTCTTATCCTACCTTCTATTTGGTTAGGTGGTCTTACTACAGCTGGTGGTGTTGGAGCACAAAGCGCCATGCTACGTGCTGCTGGTAGAGGAAATGTACCTGCTAAGTATTTGTCTCGCCTTGGTGCTGACAAGTTGTTTGAGAAATTTGCACTTTTAGGTATTACATTTGGTGCCGGTGGTGCTGTTGACCAAATTCACAAAGTCAACCAAGAAGACGATACATTCGCTACCTGGCTTAAAGATAAACTACCTGAGCGGTTTAAGTTTATGATTCCAGCACACCTGGAAACTTTGCCGTCAGATAGTGCTGATATTAGACAAAAGAAGAACGTGCTAGAGGGTATGACCTTCAATGCCGTTGCTGAGCTCTTACCAGCTGCTGCTAAATTCTTCCACGCTCTCAAGCGTAAAGATGAAGCATTGCAATTTGTCGGAAAGAACGCCCAGGGTGACGCCTTTCAGAAGCGCCTAGACGAGGCTGCAACGCGTGAAACGTTGGAGCTGGAGGCAATGGGTATGATGGAGGCTGCACAGACCGGGGATGACCTGCTAGACGCCGCAGAGATCGCTCGTGAAAGCTATGAGCGTGCCATGCTGCTGCGTGCTGACGATTTGGATGAGATGGCTGCCTACAGCCGTGCTACATCTAGCCTTGATGAACCTATGCTGGGTGTCAATCGTGATGCCTATAGTATGCATGAAGAAGCTGCACTTACAGTAGACGATCTTGGAGCTGCTGGAGCTGCTGCTGACCAGGCACGTATTGTTAAAAACGATGGTACCGTTCACGGTAGACTTCGCAACATGATTAGCGAAACCGCTCTACGTGCTGGTATTAATGTTGATGAATTAACCCGCCGCACCCTACTCAACAGTGTTAAACAAACGCTCGAAGATGCCGGTCATTATGATCTTGGCAAGACGAAGTGGAAGGACATCGATAAAGCTAGTACTGAACTGGCTGAGTATCTCATTGATCCCCTTGCTGATGGTCCTTTCATTAAAGAACTCCTAAAGGATTACAAACAGATTACCCGTAGTGTTGAGAACTTGGATGATATTGGCTTAGCTGCTGTCACCAAAGCTCTACGTTACTGGACTGATGAATTCTTTAACTTGGATGCTATGAAGGCAAGTGCCCTTCTACAGACATCCACTGCTGGTCAGATTGCTGACATTGCAGAAGGTGCACGTCTCTTTGACTCTCCCGAAACTATAGCCAACGCTCAACGTATGATCATCGATCGTATGGAGCTGATGACTCACGAAAAACAAGTTGCTAACTACTTACGTGGTTCTGCACTGAACTTTGTTAATGTCTTTAACCGTTTGTGGAAAGGACATAAAAAGTGGAGAAATCCTAAGGCAGCTTCAGAAGCTATGATCAGAGAAGCTGAGTCCTTGGGTCTTAAAGCTGAAGGTGCTATTCTAAACGCTGCTCAAAAGAACAAACAGTATTTTAATGAGCTACGTGAACTGGCTAAAGAGAATCCCGAGTTCCTGCGTCCCTTTATGTTGGCTAATGAGCTGACAGATGGTGACGTTCATAGCATGTATCGTTTTAATGAATACATGAAAGGAAGCATGTCAGTATTCCGTAAGTTGATCTTTAACGCTGATCCTAAGGTTCAGTCAATGATTAACAACGGGGTTATGTCTAATGTTTATAACTCGCTACTCTCTGCTCCCCGTACACCTGCTATCGCTGCACTCTCCAACACCGCTATGCTGCTCCAGAAGCCTGCCAACGTAATGGCTGGTTCTATGGTTCGTGGTATTACTAGTGGTGACTGGGATCAAGTCAAGCGTGGTTGGTATACTTACCGAGCATTTGCCGAAACCATGCAGGAAGGATTCCGACACATGGCTTTGGTTTGGAATAAATCAGTTCAAAATCCTGACGCTGTGCCGTACGTAATGCGTGAAAACCACTACGTTCTAGATGGTCAGCGTATGGAATTGATGGAAGAAACAGCTAAAGCTGCGGAAGAACAAGGTAATTTTGGTGTACGCTACTTCGTCAATATGATGAGGGATTTGCGTGATCTTCAGAATCACCCGGTTGCTCGCTGGGGTACTAACGCTCTTGGAGCTCTTGACGGCTTTGGACGTGGTGTTATTGCTAACGGTATTGCTAGATCTCGTTCCTACGATGAAGGCATTAAGTTTGGCGATATGCGACCAGAAAGTTTAAAAGCATCTCGTGATAATTATTTCAAAGAGATGCAGAACGATGAAGGATTTATTTTAGATCCTGAGGTTGAGTTCAGTGCTCGTGAAGTATCCATGAGTCTGGATCACCCTGTTGTAGATGCTGTGACTGCATTGATTAACTATATTCCAGCAATTAAACCATTCTTCATGTTTAACCGTACTGGTATTAACGTGTTGGGTGCTGCTTGGAATCACTCACCTCTCTCTGCTTTTGTTGGTGACTACCACGAGATTGTTGGATTCCCTGGATATAAACATTCAGAGGATGAAATCCGTCAAATCTTCCAAAAACGTGGAATGACTATTGACGAAAACATGGGAACTAAGTTCCGTGCGTTGCAAGCTGAAATGCAAGGACGTGTCGCTGTTTCTACAGCTATTACGTTCGGTATTGTCAATATGGTATTGGCAGATGCTTGTCACGGTGACGGTCACATGAACCCAGCTGTACAACGCGTACGGGATAAGTTGAAGTGGGCACGTCGCAGCTGTCAATCACCGGTTGATGGTAACTGGTATAGCTACGAGGGTCTCGGTCCTGTCGGTGACCACGTTGCTTTGGTTACTAACATTACCGATAACTTTGATCAACTAGGTTTGGCTGAGACTGAAAAACTGCTTCAAAAGTCTACGTTTGTACTTGCATCGTCTCTGACTGATCGTACAGCAATGGCTGGTGTTGAACCGTTCTTTAAGATCCTTGGTGGTAGACCTGAAGATTTGGCACGCTTTGGTGCACAAAACCTCAACGCTCTATTCCCACTGGCTGGTATGCGAAATGCATTTGGTAAATTGTTGTCTGAGGGTGACCGAGAGATGAACAACGACCTGATGGATGGTATCAAGAACCGTAACCGCTACCTCGATGTACTTGATCAAAAAGGTACCTTGCCTGCTAAATATAGCTGGATTGATGGTGAGTTGGTTGGTGGTGATTTGAGCATGTTTGAACGACTGTTTAACTTTGTAAGTCCTATTCAAGTATCTCCCGGCTTGTCTCCTGAAAAGCAATTCCTGATTGACATTGAATACGACTCTACACCATCGTGGCTTAGGTCTTCTAAAGGACATGAGTATACACCAGAACAACGAAGTGAAGTAGCCAGCCTTATGGGTGAGGATGGTTTCTTTAAACGCGAACTTAACCGCATTATGCGTAAATATAAAGACAAAGATTGGATTAATAAAATTCAAGATCTACGTGGTAAACCCTTCATGATTGACCCACGTAACGGTCAAATGCGCACCGGATTCTCATCCGAAGAAGTTGATGTAACACTATACGATGGTTTATACAATGAAATTGACCGTGTGCTTGCTATTGCTAAGCAACGTGCCGAAAACTTGATGACTGATCGTGACGCCATCCGTCGGACTCGTATCGACTTTGATGTTAATAAGGCACGACAACTTCAAGGTAAATTACCACTTTTAAAGAATAAGTAATTATGACACTACAGTATTCAACTACAGAAGTCATTAACGTCGGCACTAACCTTGCGGTTAATTATGAGATTCCTTTCTCATTTGCGTGGCTTGACGAAAACGACATTAAAGTCTACCGTACAGACACTAACACACCCGTACCGGATGCCCAGTGGCAATTTAAAACTAGGCAATCCATTGAAATTATAGCCGGCAACTTTGCGGAAGGAGAGACGTACATTGTGCGTCGCGAAACCCAAGTTGACGAGCCGACCATTACATTTGCACCTGGATCAGCCATTCGTGCTGAAGACTTGAACAACAACCAGCTTCAGGTGCTGTATCAAGGTCAAGAACTAAATGAACGTTCTGTGGGTTCGCAGGGTGTGACGTTTACTGGTACTGTTATTGTACCTCCAACAACATCTGCAACCCCGTCCAATGCTGCAGCAACTAAAGCTTATGTTGATGCATCCCAGAACTATAACGATACACAATTAGCAAACTCTGTTTCTGCTGCTGCTGCGTCAGCAACAACTGCAGACGGTCACCAGCAATCAGCTAGTGATGCAAAAGATGCTGCTGTGTTGGCTAAAAACCAAGCAGTCACAGCTCGAACTTACGCAGAACAAGCAAGAGATGATTCACAAGATGCACGTGATTCAGCTGAAAACTTTGCAAACACTGCGGCTGCTTTCGCTGTTGACCCTGTATTTTATGGAGTCAGGCGCTATGTTGCAAACGGCAGAACCGCATTAAGAGTTGAGTACAGCCTTAATACGTCTGTTGAAAATGCAACAGTGTATGATCCTAGTAATTACAACTACAAAGACAAGGGTACCTGCTTCTTTGGTACCAATGGTTTGCTCCACACTTCTGGACCTGACATTGGTAAACCTAAATTCGCGTATCAACCTTCTGGACACGTTTACATACAACTACACGACTAATGGCATTTATTGATCTCGGAAAACTTAAATTTAATTGGCAGGGTGACTGGTCAGCCTCTACCGATTACGAAGTAGATGATGTTGTTTTTTATGACAACCATTCATTTGTTTGCAGGGTTACACACACTGCTACTGCTACTGCTCCTTCTGCAAATCTTACTCAGTGGGATTTAATGGCAGCTGGTGTCCACTTCAGGGAAGATGGAGACTGGGCTGGTGCAAGTACTTATTATCGCTACGACATTGTTCGTCACAACTCAAACCTCTATATTTTGAGTGGTGCAAACGATTCGACCAATCAAACTCCTGGCTCTGCTCCATGGAGTCTATTCCAAGCAGCTCCTGCTGGAAACGTTATGAACAGCATCGGTGCTATGGAGTACCGAAATAATGAGAACGCTACTAGCGAACTTGTTATTAACCCGACCGTTAACAAAGGTCTGACTGTTCAAGAACAACCACGACAAACTTATCCAAGTCTCGCTTTCTCTTATGAAGAAGACGGTGATTACGGTAAGTCACTTAATACACCTGGTAGTATTGCTGCGGAAACCTATACTCAGACTGTTACCGCACAACGTTCTGGTAACGGCTATGCAGCTGGTAGTTATATCATTACTGGCTCTGATCGTAACGGTGCAATTACCAAAAAGCATGACCCTAATATTACTGTAAACATTGGAGACACTCTTGTCTTTAATAATTCAATGGGTGCTCACCCGCTAGACATTCGTGTTGCTGCTGGTGGAGCTCAAGTAACAACTGGTACTCTTACTGGTGCTGGTGCGGCTGGTACTGTCACTTGGGTAACGACTGGTGTTGCTGCTGGTACTTACTACTATGAGTGTACTTCACACGCTGGTATGCTTGGTACCATTACTGTGGTTGATACTACTAATCCACAAGGTAGCAACACTGGTAACGGTACTATTGATGTTACTCGTGGTAAATCCTACACTATTACTTTCTCTAGCAACCTGTCTAATGGTCAAAACTATGACCTTTACACTACTGCTGGCGGACACTCTACTGCAAACGACTCCGTAACTGCAGCAGAAGGTAACTCTGCATTTACTAGCACTACTAACAGTGGTGTTGTGTGGACTACTGGTAGTACTCAAACTATTACGTTTACTCCTAATGAAACCACACCTGACGTGGTTTACATCGGTAACCGTAACAGCGCAATGACTAACAACTTGGTCATTAACGTACACGACATGGCTTATGTGCCATCATGGGGTACTGCTGCTCCTCAACAAGAACAGGGTGCAGGTATTGTCAATAACCGTGAGTTTACTCACTGGCAAGATTGGTATGCATACGGTGCAAGCGGTATTCAATCTGGTCTTGGTTATGATACAACTGATCACCAACGCCGTCCTCTTGGAGAAGCTGATTCTCCTTTAGTTTCTCGGCGTATTCCCTCGAACACTGGTACTGCAAGTTGGACTGTGCCTGATAACGTTACCCGCGTTCGCATCACTTGCGTTGGCGGCGGTGGCGGTGGTGGTAACTACAACAGTAACTACTACTCTGGTCACGGCGGTGGCGGTGGCGGATTTACCTCTGCTGAATATACTGTAACTGCTGGTACTGTTCTTACTGTTACTACTGGTAAAGGTGGTTATGGTGCACACTATCTGAGTAATACCGGTGTTGTTTACGGTGGAAACGGTGGTACAACTCAAGTCACTGGTACTGGTGTAAACATCGCAGCTAACGGTGGCCAAGGTGGAGGTTACTATTCCACTTATGCTGGTGGTGGAGCTTCTGCTGCATCTCCTTCTGGTTCTGGTATTGATAGCACTACTATTATCTCTAGTGCTGGTGGCCGAGGTGGCTACGGTTCTCAAAACGCCCACGGTTTTACTAATGAAGACTATCCAGCTGGAGGCGGCGGTTCTGCTGGCTCTATGTTTGGAAACGGCTTCAAAGGTGGAGACGGCGGTGGCGGTGGCTACAGTAGTCCTCACCCAGGTGGTGCTGGAATTGGCGGTGGCGGTGGATTCTCCCGCGCAAGCGACACAACTACAAACTACTATGATGGTTGTGCTGGCTCAGGCGGTGGATCCTACGGCCCTGGCATTAGCGGTGGTCGTGGTGAAACGTCTGGTACTCCTTACGGTGGCAGCGGCGCACAGTTTGCTGAAGGTGGTGTTGGTGCTTTTGATTATCCTTTTGTCGCACCTTACGTTAATGACAAACAAACTCATTATGTTCGTGGACAAAACAGTGCAAGAATGTATTATACCGCTGGCCCTGGTAACGTAGCTGACCACTCTGTTAGTTTCGGTGCTCGTTACGGTGACGGTGAAGTAACTGGACCTGTTGGCGGTGTTGATGATACCAATACACTGAGAGATAAAATGCGGAAATATTTGGGCGATAAGCCTGCCGCAACTCGTGCTACTGGTGTGACTTTCCCAGCTAAAGCTTTCAATGGTGTTCTCGGACGCCTTTGGGGTGGCGGCGGTGCTGGTCATGGCTGTAAGAGTGTCGATCAAGGTCATAATGTTACCAATGAGGCAGTTGCTCATGCTGGTGGCTGCGGTGGCTCAGGCGGCGGTGGCGGTGGCGCTACTTGGACCTACTCCTGTTGGGGTGTTGGTAACACTCATGATGTAAGCACTTACCACGTTTGGGATCCAGCTAACCTGGCCTGGCGTGTTAAGGACTCTGCTCTCGATGATGCTCGTTACTACCGTGGTGCATACGGTGGTATGGGCGGCGCCCTTGGCGGCGGCGGATCAGGTGGTTCTTTCTTCCACTCTGGTCATGGTGGAATTGGTGGTGGAGGCGGCGGTGGTGCTGGCAACCACAGCTATTCCTCTTACAACGGTCGCGGTGGCGACGGTGGTGTAGGTTATGTTCTTATTGAATGGAAGTACGACGAATGAAACGTTACGCAATGATTGTAGACGGCAAAATTGCCGAAATGGCACTTAGTGCTGCTGTTTTTCCTGAAGGTTCTACCGTAGTAGAATGCCCTTCAGTTGATGAAGATCCTACTGGTGATTACGAAGAAGGTGCAGGCTACGATGTAGAAACTTCTACTTTAACACCGTTGGATTGCTCCCCACCTGATGCAGCTGCAGCGCTTGCTAGAGGTGACGTAGAAAACCCGGCTGCAATGATGCCTGCTGGGTCTCCCCCTCCTGCTGTATAATTATTTATTTTTCCACCCATGAACGATTTTCAACACAATTTATTTTCTACTCCACTTTGGATTTCTAACCGTGACGATAACGAGTTCAACGACAAAGTTGCTTCTCTAGCTTATAAGTTTAGAGATAATGCTGTTAACGCTGGACTCGTTTCTGACGGTTGGAGTGATTTTGAAAAGTCTTCTTCACAAGAAGATTTTAAAAGTAAAGGAGTTACTTCTTATTATTCTGACAATTTAGCTACCAATCCAGAATGGAAAGAAGTAGTAATAAGCATTCTCGATCAAGCTGAACAGACTCTAGGTTCTGAATATAAACTAGGCATGGAAAACATGTGGACAACGATTTACCCAGAAGAAGGGTTTATTCCAAAACACACACATCCTGGTTCAACAGTTTCTGGAGTTTACTACGTTAAAGCTGAAGAAGAATGCGGTAATATTGAGTTTGAAGATCCAGCATGGTTGGTTAAACAGTCTATTCATTATTACAATAATCCCAACCCTAAGCTGCCTAAAGCTATTAATTTTTGGGTTGAACCAACACCAGGTAGGATGGTTTTATTTCCAGCCTACCTTCCTCATTCTACTAAACCTAATAAATCAGGTAAAGATAGAATTATTCTCAGTTTTAACCTTTATTTTTTAAAACAATGATCACCCTTATCCGTCCAATTCTGTTCAGTTTTTTGAACTCTGATAAAGTTAAAATGCTTATCGTTGACATGCTGACTAAATTGGCAGAATCTACTGATAACGAAGTTGATGACAAAGCCGTTGAGTTTATTCGCAACGGTTTGTTCCCTGCTCCTAAGCTCTGATGGACCTGGGGGAGCCACCGTTGCTCCCCTACATGGCCCTCCCAGAACCGCCTAGGATGCCCGTCCCGATCCTGGAGGTACCAGATGCCCTTGTACCCAGTTACAAGCCGCTTGTGGCGCCTCCTAGCGACCTTAGACCGCCTCCTGGCGTCAAGGGGAAGCCGCTGGAGGGAGTACAACCATCGACAACACAACCAAATACACCTACAAGTCCACCTAAAGCACCGGAAGTAGATTATGTAACGGTACCAATTATTGACAAAGAAGTACCCATCCCTAGTCAAGAAATTCTGGTCACTGCCGTAAGTACAGCGACTGTCTCAGTTGCAGCCACCCTTACAGCTACCGCAGTTTTTAAACACATTGTTTCTATAGCAAAACCACTTATTAAAACTGCATGGACAAAGATAACAAAAAAGAAGGATTCATCAAGTTCCTCGTCCTCGTCTGGTCCGCAGGACTCCTGACGGCATCATACGCAGGATGGATGGAGAAGATGGACCCAACTTATGTCGCTTCAATTCTGAGCGGCACACTTGCAACATTCTCTATTACACGCGAAAAGAAAGAATGAAAAAACTACTGGCACTATTAGTATTTGTACCAGCAGTAGGACACGCTCAGACCGTTACCCCCAATTTTACACAGGGGAGTATGCAAGCGACTACTACCACCACAACGACCATCGACCGAACCATTGAAACAGAGGTGATGGGAGGAGCTTATTCTTCATGGTCTGGCACAAACGTAACCCCAAGTGGGGATATAACAAATACTTCGACTACATTCTCGGTGCATACCGCAGGCGATCCCTTTCAACTGGAAATCACCACGCGGGCGGCGGGCACGATCGAAGAAATTACAATTACGGAAGACATCGACGTTACTTCTACCACTACATCCTTGTCTATCTTCTCGCAATAGGTCCGGCATATGCTGAAGAACCTCGTGTGCAGAATACCTCTAATCCTGTTGCCGCTGCTACTGGCAATGTCACAAATCAAGCGGTGCAGTTCCAGAACAATGGAGCTCCATCACGTCAATACTTTGCAGGGTCCAATTCCTGTAATGGTCCAACGATGACATTAAGCCCATTTATGATGGGCAACGAAACACGACCGGTAGACCCAGAGGGGTACGTTAAAAACGCCAATTGGGGAGCACAGGTAAATTTCATGATTCCGCTAGATAGCGGTATGATTGAACAATGCAAATCGATTGCCAAAAGGCATGAGCAAAAAATGCGTCTACTCTATGAATTGACACGAGCTGAGAAATGCGCAGATCTACAGATTAAAGGTTTTACTTTTAGACCTGGATCGCGTGTAGAAAAGATGTGTCATGACATAGTACCTATTGTATCTATAAACAATGCTGGAAGCACTAGTGAGCGTAGCAATAGCCGGAATAGCGGCGGGAGCGGCTCTAAATAACCGCCTACATCAAAGAGTAAATAATGTACATGACCGTATCAGTGGCTTAGATAGGCGGATAGATGCGATAGAACTAGGCGTCGCCCAGGACTATGTATCCAAAGCAGATCTATCCATCATGACTAAACGCATGGAGGATCACATGATACGCATTGAAAACAAATTAGACCAAATAGTCCTGCGAAATGGCTAACAAAAAAGCAACAGAAGATCAATTTAACGAGCTACATAATTTAGTAACTCAAGAGTTTCTAGCCAGGGTTAAATCTGGTGAAGCGACTACCCAAGATCTTAAAGCAGCATGTGATTGGTTGAAATCCAATGACATCAGTGGAGTAGCAGTTGAAGGTTCTCATCTAGAGAAACTAGCACAGATGCTCCCCCAAGTAGATCCCGAACTAGTACAACAACGACTCTATGGCTCGACAACGAATAGCAGATCCCGGTAGTACTGCCAAATACTACCGAGCGAATGGGGATGCACGTGAAAAGAAAAACGCGTACATGCGCAAGTATAACAAGAAACCATCTAGAATCCGTTACCGTGCAAAGCTGAACAAAGCTAGGCGGGATCGCGGGATTTATGGAAAAGGTGGCGGAGATATGTCCCACGATTCTAAGGGACGATTATCTCGGCAATCCTTGAAAATAAATCGAGCAAACAACGGACATGGTAAACGCCCACGTTATAGAACTGCATGACCCCACTTCCTAATCCTGACTACTACCTTTATAACTTAATAAGCATGACATCCTCTGAAGCAACACGCCTTTGGAGGCGTGCCATTAAGGAACACTTCGACAATACCTGTGTGTATTGTGGAGGAGTGTATACATTAGACCAATTAACTTTAGATCATGTTAAACCTAAATGTAAAGGCGGAGAGACGATTTTACAAAACATCGTACCCGCTTGTCGATGTTGTAATCAGGACAAAGGAAGCGAACACTGGCTAGACTGGATGCGAAAAAAATTCGGTCAAATACCCGAACGGGAGGAATTAATTCTCTCACATATTAGTTAACTATGGATGGAAAAGAAAAAGACCCATTCGAGTATGATAGGAATGATCCATTTTTAGGTGGTGATCCTGTCACACATTGGATGGATCAACAACGAAAACGAATAGCTGACTGGCGGGAACAACAACAAAATAAACCTAAAACTGATGACGGGCGAGGGTTTGATAGCCCACTTTATGACGCTGGAGAACAGCTGTTTAAAGCAATAGCGCCTGGATTAGCGCCAATTGGTGAAGCCGCACAACAAGTT
>AACY020538115.1_pt1 | contig 12153 bp, 7 predicted proteins | sample 267378 | NCBI WGS metagenome assembly AACY02 (sample SAMN02954345, study PRJNA13694) | marine metagenome | biome: aquatic; feature: ocean; material: water; isolation source: isolated as part of a large dataset composed predominantly from surface... | reverse complement strand
GGCATCTTCTCCACCCTTTTCAGTATGGAGTTTCTCAACACCCGGGAACGGGCACCTGCATTCCACCGCTGGCTCTGGGTTTCCTTGGCTTTTAACGCCCTGGTCTTCCCCCTTAGCCTCATGGGCTGGAATTTGGTGGCCAATCAGGTAGTGCAAATGGTAGGCATGCTGGGCTGCTTTTTGATGTTGGTTGTCGGCCTTAGCCTCTGGCTCAAAGGCTACCGTCCGGCCCGTTTTTTTGCGCTGGCCTGGAGCGTTTTTTTGATCGGGGTGATTGTTACCATCCTGCAAAGGGTATCGGTTTTGCCCTTGAACGAATTCACCTTGCATGCTTCCCAGATTGGTTCAGCGCTGGACATCGTCCTGTTTTTTGCCGCTCTTGCGGATAAGGTTCAATACCTGCAAGCGGAACGAGACCAAGCCACGGCTCTGGCACTAGGGGCCGCCCAGGAAAACGAGCAAATAACCTGCGCCCAAAACGATCTCCTTAATCGAAAAGTGGAAGAACGCACTCAGGAGCTCAGCCAAAAAAATGCCCAGTTGGAAAAACTCAGTGCCCAGCAAAACCAAATATTGTCCATTGTTGGCCACGATTTGCGCGGTCCCCTCAGCAGCCTGGAGCAAGCTTTGGAATTGATGCGCACCGATCCGGCTATGCGCACCGAAGATTTCCTGGACATGCTCCGCCAAAGCAGTGCCAGGGCTTATGAATTGCTGAACAAGATCTTGTATTGGGCACGCAGCCAAAAAGGCGAAAATTAAATGCAATTGGAAAGGCAAGACTTTCTTCCCCTCTGGAAGCAAACCCATACCCTCTTTTTGCCGTCACTTAAACAGAAGAACTTGAAGATTAGAAAGGAAGGGCTGGAAAGTCCCATTTGGATTGACCTAGATGCTGCTATGACCGCAACTGTATTGCGCAACCTGCTCAGCAACGCCATCAAATTTAGCCCCCAGGGTGCTGAAATACGGGTAAGAGGCGAACAAAAAGAAGGATTTTTTGCTTGGTCTATCGAGGATGAAGGGATTGGCATTGAGCCGCTTGTATTGGACCAAATGCGGGAAGGAAAGCCGGTGAAGTCACAAACTGGAACCACCGGAGAACAGGGAACGGGCTTGGGCTTGTCGCTGAGTTTTTCCATGATGAAGGCCATGCAGGGAGAATTGCGCATTGACTCAAAATCTGGCCAAGGCAGCACCTTTACCCTCTTATTTCCTTCCGATAAAGGGGGACAATAGGCTTTAATACCACCATTGACCGGAAGTAACCGGGCAAAGGGAAATATTAGATTGAGATGAAGAAACCTACCCGTCTATTCTACCAGTACACCTACCTGGTATTCCTATGCCTTTCGGCGATGGGTTCCCGCTTGCAAGCCCAGGGCTGTGTGGTTCCCAGCAACTTGCAAGTGGTAGCCTACACCAACAACAGTTTAACCCTCGATTGGACCAGCGGAGGAGCTGCCAATTGGCAGGTTCGCTTCGTAACTCAGGGGGGTAACCTCAGCTTCGCTTCACCCCTCAATGTAACCAGTAAGCCCTTTACCATAACGGGTTTGACTCAGGCAACCACCTATGCCATTCAGGTACGCGATTCTTGCGGCAGCAGTTCACTTAGCAACTGGACCCCCTTCGTGTTGGGCACCACTGCCTGTAATGTGGTTACGGCGCCCTTTACCGCCAATTTTGACGGTGGGGCCTGGACCACCGGCCCGAGCACCATTTCCCCCGGCACCATAAATGTCTGTTGGCGGCGAAACCCCCAAACCGCAACCGGTCGTTTTTGGAAAACCGGCCCCCCGGCCTTTGTTTTCAACTCGGGGGCAGCAAACGACCACACCTCCGGTTCGGGTAAGTACGTGTACATAGAGACGGCCTCATTTCTTATTCAGGCCGATTCGGCCCAATTCGAAAGCCCTTTAATTGACTTAAGTTCCCTGACCAATCCCCAACTGGTTTTTTGGTACCATATGTTTGGTGCCGATATCGAAGAGTTGCGGGTATTGGTTTCCAGCAACAATGGCTTGATTTACAGCCTGCTCGACACCATTAGTGGCCCGCAGCAAAGCAGCACCACCGATCCCTGGAAAGAAAGCATAATCAACCTCAGCGCTTTTGCCAATCAAACCATACGGGTGCGTTTCGAGGCCTTCGAACAAACGCCTGGTTTCAACAACGCGATTTGCATCGACGACTTCGAAATTAGGGAGGCTCCCAGTTGCCCGAGACCCACCAACTTTGCGGTCAATAGCATCGGCAGCAATCAGGTGGTGCTGGGCTGGACCAGCGGCGGAGCCAGCAATTGGCAAGTGGAATACGGGAGTCCTGGATTCACTCCCGGCAGTGGCACCCGGTTAAATGCCAATACCAATCCCTTTACCCTTTCCGGTTTAAGTGCCAATACCGCTTATGATTTCTACGTACGCGATAGCTGTGGGACTGGCGATGTTTCCTCCTGGACAGGGCCTCTGAGCTTTACTACCCGCTGCGCACCTTTCAGCACGCCCTACAGCGAAAATTTTGACGGCAGCAATTTCAGCCCCGGTACCGGCTTTACGGCCATTGGTACAATCGACAACTGTTGGCTGCGCAACAGCACCACAGGCTTTTTCTGGAAACCCGGCCCACCCACTTTTACGGCCACCAATACCGGTCCTTCCGGAGACAATACCAGCGGCAGCGGGCAATATCTCTATTCAGAAACCCTTTCTACCCTGGGTTCCAATCGCACCCGCATCGAAACACCTCTTATTGACCTAAGCAATCTCAACAATCCGCAATTGCGCTTTTTCGTACATATGTTCGGCATTGACATCTCTGCTTTGCGCACCTATGCAGATACCGGCAGCGGTTGGATTTTGATCAATACCCAGAGCGGTCAGCAGCAGAACAGCAATGGAGCCGCCTGGAAAGAAGTGATCGTGAGCCTGTCCAGTTATGCCAACCAGATCATTCAATTCCGCTTTGAGGCCGAGCGGACGCCCAACGGTTTTTCCTCGGATATGGCCATAGACGACCTGTTTGTGGAGGAAGCGCCCACTTGTCCCAAACCGCAAAATTTGGCCAGTACCGGCGTGGGAGTGAATACGGCCGGTTTTAGCTGGACCAGTGGCGGTGCCAACAACTGGCAAATCAGTCTGGTAGCGGGTGGCGGTGCAGCCGCTACCGGCAATCTGGTAAATACCAACAACAACCCAGTGCAGATTACCGGATTGCTGGCCAATACCATTTACGATGTTTACGTACGGGACAGCTGTGGGCCGGGAGATGTTTCGGCCTGGAGTAGCCCCATCCGCATCAATACCCTATGCAATCCAGTAAGCGCTCCCTACGTGGAGAATTTTGACGGAAACGGTTTCTCCTTGCCTACCGGGTTTAACAATCCTGGAGGCTTTCCCGCCTGCTGGCTAAGGCCTACCGGCGAAAACTACGTGTGGTCAGTGGGCGACGACGACAACAACTCCTTCTTTACCGGCCCTAACGCCGACCATACCACCGGGAGCGGGAAATTTCTTTTTACCCAGGGGCTGTTCTCGGTTGGCGGCCTTCTCTCTAGCCGTCAAGCGGAACTGCGTACCCCCACCGTTGATCTCAGCAATGTTACCCTTCCCCAGTTGAGTTTTTGGTACCATATGTTTGGAACAGACATTGACTCACTAGCCGTTTTTGTAGACAATGGGCAAAGGAGCCAGCGGGTATGGGGTTTAAGTGGACAGCAACAAAGCAATGCAACTGCAGCCTGGCTGGAAGCCGTTATAAGCCTCCCTAGCTTCGCAGGAGATACGGTAAGTGTGCTCTTTAAAGCCTACCGCAGCAATGCCTTTACCGCTGCGGAAATAGCCATCGATGATCTTCGGCTGGAAGAAACACCCAACTGCCCCAAACCAAGTGGTATAAGCCTTAGTAGTGCCACCAGCACCAGCTTGAGCCTCAACTGGACCAGCGGTGGTGCCAGTAATTGGCAAATAGAATACGGTCCGGCGGGTTTTAACCAGGGCAATGGCACTCTGGTCAATGTCTCAACCAATCCCTTTACCCTTACGGGACTAAACCCCAGCACCCAGTATCAGATTTACCTGCGGGACAGCTGTGGCCCAGGAGATGTCAGTTTTTGGACGGGACCATTTAATGCCCGCACCCTCTGTGGGCCCACCCCAGCGCCTTTGTTGGAAACTTTTGACGGCAGTAATTTCACCCCGGGTATTTTCTTCAACGACCCCGGCGATATTGATCCCTGCTGGAGCCGGAGCGATACCGTCAATTACCATTGGACCCCCGAAACGGGCCAGCCAGCATTTGGAACCGGCCCGAGCAGCGATCATACCAGCGGTAACGGGGACTATTTGATCACGCTGATCTTGTTTTTAGGAGGCAGTGATACGACCACCCTTACCAGCTACGCCATTGACTTAAGTCCCTTGAACGTTCCTCAATTGCGCTTTTACAGCCATATGTTTGGCCCCGATATAAACCTGCTGGACGTCGAGATAAATAATGGCAGCGGCTGGACCCGCGAATTGCGGCTTAGTGGCCAGCAACAAGCGGCCCAATCCGACCCCTGGCAGGAACAAGTGGTCAATTTGAGTAGTTACGCCAACGACACCATTCAGGTGCGATTTGTGGCGGTGCGGAACAGCGGTACCTTTAGTACCGGCGCCGGCATTTCCATCGACGATTTTGAAGTGCGGGAAGCGCCATCTTGTCCCCGGCCTACTGGTTTAACGGTAACCGGCACCAGCAGCAACTCGGTTAATTTGTCCTGGAACAGCGGTGGAGCTACCAATTGGCAAATTCGTTACCGAATTTCGGGAAGCACCGGAACCTTCACTACCGTTAATGCCAATAGCAACCCCTTTGTGCTCAGTGGCCTTAACCCTTCTACCACCTACGACATTGAGGTACGGGACAGTTGCGGCGCCGGGGATGTAAGCTTATGGGCTGGCCCGGTTACCGCCAGCACCAATTGTGGACTAATTACCGCCCCTTGGTTTGAAGGCTATAACGGTGGGAACTGGTTGGTCGGTGCGGGCGGCTTGAATACCGGCAACCAAATCGATCCCTGCTGGTCGAGGCCGGGCAACAGCAATGATTTCGGCACCGGTCAGGGGGGGACGCAGAGTTTTGGCACCGGACCCAGTCAGGATGCCTCCGGAAGCGGTAAGTACCTCTACACCGAGTCGAGCGGCTCCTTTGGCAACAATGCTGGCGAAATTACCAGCCCCGAGATTTTAGTGCCCAACAACTTAAACGCACCGTTTTTGCGTTTCGCCTACCACATGTTTGGCGGAACCATCACCTCCCTGGAAATTGAGATCAGCCAGAACGGGGGGAATTTTGTCAATGTCTTTACCTTGTCGGGACAACAGCAAACGAGCGAGACTGCAGCTTGGCGCTTCGATTCCCTAAGCTTGTCTGCCTATCAAGGAGACACCCTGCGTTTTCGTTTCATCGGCAGCGGTACCGGTTTCCAAAGCGACATTGCCATCGATGAAGTGGAGGTGAAGGGCACGGTGCTGCCCTGTCAGGACCCTACCAATTTGGTATTTAGCAATATCGGCCAGAGCCGTTTCGACTTGAGTTGGCAAACGGGAAATGCCAACGGGCAAACCACGGTGCGCTATTACGAAACCGCCCTGGGTCCAACTTCGGCCACCGTTGTTCCCAATGCTGGCAGCCCCTTAAGTCTAACCAACCTGAATCCCGGTACCAATTATACCGTAGAACTTACCGACAGCTGCGCCAATGGAGGACTCTCCGGTACGGTAAGCGATACCATCAGCACCCTCTTCTGCCCGGCGGTAACCGCCAATTTCGGCAGCAATGCCAGCTTTCTCGGGGTTAATTTCAATTCGGCGGGAACCCTCAATGCCGACTCTTTGCGGTGGGTATTTGATGCGGGCAACAGCAGCAACGCGCAAAACCCCTTTTACGTTTTCCCGGCCGCGGGTACCTATTCGGTTAGCCTGTTTGCCTACAACGATTGCGGAAACGCGGATACCCTCACCCAGAGCATCACCGTTTGCGATACGCTCGAAATCGCTTTTCGCATCGAGAACCGCAGCGATTCGGTAGTTTTTGACGCCGATAGCTCCCGAGGCGCCAGTGGTTACCTTTGGGATCTTGATGAGGGCTTTACCAGCACCCAGGCCCGGGTGGCGGTGAGCTACCCCAGCACCGGTACCAAAACCATCACCCTTACGGTTTACAACGACTGTGGAGATACCCTGCGCGAAACCCGAACCGTGGATGTTTGCCCCCCGCCGGTAGCTTCATGGACTTACACCATTCTCTCGCCCGTCAATGGTGGTTTGCGCATTCAGTTTGACGCCTCAGCTTCACAAAATGCCAGCTCTTACAATTGGGACTTTGGCGACGGCAACAGCGGCACTGGCGTAAACCCCATTCATGTTTACTCCACCCCCGGATTGTTTTATCTGGTTCGCCTAACGGTGCAAAACAGCTGCGGCGGTCAGGACGTGCGAGCCTTTGCCCTCAATGAGATCAGACTCCCGGAAAACCTTCCCGCGGAAGCGGTACAGCTTTACCCCCAACCCGCGCGCAACTACTACCGCTTGGAATGGGATAGCCAAAGCTTGGAGGCGCAGGCGGTTAAGCTCTACAGCAGCAACGGGCAATTGCTCCAAAACTGGCCCATCAGCGATTCCCGGGAGGGATTTTGGCGCGGCGATGCCCAAACGCTCCCGGCCGGTCTTTACTGGTTGGAATTGGTGGGCGAGCGCCAACGCATCCGCAAAGCTTTGCTTATAGCGCATTGACCCAGTCTGAGGAGCTCGCTAAGATACTTCCTTAAAACACAAAACCCCTTCCTGCAAAAGCAAGAAGGGGTTTTTGTTGGAGTGCGCACGAGAGGAGTCGAACCTCCACGCCAAAAGGCACTGCCGCCTGAAGACAGCGCGTCTACCAATTCCGCCACGTGCGCAAATGGTCGGCAAAAATACATATCGGAAAGCTAACCGGCAACGAACAAAGTAGTTAAAGAAAGCGACGCAGCACTCTTTTCAACTCGGAATTCTCCACGGGCTTGGTCAAAAAATCGTCCATGCCTGCCTGGATTACCTTTTGCCGCGATTCGCTAAAGGCATCAGCGGTAAGCGCAACCGTTGGCGTGCTGGGCAAATTTTGGGCTCTTTCGTACTCCCGCCATTGCCGTATCACTTCCAAACCACTCAGGCCGGGCATTTGCAAATCCAGGAAGACCAAGTCGTACTTATTTGCCTTGAGCTTTTCCAGGGCTTCCAGGCTATCTTCAGCCATCGTCACCTTGGGGTGCCACTTTTCCAGCATTTTCTCCAGCACCAGGCGGTTCATTAGGTTGTCTTCGGCCACTAGTAGGTGTCGATCTGCAAAATTGAAGTTTTCGTTCTCCTTGCCTTGGGCTGCAACGCTTTCCAAAGAGGCCTGGTTTTCCAGCGAGAAGGGCAGGCGAAAGTGGAAGGTGCTGCCCTTACCAAGGTTGCTCTCCAGCCAGATTTCTCCTCCTTGGCCTTCCACAAACTTTTTGGTGATGGCCAGGCCCAATCCCGTTCCCCCGTACTTGCGGGTGGTATCGGCTTCCGCCTGTGCAAAACTTTCAAACACTGCAGCCTGTCGCTCGGGCGGGATGCCTATGCCCGAATCCTGCACCTGAAAATGCAAAATCGATTCTTCCGCGTCTTGCGCTTCCACTTCGATTTTTATCCGGATGAAACCCTGTTCGGTAAACTTACAGGCGTTACTGATCAGGTTGAGAAAAATTTGATTGAGCTTTACCCGATCGCCAATCACGTACTGGGGAATGCGTGGGTCTATTTCCGACTCCAGTTTCACTCCCCTTTCCTGGGCGCGAAAGGCAAAGGTTTGTAAGACCCCTTTTACGAGGTGCTTAAGGTCAAAGGGGATTTTTTCGAAGGTGATCTTTCCCGCTTCAATTTTGGAAAAATCCAGCACCTCGTTTACAATGCCCAGGAGGCTTTCCGCCGAATAGTTGAGGGCGTGCAAGTACTGCTCCCGTTTTTCGTCTTCTTTCTCTTCCTGCAGGATCCGCGAAAGACCCAAAATAGCATTGAGAGGGGTGCGAATTTCATGGCTGATCTTGGAGAGGATTTCGGATTTCGCCGAGGTAGCTTTTTGGGCAATATCGCGGGCTTCAATCAATTCTTCGCGATATTTCACGCTTTCGGTAACGTCGAGTGAATAGCCTATAAAGTGTTCCAAGACCCCTTGGGCGCCATACACCGGAAAAATGCGCCGCAGCTTGTACTCTTCCCAGGCGCCGCGCTTTCGGTGTTCCGTCCACTCCACAATCCTGCGTTTTCTTCAACCTCCCGAAACCGGCTTTGGCGCTCCTCGGCCTGCTGCCGATCCAGCCCCCGGTAGTCGCAATAGTCAAAGTCTGTTTTGCCGTGTAACCACTGGCGCAATTGGGGATCGGGAACGGCACTCTCACTGACGAAAACAAAGCGGTACTCCCGATCCAGCACCACAATTTCTGCGGGTACCTGGTGGAGTATGGACTGATAAAAGCTGCGTTGGGTTTCAATTTCGGCGGCCCTTTTCGCCACTTTTTCTTCCAGATCCCGGTTGAGTTCCACAAGCTGCACATTGGCCTGATACAACTCCAAGGCTCTGGCTTCCAAGAGGCGCTCTGCCTCCTTGCGGGCCAAACGCTCCCGGGCCAGGGCCCTTTCCAGGCGCGCAACTTGTTCCGATTGGATTTCGTTCATTCTTCTTTGAGAAAAAACCGCACCCCACTGCCGTCGGCTTGCAGGTTTTCCCGTTCCATTTTGGCCTTTATGCCGTAGTGATCAAAGGCTGCATGGATCAAACCCTGAGCCAAATCGGCCATCCGGCGGTTGGAACGGTAAATCAATTCCATTTCTCCATTCTCCGTTTTGGTACTAAAACGGGGCAACTCGGCATCGGGATAGAGCTTTTTAACCTCTACGTGAATGTGCCGATCTATCTGCTCCAACAGAGCAAAGGGGTGCTCGATGCCGGCAAAAAATTGCGGGTACTGGGTTACAAAAACCTGGAACATGTGCCGGCCAAAGGTTTTCAGCAAATCGGCAGTTTCCAGACCAGTAATCGCGCTAAGCCTGGTAACCAATTCCTGCATATCCGCAAACGGATAAGTGCCTACCGCCGTGTAAACCCCTTGGGTGCTCAGCTCGCTCTGTTCCAGCAATTGATCCAACACTTCCAGGCCAAACTTTTCTTCCACCAGGGCGAGAAGTTCCGTAAACACCAGTCCCTTGATAATCGCATGAAATTAGGAGGAGAGATAGCAAAGAATGGCTTCGCCGGAAGGCCTATGACCTCGGAAAACCCGATAAAGAAGTGCGGGTGAAAGGACTCGAACCTTCACGCCTCGCGGCACCAGATCCTAAATCTAGCGTGTCTACCAATTCCACCACACCCGCTTTGGGCGGGCAAAGATACACTTTTTCGCCCCTGAGCATAGCCTGAAAACCTTGGCCCGATTGGCTCAATTGGCTAACTTTGGAGTTTTATTCTACGGATATGCGGTCCATTGACCTCAATACCATTCCCGGCAAGCAGGCCCATGCTTTTCTCCTGGGAGCCATTGGCCCCAGGCCCATTGCCTTTGCCAGTACCATCGACTCTTCCGGTGTCCGCAACCTCAGCCCTTTTAGCTATTTCAACGTATTTAGCAGCAATCCGCCGATTCTGATTTTTTCTCCGGCCCGAAGGGTACGCAACAACACCACGAAAGACACCCTGCACAACGCCCAAGCCAATCGTGAAGTGGTTATCAATGTGGTGAATCACGCCATTGTCCAGCAAATGTCTCTGGCTTCTACCGAGTACGATTCGGACGTAAACGAATTTGAAAAAGCGGGGCTGACCCCCCTGCCTGCCGAGAAGGTAGCGCCCTTTCGGGTAAAAGAGGCCCCGGTTCAATTTGAATGCCGGGTAAACGAAATTGTCCCGTTGGGAGCAGAAGGGGGAGCGGGTAATCTCATCATTTGCGAAGTGTTGCTGATGCACGTTGACGAACAAATACTGGACGATGAAGGGCGGATCGATCCTCACAAAATCGACCTTGTGGGACGCATGGGTGGCAATTGGTATTGCCGCGCCCGCGGTGAAGCCCTTTTTGAAGTAGCCAAACCCCTAGCCACCAAAGGAATCGGGGTGGACCAAATTCCCAAACGCATCCGCGAAAGCATTTTTCTGAGCGGAAACGACCTTGGCCAACTGGGCAATGTGGAAAGTTTACCGGAGGAATCCGCTATTGAAGAATTTAGCCGGAATGACACCATCCAGGAAATCTTCAACCAAAGTGCCGATGGCTGGGAAGCCCGGGAAAAACTGCACCTCTACGCCAAAGAACTCCTGGAAGAACAGAGGGTACAGGAAGCCTGGCTGGCCTTATTGTGCGACAAACTAAACCGATTGTAAATATGGAAGTAAGCGGTACCGTAAAAAAGGTAGGGGAAACCCAAGCAATTTCTGATCGCTTTCAGAAACGCGAAATCGTAGTCACCACCGAAGAGCAATATCCCCAACACCTGGCCATTGAGTTTGTCCAGGACAAAACGGCCTTGTTGGACGCGGTGAAGGAAGGCGACAAGGTGACCATTGGCATCAATTTGCGGGGACGGGAGTGGACCTCCCCTCAGGGCGAAGTAAAATACTTCAACAGCATACAAGGCTGGCGCATCGATAAAACCGCGGCAGGAGCGGGCGGTAGCAGCAGTGCACCGTCGGCAGCAGGGCCGGCTGATTTGCCACCCATAGACCAGGAAGAGGACGACCTGCCTTTCTGATCTTAGATGCGCGTAGCCGGCAAGCTGGAACTACTATTTAGGCGGTACCTTCCGTCACCATTTGCCATTGCCCTGCTGCTTACCGCCTTCGCTATCGGCCTGGCCTTTTGGTATGAGGCGCCTCAAAGTGGTGAAGAGGTCCTGTTCCTCTTGGAAAAATGGTATGAGGGACTCTGGCAAAGCAGTTTGCTGGTCTTCATGCTGCAGATGATCCTCATCCTGGTCCTGGGACACACCTTGGCCCTGTCGCCGGTAGTAAATGCCTTTATCGACCAGCTCTTGAGTGTTACCCGCACAGCGGCCAGAGCCACAGCGGCAGTTTGCTTTTTTACCTTGCTTGTGGCCCTATTCAATTGGGGGCTTGGATTGATATTTGGGGCGGTAATGGCCCGCAAAACGGCCGAAAAGCTACAACGCGAAGGGCAAGCTTTTTCTTATGCCTTGCTGGGAGCGGCGGGTTACAGCGGTTTGATGGTATGGCACGGAGGGCTCAGTGGCAGCGCACCCCTCAAAGCAGCGGAAATGGGCCACCTCCCCGACTTGGTGGGGGCTGATCTTTCAACCGCCCTGCTCAATCAAATTCCCACCCGTTTAAGTCTTGACGAGACCATTTTGGGGGCCATGAACCGCAATGTGACCTGGGTTTTGCTTTTTGTTCTACCCCTTTTGGCCTATTTCCTGGCCCGCAAAAAGCACGAATCGTCCTCCCTCCCCACGAGCCAAAACCCGTCTGGGCAAAAAGATCAGCCAGGCAAATCCATCGCCCGGGGCGCGGAAAAACTGGACCAGAATCCCTGGCTGGGATTGGGGGTAGGTGCCGCTATGTTGCTTTTGGCCGTGGCCCTGTTTTTCGGCCAGGGGACGGAAATTATCGGCCCCAACTACATCAATTTCTGTCTCTTTGGCCTGGGGCTTACCTTTCACGGCAGCTTGCGTTCATTTTCTGCAGGGGTAGAAGAGGCCGTAAAGGGAGCAGCTGGCATTCTTACCCAGTTTCCCTTGTATTTTGGTATTATGGGTTTGCTGAGCAGCACCGGAATCATGGACGCCCTCAGCACCTTTTTTGTGCAGCAGTCAACTGTGAGCACCTTTCCCCTCTATGCCTTTCTCAGTGCAGGAATCATCAATATTTTTGTACCCAGTGGCGGAGGCCAATGGGCCATTCAAGGGCCGGTGCTCATTCAGGCTTCACTAGAGCTGGGCGTGCCCCTCTCAAAAACCATTATGGCCATGGCCTACGGAGACCAACTTACCAATATGCTCCAACCCTTCTGGGCCCTCCCCCTGCTGGGGATCACCGGCCTGGAAGCCCGAAAACTCATCCCCTACACCCTACTTTTCATGCTCTGCGGCACAGTTATTT